>JAABUV010002505.1_pt1 | contig 24733 bp, 28 predicted proteins | sample 5559971 | NCBI WGS metagenome assembly JAABUV01 (sample SAMN10711881, study PRJNA513362) | rock metagenome | isolation source: Antarctica rocks | place: Antarctica: Victoria Land, Knobhead nord | collected 2015-12-19
CTGCCAACAACACCGACCCCAAGCCATTCGTGTGGACCGCGACAACCGACCAGATCCTCGCCAAGGTCCGCCGCGGCCGCGTCACCCTCGACGCAATCACCAACTAAAACCGAGACACTGCACTAGGACGTGAGCGCGTACCCGGCGGCGGCCAACATCAACCCGCCGGCGACGCTGCCCAGCGTGTAGGCAGCCGAGCTCCGCACCGCGCGGCGCTCCGCCAGCGCCACCGCCTCGTAGGCGAAGGTCGAGTAGGTGGTGAACGCACCGCAGAAGCCGGTACCCAACAACGCGAACACGTGGCCGGCCAGGGTGGCACCGGCCAGCACCCCCAGTGCGAGGCAGCCGAGCATGTTCACCACGAACGTGCCCCAGGGGAACTGCGACGACTGGCGGGCGGTGATCGCCTTGTCCAGCAGGTAGCGGGCTGGGGCCCCCGCCGCACCGCCAAGCGCGACCAACAGCACGGTCACCTGGCACCACCCAACCAGCGGGTGCAGGTGACTCCGGCCCAGCTGGCGGTCAGCGCCGCAGCAAGGGTGAGCACCACATAGAACCCCGCTACCGCGGCCGTCTCCCGGGTGATGGAGTCGACCGCGTAGGTGGAGAAGGTGGTGAACCCGCCGAGCACGCCGGTGCCGAGGAACGGCCGCGCCAGGCGATGCGGTGTGCGTAATTCGGTGAGCACCACCAGCAGTGCACCCAGCAGCAGCGAGCCAACCACGTTCTCCAACAAGGTCGACAGCGGGAAGCCGCCGGCGTAGGGCAGTGCCTCGTTGACGCCGTAGCGCGCCAGCGAGCCCAGCGCACCCCCCACGCCGATCACCGCCACCACCGGGCCGTGTTCGGCGAATCCACCGACGTCCGGGTCGAGGGGTCCTGGCTCCGCGCTCACGATTGGTCAAACTACTGCCCGCTCGGCGCCGGTTGCCGCCCCCTGGTACGGCGTGCACTGTGGGTGAGGCCGGTCACACCGCGGTGGCGGCCGGAAGGAGTGCGCGAGAAATGGTCGTCAGCACCACGAGCCAGACCGTTCCACCTGGACTCTCCGCGCACCTCGACGTTCCGGACGTGGACGTCGGCTCGGTCCTGCGCGGCGCAGCCGACCGCTACGCCGACCGCACCGCCTACCACCATGACGGCGCCGAGCTCAGCTACACCGAGCTGCTCGCGGCGGCCGCTCAGGTGGCGCACGGCCTGCGCGCTGCCGGCGTCGGTCCGGGTGAGGTGGTTGCCGTACACCTGCCCAACTGCCTCGACTATCCCGCGGTGTACTACGGGATCCTGCTGGCCGGCGGGGTGTTCAGCCCCACCAATCCACTGCTGCCACCCAGCGAGCTGGCGTTCCAGCTCACCGACAGCGCCGCGGTTGCGGTGGTGACCTGGGGTGGCGCCGCCCAGGTACTGGCCGCCGTGCGGGCGCAGGTCCCCGCCCGTCTGGTGGTCACGATCGACACGGAGCTGCCGGATGCGATGACGCTGAACCAGCTGCGGGCAGGTCAGCCCAGCGAGCCGCCGGTGGTGGAGCTCGACCCGGCCACCGCGCTGGCGCACCTCGCCTACACCGGGGGGACCACCGGCCGCTCCAAGGGGGTCGAGCTCACCCACCGCATGGTGGTCACCAACGTCGCGCAGTCGGCCACCTGGACGTCCGGCAGCGTCGCGGTCCTGGACTCGGGCGGCAACCTGACCCTGGACCAGGTGGGCACCGAGCAGGAGTGGCCAACTCGCCTCGGCAGGGGCGTCGCCGTCAACCTCACCCCGTGGTTCCACGCGATGGGCGTCATCGGCTACCTGAACGTGCCCGTGCTCTGCGGCTACACCACCGTCATCCACCAGCGCTTCGATCCGGGTAAGTACCTGGACGACGTGGAACGGTTCGGTGCGACCATGATCGGTGGTGCTCCCCCGGTGTTCGTCGCGCTGCTGCGCGACCCCGACATCGCCACCCGTGACCTCTCCACGGTGCTGGGGCTCTCCTCGGGTGCCGCCCCGCTACCGGTGTCGGTCCTCACCGCGTTGCGGGCACGTTTCCCCGACGCGGTGATCGGCGAGGGTTACGGCCTGACCGAGGTGACCATGGTGGCCACCATGAACCCGGCGTGGCGCTCGGGCATCCGCAAGGCGGGCACCGTGGGTGTCCCCGCGCCGGAGACCCAGGTCCGCGTGGTCGGCGTCGACGGGGCGGCGGTGCCCACTGGTGAGCGCGGCGAGGTGTGCATCCGCGGACCCCAGGTGATGGCGGGCTACCACCGGCGACCCGAGGCCACCAGCGAGGTGCTACGCGACGGCTGGTTGCGCACCGGCGACATCGGGGAGCTCGACGCCGACGGATACTTGTCCATTGTGGACCGGACAAAGGACATGTTGCTGTACAAGGGGTACAACGTGTTTCCCCGCGAGCTCGAGGAGCTGTTGCATGCACACCCGGCCGTGACCGGTGCCGCGGTGGTGGGGCGACCCGACGAGGAGGCCGGTGAGCTGCCGGTGGCCTTCGTGGCCCTGGCTCCCGGCGCTCAGGTCACGGCCGACGAGCTGGCCGAGCACGTCAATGCCCAGGTGGTGCCGTACAAGAAGCTGCGCGAGGTGCACTTCGTCGACACCATCCCCGTGTCGGCGGCGGGCAAGGTACTGCGGCGCGAGCTGCGGGCGGGGCTGCGGCCACGGGACTGAGCCACACCCTGCGAGGCGACGATGGGTTCACCTCCGGGTCTGTCCACCTCCTCCCGTCGTCGCCGAACTATGCGTTCACCGGAGTCCGTCCATGGGCAGCAGCGTGAAGTGGCTCCCACTGATGGGTCGGATCGCCCGAAAGTGGCGCTCGTCGAAGGTCAACAGGCGTCGGGTCTGATATCGGGCGGCGAGGACCACAACACTCAGGTCCGCCAGCCCGACGTCAAGGTCTTCATACTGGCGTTCCAGGCCCGCCACGACGGCGTGGTCGGCGGCGTCGAGGCCGCCCACCGTGAACCGGCCCGCAGCAAGATCGTCGAGGAAGGCCAGCCGAGCCTCCCGACCCAAGCGACGTCCCAGCAGGTAATCGACCTCAGCGGTGACCGGGGCGGGAACGATCAACTCCCCCGGCTCGTCGCGAAGCACCGCCGCTATCGAGGCGTGCATCGGGTCGCGTCGATCGGCCACCGCCACGAGTGGCGCCGCATCCAGCACCAGCGTCACGAACCGAAGCCCTCGAGCAGCTCCGCTTCGGTGAGATCAGCTATCGAGCCGCCAGGGCCCTCGGCCACGCCAACGAGGGAGAACTCTCGGCCTCCACGCCGCTCCGGCTCGTACGCCTTGATGGCGCGGCGTATCACCTCAGCCTGCGACGTACCCTCCCGCTCCGCCAAGATTCCCAGTCGCCCGACCTCCTCGGCGGTCAGATACACACTCGTCTTGCGCATCCACGTAGGGTAACACGTAGGGTAGTTTCAGCCAGGAGGCTCGACATCAAGGATGGGGAGACCGAGCGGCTGGCGCGATCGAGGGAAGAAAGGAACCTTGTGCATGGTAGATTTCAACCATGAGTCTGAACATCAAGAACGGTGAGACCGAGCGGCTGGCGCGCCAGCTCGCCGCCGCGACCGGAGAGAGCGTCACCGGCGCCATCACCGCAGCGGTTCGTGAACGTCTCGATCGAGTGCACCATCACGAGGAGAGCGCGGCAGCGCAGCGAGCCGCGCGGACGCGGGAGATCGCAGCGGACGCGGCCAATCGGTGGGTGGAGCCCTACCGCAGTGCCGATCATGGTGATCTGCTCTACGACGACGACGGGTTGCCCCGTTGATCGTCGACACCTCGGCGATCATCGCGATCCTGCGGCGCGAACCCGACTCGGAGCGTTACGTGAACGCCCTTGCCCAGGCCACCGAGCCGCTCGTGTCGGCAGCGACCTACGTCGAAGCCGCCATCGTCGTCGACGCCAACGGTGACCCGGTGCTCAGCGGGCGTTTCGATGACCTGATCGCGGCAACTCGTCTCGACGTCGAGCCGGTGACGCGACACCATGCGGAGCTCGCCCGTCAGGCCTACCGCCACTTCGGCAAAGGCAGCGGGCACCCGGCTGGATTGAACTTCGGTGACTGCTTCGCCTACGCCCTGGCCCGGGCCACGGGCCAGCCCCTGCTGTACAAGGGCAACGACTTCGTTCACACCGACGTCGTCTCCGCATTGGGTGCTACGAGAAGGCCGCTGAGCCCCGCGCAGTCGAACCTTCGTGAATCTGCCCCGAGTGTCCGACCAGCACCCCCCGATCTACCCTCTGGGTCCCGGACGTAGAGCGGCCCGGACCAGAGCTAGGTCCGGGCCACCCACGGCAGGTGGAGGTGCCGGGAATCGAACCCGGGTCCTCCGCCGCATCAACAGGGCTTCTCCGTGCGCAGTCCGCTATGCCTCTACTCGGACCTCCTGATCACGCGGACGAGTCAGGATGACGATCCCAGCCGCTGTTTGGTGTCCCCTGCGGATCCGCGGCCGACCCGCAGGGTAAGAGCCCTCTAGTCGATGCCAGGGTCCGGGGCGAGGGCATACCCGGTCTGACAGAGTCGCTACTCGCTCAGGCGGCGAGGGCGAACTCGCGCTGACTGGAGTCGGCGCTTATATGTGTGCAGTGACGCTTGTGGTGGTCTCCTGCCTGCACCAGCACGCTTCCCCTGGATCAACGTACGGAGTCGAAACCGTTCACCCCCGTGCGTTCCCAATGATCTCCACCGGGACGTTCACTGTAACGCGCACTGGCCCCCGGGTCATCCCGCCCGCGCCGTCCCGCGAGATGTTGCCGCTGCCGGCGTGTTCCGGCTGCTGTCGCTGGCGGCGTAGCTGCTGCCGCCACGCCCGGGCCGAGCCCGCCGAGGGAGGCCTGCGGGCTGTCCCCGGGGCCGCGGTCACGACCCAGCGACCTCCCCTCGGCGCGCGACTCGCGCGAACGGCGGCAGCGCGGCCGGATCCCCGCGACCGGCCCCAGGCGCGGCCGGAGCCAAGCGGTCGGAAGCCCGAGCGGTCCGGAGCGCCCGGACCCAAGCGGGCCGGACCCCAGCGGCCCGGCCCAAGGGGACGGCCCCAGCACCCCCTCAGCTCTGGGAGGCAATCAAGGTCACCGACACCGCGGCCAGCACCATGCCCGCTTGCTGCACCCGGCCCGTCCGCTCCCCCAACACCACCTTCGCCAGCAGCACCGTCGCCGCCGGGTACAACGCCGTGATGACGCTGACCAACGAGAGCAGCCCGCCTTGCAGCGCGTACAGGAAGGCGATGTTGGCCAGGACGTCCAGCAAGCCGGCCAGCAGCGCGAGCCGCAGCGGCATCCCGGTGGGCGCGCGGTGCTGACGTACGGCCACCGCGGCCAGCACGACCACGAGCGTGGCGCCCACCCGGGAGGCCAGCAGCGGCCACAGACCCGTCCCCGAGGGCACCTGGTCAAGCAGGATGAAATAGGCCGCGAACGCCGTCCCGGAGCCGACGGTGAGCACCGCCACCCGGCGCGTGAAGCGCAGCTCGCTGTGCCCGCTCTCGCGGCTCACCAGCACCACCGCCACCAGGGCGAGCACCGCACCCAGCAGGGCCAGCGTGCTTGGGCGCTCACCCCGGGCCACCCCCACCAGCAGCGGCAACCCCGCCACCAGCAGGGCCGTCAGCGGCGACACCACGCTCATCGGGCCCGCCGCCAGCGCCAGGTAGAACGACCACACCGCGAGCCCCGCCGTTGCTCCCGCGGCCGCACCCCACAGCAGCGAGCCGGTGGTGACCGCTCCCCCGACGAACGGGGCGAGCACCGCAACCAGGAGCACCGACAGCGGGTAGCTCACCAGCACCACGCGCAGCGCCGCCACCCGGCGGGCGGCCAAACCACCGACGAAGTCGCTCACCCCGTAGCCAGCGGCGGCGAGCAGCGCGAGCAGGACCGCCGTCACAGGCCGAGCAGTCGCGCGGGCGTGTCGTGCAGCGCGGCGCGCAGGAACCCCTCGCCGAGTCGATCGTCAGCCGCCGCCCAACCCGCGATGGCCCGCAGTTGGGTGGCGTAGTCGTAGGGGATGTTAGGGAAGTCGGTGCCCAGCGCCACCCGGCCGGGGTGCTCGGCCAACCGGGCCGCCCAGTCCGTCGGGAGCGGGCAGATCTGCTCGGTGAACGGCGTGCCGACCATGGTGGTGTCGAGGCACACCCGCGGGTAGCGGTCGAGCAGCCCCATGGCGGCGTCGAACTCGGGCATCCCGGCGTGCGCGAGCACCGCGGTGAGCCGGGGGTGCGCGGCGAGCACCTCGGCGAACACGTCCAACCCGGTGTGCGCCCCCGGGATCGGACCGTGCCCGCAGTGCACCACCACCGGGATCCCCGCCTCGGCCAGCAGGCCCCACGTGTCGTGCAACAGCGCATCCCGCGGGTCGAATCCGCCGACCTGCACGTGCACCTTGACCACTCGGGCTCCCGCCTCCACGGCGGCCCGTACGTAGTCGGTGACCCCGGGCTCCGGGTACAGCGTGGCGGTGGGCACGGCACCGTCGACCCGCGCGCCGAAGTCCAGCGCCCACCCGGTGAGCCACGCGCCCATCCCCGGCTTGTGCGGGTACACCAGGGGGGCGAAGCCCACCACCCCCAGCCGCGCCAGCACCGCGAGCCGCTCGGACTCGGGCAACCGGTAGTGCACCGGCCACGCCGTGCCGTAGTGCTCGACGGCGTTGTCGAAGTACTCCCACACCTTGGCCAGCATCCGCTCGGGCAGGAAGTGGACGTGCAGGTCGACCAGCCCGGGCAGCCCGAACGAACGCACCCACGCGGCGACCGCCGTGTCGTCGACCGGGCCGGTCTCCGGCCCTATGACCGCATCCCCTTCACCCGGCGCCCCAGCTCTCTGGTCACCTCGCGTTCGCTGTCGCGGCGGGCCAGGTCCTGGCGTTTGTCGTGGGCTTGCTTGCCCTTGGCCAGCGCGAGCTCCACCTTGACGTAGCCGTTGGAGAAGTACATCGACAGCGGCACGAGCGTGAGGCTGCCTTCCCGGGTCTTGCCGATGAGCTTGTCGATCTCGCTGCTGTGCAGCAGTAGCTTGCGGACCCGACGCGGGGCGTGGTTGGTCCAACTGCCCTGGGTGTACTCCGGGATGTGTAGCCCGCGCAGCCACACCTGACCGTCGTCGACGGTGGCGAACGCGTCGACCAGCGACACCTTGCCGTCCCGCAGGCTCTTGACCTCGGTGCCGACGAGCACCAGGCCGGCCTCGTACACGTCGATGATCGAGTAGTTGTACCTGGCCTTGCGGTTGGTCGCGATGGCCTTCGTTCCCTTTTCCCGCACAGTGCCCTCCCTGACCAAGCCCCCTGAGCCTACTGGCGGACGTACAGGCGCAGCGTGACGTAAGCGGTGATCGCCGCGAGCCCCACGCCCACCACGGCCAGCACCGGCGCCACGAAGAACACGTCGCTGGTGGTGATCTGGCCGATGATGTTGGAGGTGTACAGGTCGCGCAGCACGTCGTCGAGGAACACGAACTTGGCCACCACCAGCCCCCCGATGGCCAGTGCCGAACCGATGGCCCCGGCGACCACGGCCTCCAACAAGAACGGCAGCTGGGTGTACCACCGCGTCGCCCCGACCAGCCGCATGATCCCTACCTCGGTGCGCCGGGTGTAGGCCGCAACCTGGATCATGTTGGAGATCAGCAACAGCGCCGCGAACGCCTGCAGGATGGCGATGGCGAAGGCGGCGTTGCGCACCCCGCCGAGCACCGCGAACAGCCGTTGCACCAGGTCGGCCTGATCGACGACCCGGTCAACGCCCGGCTGGGTGCCGAACTGCTGCTTGACGATGGCGAAGCGCTGCGGGTCGGACAGCTTCACCCGGAACGATGCGGGTAGGGCCTCCGGGCGGGCCAGCTGCACCAGCTCAGGCTGGTTGGCGAACACCTCCTGGAAACGCTTGAAGGCGTCGTTGCGGCTCTCGTAGCTCACCGCCTGCACCCCCGGCGTCGACTTGAGCTCCCGCTGCAACGTGGAGCAGATCTGCCCCGTGCAACCCGGGTCGTTCGTCGACACGTCGGCGGTGAGGTAGACGGCCACCTCGACGCGGTCGAAGTAGATCTGCTCGGTCTTGTTGGTCATCTGGACCACCAGCAGGCCACCACCGAGCAGGCCGAGGGAGATCGCCGTCGTGATGATCATGGCGATCGTCATGGTGATGTTGCGGCGCAGGCCGGTGATGACCTCGCTGAGCACGAAACTGGCACGCATCAGCGGCCTACCCCGTATACGCCCCTGGCCTCGTCGCGGACGACCCTCCCGAGGCTGAGTTCGACCACCCGGCGGCGCATCGAGTCGACGATGTGGTTGTCGTGCGTGGCCATGAGCACGGTGGTGCCGGTGCGGTTGATGCGCTCCAGCAGCAGCATGATGTCCTGGCTGGTGTCGGGGTCGAGGTTGCCGGTGGGCTCGTCGGCCAGCAGCAGCAGCGGGCGGTTGACGAACGCCCGAGCGATGGCGACACGCTGCTGCTCGCCGCCGGAGAGTTCGGTGGGCAACCGGTCGGCCTTGCCGGCCAAACCCACCAGGTCGAGCACCTCAGGGACCACCTTCTTGATGGTCCCCCGCGGCTTGCCGATCACCTCCAGCGCGAACGCCACGTTGGCGGCGACCGACTTCTGCTGCAGCAGGCGGAAGTCCTGGAACACGCAACCCACGCGCTGGCGCAGCTTGGGTACCCGACGCCCGGCCAGCTTGTTGACGTGGAAGTTGGCGACGTGCACGTCGCCGCTGGTGGGCGTGTCCTCCCGGAGCAGGAGGTTGAGGAAGGTCGACTTACCCGAGCCCGAGGCCCCGATCAGGAAGACGAACTCGCCCTTGTCCATCGCGACGCTCACGTCGTCCAGCGCGGGGCGGGTGGAGGTCTTGTAGGACTTGGAGACGTGCTCGACGCGGATCACGGGGACCTACTGTAGCCACCGGAGCTGAGTTATCGCCGCAGCTCTCACCCCGGCGAGGCGCGCCCGCTCAGGCAGGCGGCTCCTGACGGCGCCAACGGATACCGGCCTCGAGGAAGCCGTCGAGGTCGCCGTCGAGCACCTTGGAGGGGTCGCCCACCTCGAACTCGGTGCGCAGGTCCTTGACCATCTGGTAGGGGTGCAGCACGTAGGAGCGCATCTGGTTGCCCCACGAGCTGCCGCCGTCACCCTTGAGCGCGTCCATCTCGGCGCGCTCCTCGGTGCGTTTGACGGCCAACAGCTTGGCCTGCAGCACCCGCATGGCCGACACCTTGTTCTGCAGCTGGCTCTTCTCGTTCTGACAGGTGACCACGATACCGGTGGGAAGGTGCGTCAGGCGCACCGCGGAGTCGGTGGTGTTGACGCTCTGGCCGCCGGGCCCGGAGGAGCGGTAGACGTCGACCCGCAGGTCGTTCTCGCTGATGTCGATGTGGTCGGTGGTCTCCACCACGGGCAGCACCTCCACCCCAGCGAAGGACGTCTGGCGCCGGCCCTGGTTGTCGAACGGGCTGATGCGCACCAGGCGGTGGGTGCCCATCTCCACCGAGAGCGTGCCGTACGCGTAGGGCGCCTTGACCGCGAAGGTGGCGCTCTTGATGCCGGCCTCCTCCGCGTAGGAGGTGTCGTAGACCTCGGTGCCGTAACCGTGGCGCTCCGCCCAGCGCAGGTACATCCGCATGAGCATCTCGGCGAAGTCCGCGGCGTCCACCCCGCCCGCCTCGGAGCGGATGTTCACCAGCGCATCGCGCTCGTCGTACTCCCCGCTGAGCAGCGTGCGGACCTCCATGGCGGCGATGTCGGTGCGGAGCTCGGTCCGCTCGACGTCGGCCTCTGCGGCGGCGGACTCCCCCTCGGCGCCGTCCTCGCCCTCGGCCAGCTCGTACAGCAGCGGCAGGTCGTCGAGCCGCTGGCGCAGGGCCTCCACCCGCGTGAGCTCGGCCTGGGAATGCGAGAGCTGGCTGGTGACCTGCTGGGCGTGCTCCTGGTCGTTCCACAGGTCGGGCGACGCGGCCTGCTGCTCCAGTTCGTCCACCCGCCGACGGAGCTCGGCCACGTCCAGCACCGCCTCGACCGTGCGCAGAGTGGTGTCGAGCTCAGCAAGATCAGCGATGACGTCGGGGTGCACGTCGAGCCAGGTTACCGGCACCCAAGCGGCCCGCACCGGTCCCACGCAAGCGAGCAGCACCGGTCACACTCGGGCGAGCAGCACCGGTCACACTCGGGCGAGCAGCACCGGTCACGCTCGAGCGACCCGCTCGACCACCTTGGCCACTGCCCGCGCGTGGGCCACCGCGAACTCCGCAACCGCGACGGCGTACGGGCCGGCCGCGGTGGCGGCGGCGGCCTTGGCGTCGACCAGCCGTTGGGCGAGTACCTCGCGCGCCTGAACCACCAACCGGGTGCGCTCGGCGTCGGTGAGCTCGCCGGCGTGCACCAACCGCAACAGCAGCGGGCTACGCACGGCGTCGGCGGTCGCACCGGAGTCGGCGGCGAGCCAGCTGCGGAACGCCCGCTTACCGGCGGCGGTGATGACGTAGGACTGGCTCGCCCGCGCACCCTGCTTACCGAGCCGGAGCAGGCCCTGCTCGGCCAGCACCGGCAGCTCGCGGTATACCTGACTGCGGGTGACACCGAAGAAGCCCCCGTAGCGGTGCTCGGCGAGCGCGATGAGCTGGCCACCGGTGGCCGGGCCCCGGTGCAGCAGCCCGAGCAGGGCCGCAGCGGTGGCGTTGACGGGGGCAGGTGCAGCGGCGGCCATGGCCCCACGGTGCCATCGGAGCCCACGGCCGTCCAACCGAGACGGTCCAGTTCGGACCCTGGGGGCCCGGTGGCCGTCGCCAGCCAACCGCCAGCGCCGATCGGCCGTTCGACCGTTCGACCGTTCGCCAACACAACGATGTGGCACGCTCGTGTCATCGGATGCGACCCAGTTCACACAGAGGGAACATGAGCAGAGCAGGCTGAGCGTGCGCGGCGGGCCCGATCGGGCCCGCGCAAGGACGTCGGGCAGCGCCTACTCACCAGGTGGGCGGCGGACGAGGTGAGGAGAACAGATGAGCGGCTTCCTGGCCAAGCGGTTCGTGAACTACGTGGTGCTGTTGCTGGCGGCCACCTTCCTGGCGTTCGCGCTCGCGGCCGTCACCTTCCAGCCCCTGTCGTCCCTGGAAGAGCGCAGTCCCCGGCCGCCCCAAGCCACCATCGACGCAAAGACCGCCGAACTGCGATTGGACCAGCCCATACCGGTGCGCTACGTCGCGTGGCTGGGCGGGGTCGTGCTGCACGGCGACTTCGGCCAAACCGTGACCAACCAGCCGATCACCGACGAGCTGGGACGCCGCATCGGTGTGAGCCTGCGGCTGCTCACCACCGGCGTCGTGCTGGGTACGGTCATCGGTGTCATCGTGGGGGTCGCGTCGGCCATCCGGCAGTACAAGTTGAGCGACTACCTTGCCACGCTGTTCTCGTTCCTCGCGCTGAGCACCCCTGTCTTCGCCATCGCCATCCTGCTCAAGTACGGCGCCGTCACCGTCAACCAGGCCACCGGCACCCAGCTATTCCTCTACACCGGGGAGACGTCGTCCGGGGTGGCCGGAGGCTTCGGGGCCCAGCTGGTCGACCGGTTGCAGCACCTGGTGTTGCCCACCTTGTCGCTTGCCTTGCTGCATATCGCGTTCTACAGCCGCTATCAACGCAACGCGATGCTCGACGTGCTGGGCAGCGACTTCCTGCGCACGGCACAGGCCAAGGGCCTTACCCGACGCAAGGCGCTGTTCAAGCACGGCCTGCGCACGGCCCTCATCCCTATGGCGACACTGTTCGCGTTCGGCTTCGGCACCATCGTGGTCGGCGCCACCTTCACCGAGCGCATTTTCGGCTGGCAGGGCATGGGCGACTGGCTCGTCCGCGGGATCCAGACCCAGGACACCAACATCACCGTGACGGTCACGTTGTTCACGGGTGTGGCCATCCTGCTATCGGGGTTCCTCTCCGACATTCTGTACGCCGCACTCGACCCGCGCGTGCGGGTTTCCTGAGAAGGGGCCGGTCATGGCTGCACCCACCACCCCCAAACTCGACTCCGATCCCGGGTCGACCCCGGTCGCGGCCACCACGGTGAGCCCGGTGGTGGAGACCACGGAGACCTACCTGGCGATCAGCCGGGCGGCGCTCGTCCGCAAGCGCTTCCTGCGCAACAAGCTCGCGGTCGTCGGGGTGGCCACCCTCGTCCTGCTCTACGTGCTCGCCTTCGTCGGTCCCTACGTCATCCCGTTCGACTACAAGGAGATCGACTACACCGCGCTGCTGACCCAGCCGGACTCCCGGCACTGGTTCGGCACCACCCAGATCGGCCAGGACGTGCTGGCCCAGACCCTGCGCGGGCTGCAGAAGTCACTGACCATCGGGCTGCTAGTGGCATTGGGGTCCACCACGATCGCGGCCGTGGTCGGATCGGCCGCCGGCTACTTCGGCGGGTGGACCGACCGCAGCCTCATGTGGGTGGTCGACATGTTGCTGGTACTGCCCAGCTTCCTCATCATCGCCATCGCGAGCCCGGCCCTGCAGGGCAAGTCGTGGTTGTTCCTGGTGGTGCTGCTGGTGGCCTTCCAATGGATGATCGCCGCCCGCATCGTTCGGGGACTCACCCTGAGCCTGCGCGAGCGGGAGTTCGTGCAGGCCGCCAAGTTCATGGGCACGCCGGCGAGGAAGATCATCGCCAGTCACATCCTGCCGAACATGTCCTCCCTGCTCATCATCGACGCCACCATCACGGTCGGCACGGCGATCATCGCCGAGACCGGGCTGAGCTTCTTCGGGTTCGGCGTGCAGCCGCCGGACGTCTCCCTCGGCACGCTCATCGCCGACGGCACGGCGTCCGCGCTGACCTTCCCGTGGCTGTTCGCGTTCTCCCTGGGCTTCCTGGTGCTCACGGTGCTGTCCGCCAACTTCGCCGGGGACGGGCTGCGCGATGCGCTGGACCCCAACTCGCAGAAGGGCCGCGCCACGTGACCGCGGTGCAGGACATCCCCGCCGGCGCCTACGCCCCGGGTGACGACGCCGTGCTGGAAGTCCGCGACCTTCAGGTCAGCTTCCCCAGCGAGGAGGGCCGCGTCACCGCTGTCCGGGGGGTCAGCTACTCGGTCGCGCCGGGTGAGGTGCTGGCCATCGTGGGCGAATCCGGCTCAGGCAAGTCCGTGTCGTCGCTGGCCGTCATGGGCCTGCTGCCGCCGCAGGCCAGGATCTCCGGCTCGGTGCGCTACCGCGGTCGCGAACTGCTCGGCCTCGACGACCGCGAGATGTCCCGGGTGCGGGGCAGGAAGGTGGCGATGATCTTCCAGGACCCGCTGTCGGCGCTCACGCCGGTGTACACGGTGGGTGACCAGGTGGCCGAGGCCCTGCTGGTACATGGGCAGCTGTCCAAGCGGGACGCCGCCCACCGCGCCGTGGAGCTGCTGGACCTGGTGGGCATCCCCAACGCCCGCGCCCGTGCAGCGTCGTTCCCGCACGAGTTCTCCGGCGGTATGCGCCAGCGCGCCGTGATCGCGATCGCCATCGCCAACAACCCGGACCTGATCATCGCCGACGAACCGACCACCGCCCTCGACGTCACCGTGCAGGCCCAGGTACTGGAGACGCTGAAGAAGGCGCAGGAGGTGACGGGCGCCGGCATCGTCATGATCACCCACGACCTGGGAGTGGTGGCCGGGTTCGCCCACCGGGTCATGGTGATGTATGCCGGTCGGGCGGTGGAGACCGCGCCGGTGGACGAGCTGTACGCGCATCCACGCATGCCCTACACGCTGGGCCTGCTGGGCTCCATCCCTCGGCTGGACGCGCGGGGCAAACAGCCGCTGGTCCCCATCCCGGGCAACCCCCCCGCCCTGGTCGCCCTGCCGCAGGGCTGCCCGTTCGCCCCCCGCTGCCCGCTGGTCGTCGACGAGTGCCGCGCGGAGGAACCCGCGCTGCTCCAGGTGGCCGACCAGCACTCCGCAGCCTGCATCCGGTCGGCTGAGCTCACGGCCGTGGGCACCGACGCCGCCGCCGTGTTCGACGTGGACGAACTCGCGGAGTCCGAACTCGACGCGCTCGCCCGCACCGAGCGGATCGAGGTGCTCCGGGTGGACGGGCTGGTGAAGAACTTCCCCGTGACCAAGGGTGTGGTGTTCCGCCGCCGGGTGGGCACGGTGCAGGCCGTGGCCGGGGTGAGCTTCGACCTGCGCGCGGGCGAGACCCTCGGTGTGGTCGGCGAGTCCGGTTGCGGCAAATCGACCACCCTGCTGCAGATCCTCAACCTCGCGCCACCGGAGTCGGGTGTGGTGGAGGTACTCGGCCGGGACGTGGGCTCGTTGGACGCCAAGGCGCGCAAGGCCATCCGGCGTGACGTCCAGGTGGTGTTCCAGGACCCGATGGCCTCGCTGGACCCGCGCCTGCCGGTGAGCGACATCATCGCCGAGCCACTGAAGGTGCACGGGGTCGATTCGGCGATCATCGCCAAGCGGGTGCCGGAGCTACTGAGGCTGGTGGGGCTGCGCGCAGAGCAGGGCGGCCGGTATCCGTCGGAGTTCTCCGGCGGGCAGCGCCAGCGGATCGGGATCGCGCGGGCGTTGGCCCTGGAGCCGAAGGTCATCGTGCTCGACGAGCCGGTGTCGGCGCTGGACGTCTCCATCCAGGCGGGAATCATCAACCTGCTGGACGACCTCAAGGCCAGGCTCGGGCTGTCCTACCTGTTCGTCGCGCACGACCTCTCCGTCGTTCGCCACATCGCCGACCGTGTCGCCGTCATGTACCTCGGCAAGGTCGTGGAGATCGGCGATGTCGAGACGGTTTTCGGTGCTCCCCAGCACCCGTACACGCAGGCGCTGCTCTCGGCCATCCCGGTGCCCGACCCGGCCAAGGAACGCTCCCGCGAGCGGATCCTGCTCACCGGTGACCTGCCCAGCCCGGCCGACCCGCCGTCCGGTTGCCGGTTCCGTACGCGGTGCCCGAAGTTTCTCGCGCTCACCGAACACGAGCAGCGGGCGTGCATCGACACCGAGCCGCCACGGGAGGCCCGCGGAGACGACCACGAGGTCGCGTGCCACTACGCCGAGGTCCACCAGGTCGTCTAGGCGGAGGCTGCCACCCCTACCCGGAAGTCCGCTGGACTCCCGGGTGCATCGAGTTGCAGGCGTGCCACTGCGACAGTTCGCTAGCCTCACGATCGTGATGTATCCGTAACGGTCACCGCACGGGGACTGTCGTAGGGTCGCCGCATCACGGCACCCCGGTGCTGGTCCAAGAAGTCGCCGCACAACGCAGGAGGAGTTCGAGTGAGCCGAAATCGACGAGCGTGGAGGTTGGCCGTTCCACTGGCTGTTGTGGCACTCATCGCCGGGGCGTGCAGCAGCGGAAACACCGGCGGCACCGCCGCCCCCGCGCCCGGAGCAGAGGCGCAGAAGGCCGGCCAGAACGACATCAACCCGATGGACGTCAGCAAGCTCAAGCCGGGCGGAGACTTCCGCTGGGCCATAGCGGAGATCCCGCCGAACTTCAACCGCAACCAGGTCGACGGGTCGCTGTCCGACAACGCGGACATCATGTCCTCGATGATGCCGCGTGCGTTCCTGGCCGACGCCTCGGGCACCCCGCAGATCAACAAGGACTACTTCACCGACATCAAGCTCACCTCTACCGACCCGCAGCAGGTGATCACCTACACGATCAACCCCAAGGCCAAGTGGTCCGACGGAACCAACCTGACGTGGCAGGACCTCGACGCCCAGTTCAAGGCGCTCAACGGCGCCGATACCGCGTACCGGGTGTCCTCGAGCACGGGTTACTCCGACATCGAGAAGGTCACGCAGGGCACCGACGAGCGCCAGGCCGTCGTCACGTTCAAGAACAAGTTCTCCGACTGGCAGTCGCTGTTCAGCCCGCTGTACCCGAAGACCCTGAACGCCACCCCGGAAACCTTCAACACGGGCCTCGCCGCCAAGCCCGGTGTTACCGCTGGGCCGTTCAAGTTCGACTCGGTCGACAAGACCGCCAAGAAGCTCACCGTCAAGCCTGACCCCAACTGGTGGGGCGCCAAGCCAGTGCTGAACTCGATCATCTACGTCGCCCTCGACATCTCCGCGCAGGTGCAGGCACTGGTGAACAACGAGATCGACTACACCAACATCGGCTCGAGCGTCAACGACAACAAGACCGCCCGCGCAACCCAGGGTGTCGTAGTCCGCCAGGCCCTGGCCCCGGACTACCGGCACATCACCTTCAACGGCGCCCAGGGCTCGATCCTGGCCGACAAGGACCTGCGCGTCGCCATCATGAAGGGCATCAACCGCGACGGCATCGCCCAGGCCCTGCTCAACGGTGTGTCCAACTCACCCAAGACACTGGGCAACCATATCTACGTGGAGGGCCTGCAGGGCTACCAGGACAACTCCGCTGTGGTGAAGTACGACAAGGCAGCCGCGGCTGCCGCGCTGGACAACCTGGGCTGGAAGCTCAACGGCAACACCCGTTCCAAGGACGGCAAGAACCTCGAGATCCGCGACGTCATCCCCACCGGAGTGGCCCCCTCCGCCCAGGAGGCGCAGCTCGCCCAGCAGAATCTGGCCGAGATCGGCGTGACGCTCAAGATCGAGACGGTGCCCACGGCGGGCTTCTTCAAGCAGTTCGTCAACACCGGCAACTTCGACATCACGCACTTCGCGTGGCTCGGCACCCCGTTCCCGGTGAGCTCGTCGGGCTCGATCTACGGCCTGTACCCCGACATCCAGCAGAACTACGGGCGCATCGGCACCCCGGAGGTCAACGACCTGTTCAAGCAGGCCAACGCCGAACTCGACCCCGCGAAGAAGATCACGCTGGCCAACGACATCGACAAGAAGATCTGGGACGAGGGCTTCTCGCTGCTGCTCTACCAACGTCCGCAGAACCACGCCGTTCGTAGCACTATCGCGAACTTCGGCTCGCCCGGCTTCGCCGCCGTGGACTACACCAAGATCGGTTTCACCGCCTGAGTTCGGCGGCACCGAGCCGCACGACTGGCAGGGCCCGAGGTGCACGCCGCCTCGGGCCGTGTCGGGCGGCTGCCCACGGGGCTCGAGCCGGGGGGCGATGTGGAAGCCTTTGGCCTCCAGGGGATCCCCCGGTGCGGGAGGATGGGACCGGTGAGACTCCCGCGCGTACGCGCGTTGCGGCACGGGTTGCTGACCTCGGTGGCGGTGCTGGGCGTGTTCGTGGTGCTCGGGGTGGTCGACCTCCGCACGGTGGTCGCCGCGGACACACTGCTCGCGCCGCTGACCGCACGGGCCGAGGCCACCGTCACCCCCACCGGTTCGGGCCGGGCCACGGTGACGTTCGCGGACGCCGCCGGCCGGCCACAGACGGTGCAGGTGGACGCCGTGGGTGCGGCGCCCGGCGCGAGCACGGTGGCCTACGACCCCGCCGACCCCACACGCGTAGCCCTGCCCAGCACACCGGAGCTCGTGGCGGCCGACCGCGCCACCACAGATCTGGCGGTACTAGGGTTCCTGGCGCTGGTGGTGCTTGCCGTCGGCGCGCAGCGGGTGATCAGCCGCTCCCGGTTGCGGCGGACACCGGTGCGCGAGGCGAGCGTCCGACGGGTCCGCCAGCAGAACCGGCTGCTCTCACGCTCGTGGGTGGAGGTCGAGGGCGCGGTGCCGGTACAACGCTTCCCGGTGTACTTCGACCCGGCCCTGGTCACCCTCGACTCCCCCACGCGGCTACTCGTGCACGGTTCGGGTCCGCTGCGAGCGATCCGCATCGGCGAGCAGTGGGTGTACCCGTCGGGCCGGGTGGGTACCCGCGAGCCCCGCGGCCAGCTCATCGACAACCCCGCACACCCGGACGCCGCAGCTCGTGACCGGGCCGCACGCAGCGCCCCACTGCGCCGACAGCTGAAGCTCGACGGCGTGCTGCTCGCACCGGCGCCGTTCGTCGGCATCTTCTGGGTGTTCCTCGACGGAGGCGGGGTGACCGTGTGGATCAGCGTGACGCTGGTGACGGCGGTGTTGGCGCTGTGGGGCGCGGCCGTGCTGGGCAGCGACCCCAGCTAGTTGTTCAGGGGCGGGTTGCGCGCTTGACGAGTGCCGGCGCATCAGCCGCCGAGCACGTCCACCCAGCCGCCCGTGCGCCAGTACTCACCGTGCGCGCGGCTGAGCAACCCGGCGTCGACCAGATACCGCCGCAGCGTCACGTGGTCGGGTCCCGCACTGTGCGCATCCAGGGTCGCGTTCACCTGTCGCTCCGGGTATCGCACACCGGGCTCGAACAGCGCCGCCAGGTGTTCCAACACCACCCGCCGACGCCCCTGCTGCGCGGGCAGCGCGGTGACCGCGCCGTCACGGACGAACGCGCGCAGGGTCCGCTCGGACGAGGCGTCCGCGTAGCCGTGATCCTCGTTGGCCGGTGGCCCAGCGGTGGCCTTGGCCAGGGCCCGCAACGCGCCGACGTCCACCGCGCCATGCGCGGTGAGCAGGCCTGCCGCGGTCAGCTTCTGGTGGGCCCGGGCAGCCGCCTTCGACGCCAGCCCAGCCCGTTCCGCCACCTCAGCCGGCGTCCGTGCACCGAGTGCGGCCGCGGCGAAGACAGCCAGCCGATGCGGCTCGGCCAGCAGGCCGACCATGGAACCGGCGGTGAGTTCGGTCATGCACCCGACGGTAGCGTCGGCGACCGTGACGGACACCGCCATTTCCCGGGACGCCGCCCACGCCGCCGACCTCGCCCTCGCCCACCGGATTGCCGACGCGTCCGACGCCATCACGCTGAAGCGGTTCCGCGCACTGGACCTGCGGATTCAGGCGAAGCCCGACCTCACCCCGGTGTCCGACGCCGACCTGGCGGTGGAGCGGGCCGCGCGTGAGCTGCTCATCGCCGAGCGCCCGGACGACGCGGTGCTCGGTGAGGAGTTCGGCGGGTCAGGCGAGCACCTGGGACGGTGCTGGGTGCTCGACCCGGTGGACGGAACGAAGAGCTTCGTACGCGGGGTGCCGGTATGGGCGACGCTGGTGTCGCTGCTGGTCGACGGGGTGCCGGTGGTGGGCGTGGTGAGCGCGCCTGGCCTGGCGCGGCGTTGGTGGGCCTCGGCCGCAGGCGGCGCGTGGGTGCGCGCCCTCGGTGCGTCACCCCGGCGCCTCGCCGTCTCGACCGTCGGGGAGTTGGGCGAGGCGAGCCTGGGGTTCTCCAGCCTGTCCGGTTGGCGCGCCACGGGTCTACGCGAGGCGTTCGTGGACCTCACCGACGCCGTCTGGCGGGTACGCGGGCACGGTGACTTCTTCTCCTACTGCCTGGTGGCCGAGGGCGCCGTCGACGTGGCGGCCGAGCCCGAAGTGTCGTTGTGGGACCTGGCGCCGCTGGACGTGATCGTGCGTGAGGCCGGCGGCGAGTTCACCGCGCTCGACGGCACCCCCGGCCCCCACGGTGGCAGCGCGGTGGCCACCAACGGCCTGCTGCACGCAGCGGTGCTGGCGCGATTGCGACCCTGACGACCCACAACCTCAGGGACGATCGACAGGCACTTTGCGGGCGGGCAAGGTGAGCCGAGACGACGACCAGCGGTCAGGGCAGGGTGGCATGCACCTGGGGGATCACCTCGGCGACCGCATCGGGAAACGACGTGAACGCCGTCGCGGACACGGTCCGTCGCGCCCCGCGGCCGGTGTGCTTCCAGGTCCCGACCACCTGGCCGGCGCTGACGACGGTCGGCCGGAACACGCCGTTGGCGCCGGGGACGATGCGGTTGGCGAACTCGGCGGCCAGCGCGGCACCACGGTCGGCGTAGCCGAGGATGTACTCGTCGAACCCGGGGAGCAGGAACACCCCCCGCGTGTCGTGGCGGCAGTCGGCGAGCAGGTCCGGAGTCCGCGGGTCCATGAAGTGCTCGACGCCGTCGACGTCGACGCGGGTGAGGCGGGGCCGGGCGAGCGCGAGCCCGATGCGAACGTCGGCCGCGGGGAGTTTCGTCCACCGCGTGAAGTCTTTGACCGTGGCAGGGCCGTGGCTGCGGAAGTAGCGCCCCGCCCACTCGCCGAGGGCTTCCGCGCGCTCCGGGCACCGCGGGTGCGGAATCCACTCGCCGACGAGCACGATCAGTTGCTCGCCGCCACGCACCGGTCCGAAGCACAGGGTTCCGGTCTGCGCCAGGTGCCACAGCATGTGGTAGCCGCGCTGGCCCGCGGTAGCCAGGCCAGCCTCCTCCCACACAGCGAGCAGTTCGCCGCGCCGCAGCTGTCGATCACCCACCAGCGCCTGCACGGCGAGCTGGTGGGCACGCTCGAGCGCGGGCGGGTCCAGGCCGAGCTGAGCGCGGCGGGCGGCGGCACCGGCCACCACGCGTGGCGCGGCGATGCGCAGCATCCAGGGCAGATCCTCGGCGACGACAAGGTGCAGGGTGCCCCGCATCGGCCACGACTTGACGACCTCGCCGGCGTTCAGCGCCGCCTCGACACCCGCGCGGGTGCCTGCTGCGGTGCGCAGCGCAACCGAGCTGAGGACGCCGTTGTGGTCCTGAGCCTGCAGGGCGGTCATCCAGCGCACGGCGTCGGCCGCGGTGGTGCATCCGGGACCGGCGATTCGCTGCGCCACGAGCCGGAGCAGAGCGACCTCGCTCAGGGTGGTCACGGCCGTCCTCCTGCGCTACCCCCTTCGTTTCCGGGGATGCGGCCGGTGGGCACATCGCGGCCGGGACACACCACCCGGTGATCACCCATTCGGGCGGATCTGTGATCATACGGTTGATGTTCATGGTGCTGATGGGACGGATGCCCTTTAGTGTGACACCCGAACGGGTACAGTCGATCACACGATGCGAGGAGCCGACGTGCGGGACCTGGCCCCGTCGATCCACCGGCAGCGATTGGTGATCGAAGGTCTCTGCCTCGAGCCCATCAGCGCGACGGACATCTGCAGCTACCTCAGCACGCTGTCCGAGTGCATCGGGATGGTCAAGCTGATGGACCCGGTCACGCACCGGTCGCCGCTGTACGGCTGGGCGGGGTGGATCCACTGGGAAACCTCCGGTGCGCATTTTTATGCCTGGGATTTCCCCGGCCCGTTCTTCAGCGTGGACGTCTACGCCTGCAAGCCTTTCGTCGCCCTCGACGCGGTCGAGCTCACCCGCGCCACCTTCGCCAGCACCACGATCGAGTACCGGGAGTACTGATGGGATCCTCCCCCGGACTGTGTCGCCTGCACTTCGCCCCCGAGGGCGAACTGCTCGCATCCGCCAAAGAGTGCGAGGCGCAGGTGTTCCTGCACTGGTTCGGCAACACTCGACAGCAATTGGCCCAGGAGTACCTGCCCTACGCGGCGCCTCGACATTCCTGGCGCTCGCCGATTCCGAGGGCGAGGTGCTGGCTGCCGCCCGCCTCATTCCCCCCGGGGCGAGCGGACTCAAGACGCTGGACGACGTGAGCCAGCCGCCCTGGGGGGTGGACGGGCCCCGCGCGGCTCGGGCGGCAAAGCTCGATCTGGACTCGACGTGGGACGTCGCGACGATCGGGGTGCGCGGTGGGGTCCGCGGGCCCGGCGTACACCACGCTCTCGCGCTCTACCACGGGCTGGTGCTCGCCGGGCGGGCCAACCAGGTCAGCGGGTTCGTTGCCATCATGGACGAGAAGGTGCGCACGCTGCTCGGTGCCATCGGGCTGGAGTTCCACCCCCTTCCCGGTACCGCGGCCGGCCCGTACCTGGGCTCGGCGGCCAGCACGCCGGTATACGCCGAGTTCGATCGCCTGCTTGACAACCAACGCGTCGTCGCCCCCGAGGCCCACCGGTTGGTGACGCTGGGGATCGGGCTCGACGGAGTGTCGGTGCCCGCACTCGACCACTTCCGGCTATGCGCCCGACCCCGGGCAGATGTGGTGAGCGCGTCGTCAACGACTGACGCCGCGTAACGCGCGCGAGCCACCATGGCGCGGCCGGCTCCGATCCCGCACCCAGTCGGCCACCTCCTCGGCGGGCATCGGCCGTGCCACGTGGTATCCCTGCAGCAGGTCCACCCCCATGTCGACCAGAGCGGCGGCCGTCGGCTCGTCCTCCACCCCCTCGGCCACTAGCCGCAACCCCATCGCGTGCGCCAGCTGCGTGGTGGACTCGACGATGACGCGGCTACGGGGGTCGCTCAGGACGGTGGCGACGAACGACCGGTCGACCTTGAGTTCCTGCACCGGGAGGTCGCGGAGGTAGGCCAAGGACGAGAACCCCGTCCCGTAGTCGTCGATCGCGACCTCCACGTGCCGCGACCGGAGTTCGAGTAGCGTCTGCCTGGCGCGCTCCGGTTCGGACAGGAACGAGTCCTCGGTGACCTCGATCAGCAGCGCACCGGGCGGTAGGCCCGCCTCGGCCAGCGCCTCGTAGAACATCGGCAGCAGGGTGCCCCAGAGCAGCTCGGGTGGCGCGCAGTTCACAGCCACCCGGAACGAGAAGCCATCTGCCCGCCAGTGAGCAGCGTCGAGCACCGCCTGACGAACCACCGCCTCCGACAGGGCGAGCATCAGCCCGGACCGACGCGCGTCGGGGATGAACGCAGCGGGCGGGAGCAACCCGTGTACCGGGTGCTTCCAACGCACCAGCGCCTCGACGCTCACCACCTGTCTGGTGACCGCGTCAACCTGCGGCTGGTACCAGACGACGAGCTGGCCCTCGGCGATGCCCCTGCGCAGACTCTCCGCCGACCGCAGCCGCTGCCGGGAGAAGTCGTCGCGCGTGGGGTCGTAGAGCAACACCCCTGCACGGGAGACCTTGGCGTCGTACATTGCCACATCGGCCCTACGCAGCAGGTCGCTCGCGTGAGTGTCGGGCAAGGTGCGTACGGCGATGCCGAAGGAGGCCCGGATGGCCAGCTCCAGGTTCTCCAGCTGCACCGGGGCAAGCAGAAGGTCTCTGATCTCGTGCGCCATCTCCACGAGCACCACCGGGTCGTCCTCACACACCAGCAGCGCGAACTCGTCGCCACCGAGGCGGGCGAGCATGGCGCCGGGCGGCAGGGCGGGGGGAACCCGGGCCGCCACCGTCTGCAACACCGCGTCACCGGCCGCATGACCGAGGCTGTCGTTGATCTCCTTGAACCCGTCCAGGTCCAACAACATCAGCGCCAGGGCACCACCCCGGCTGAGCTCCTCGGCCAGCCCGGCGAGTAATGCGCGGCGGTTTGGCAGGCCGGTCAGCTCGTCGGTGCGGGACAACAAGAGCGCGTCCGCGGCCCCCCTGGCTTCCTTCAGCGCCAACGACAGGCGCGCTCCGGCGGCGACCAACGTGGTCACGGCTGGCAGCGTCACGTACCAGCCGATGTCTCCGGGACGCCGCACCACCAGCGTCGCGAGGGCAACGGCAGCAGCCGCGACCAGCTGCTGCTCGACGTTGCCCGCCTTAGCACGAACGTCGTCGCAGTGTGGCTTGAAGCTGCGGTGGTGTGCGGCGGCGCCGTGTGCCTGGCCAGCTCGCTGTTACTGGGACCAGCGGCGGTCTCGGTTGGGCTCAGTGGTGCGGGATTGCTGCTTGCGCTGTTGTATCCCCTGGTCGACCTGGTGTTGGCCACGGTAGTACTCGCGCAGGCGTTGCTGCATCAACGCCAATTCAACGTGCGCACGGCTGCGTTGTCCGGAGGTTTCCTGCTCCTGGCGGTGGCCGACTCCAGCTTCGTCGTCGGCAGTACAGCCGGCACCTATGCCAGCGGTATCGCGCTGGACACCAGGAATGCAGCAAATCCAACGTAGGAAGCCAGGAACAACGCTTCACCCGGAGTCGGAAACTGCTGCGGGCCCAGCACTTCAGCGGAGTTCAGCACCGCAGACCCCGCCGACCAGAGGGCTACCCCCGCAGTGAGGGCCAACAGCGCGGTCCGGCGGCTGCGGCTGGCTGTGGTCGCTGCCAGGAGCAGTTGCGCCAGGGCGATCGCGAAGAGCAGGCCGAGCACCGCGACGAGTGTCGCCTGTATGGTGCCACCGCGCGCCGACCCGCTCAGCAACAACCCCAATGCGGCCCCCGCCACCACCACGGTCCACGAAGCGACCGACAACGCACGCACGGCGTGAGACGCCGTTCGTGACTTCCTCGTTCGCGATCGAGGGGTCCCCGGAGTCGCCACTCGCCCTCCGCTCCCTGACCGCGGATGCCGCCCCACGGGGCACCGGGGCCCTGCGCCCCCGTGTTCCTTTCGGCACTGTGACCGCGGGACCTGAGCGCCTTGGCAGCTCACCTGCATACGGATGTCGTTACCGGCGCAAGGCGTACCAAGGTTGCCCCGGCGCGCAAGGCGTCGATGACCTCGGATGAAGCGTCCTGCCCGTCGCCCGCTCAGGCCGGAGCCGGCAGCGGGTCCGGTCCGGGTACCGGTGGCAGCGGGTCGGGCCCCGGGGTAGGCGGCCCGGGATCAGGAGTGGGCACCGGCGGCAGCGGATCAGGCACCGGAACCGGCGGCAGCGGGTCAGGGCTGGGACCCGGAACCGGGTCAGGTCCCGGCGGCACCGGGTGTTGCGGGTCAGGCAAAGTTGCGCTCATGTCCTGCTCCTTCCGTTCATTCAACCCTGCCCCCAGCCTCACGACCCGGCCCGCCGCCCGCAACTCCGGGGGTCGCGTCCCAGCTCCGGTGTAAATGAGGCTCTCCGGTCGTTTCCGTGGGTCCGGTTTGATCGGCTGAACGTGCAACACGCCGTCCCTGTCTAGTGTAGTGTCTTGTAAATAAGTGTGGATTGCGGTAGGGTGGTGTATGCGCTTGCCTACCGCCCCGATGCCCTTGTCCGACAGCCAGCGAGAGGTGCTCGCGAAGCT
>JAABUV010002506.1_pt1 | contig 24732 bp, 31 predicted proteins | sample 5559971 | NCBI WGS metagenome assembly JAABUV01 (sample SAMN10711881, study PRJNA513362) | rock metagenome | isolation source: Antarctica rocks | place: Antarctica: Victoria Land, Knobhead nord | collected 2015-12-19
GCGCCACGCCGGCCTCCTCCTCCAGCGCGGCCGCCCAGCCGGCGACCGCGCCGTCCGCGCCGCCGGCCATCACGCGCGCGAACAGGCGCAGGTAGGCCGCCAGGCCCGCCGCGTCGGCCTCCGGCACAATGCCCGCCGCGCCGCCGAGGCCGCCCGCCTGCTCGCCGCCGCCGGCGCCGCCCTGCCGGCGGCCGCCCCGGCGTCGTACGCGTGCGGGCGGCGGGGGGCCTCGGGCGGCGGGCCGGCGCGTGGGCGCACCGCGGCCTCCGGCGCCGGCGTGTAGCGCTCGCAGTACTCCCTCATGACGGCCAGCATGCGCGCCCAGGACACCGGCTCGTGCCGGTCGCCCTGGCGCAGTTGCTGGAACATGGCCTGCCGCCGCGCCGCGACAGGGTAGAATTACGGTGCGCCTGCGGTGCGCGCACCGCCGGCCGCGGCACTGCCGCGCGCGCGCGCTCAGCGACACCGGGGCGCGCCTGCGCGCCGTCCTCGCCCTGCGCCAGCGCGGTCAGCACGCCCAGGTAGGCGACCAGTACGGCCGACGACTCGCCCATGACGGGGCTGCGCGCCACGTACTCCATGAACTCGCCCAGGATGGGGTCCCTGGCGCGCGCCGCGCGCCGGTCAGCGCGGCGCTCCGGGCGACGCGAGGGTCAGGGTCAGGGTAGAATAAGAATGCGGCGCGCGCCGCAGGCGCTCGTCCAGCCAGAGGTCCGGGAAGGCGCCGTAGACGGCCGCCAGCGCGTCCAGCAGCGAGTCCAGCGCGTCGCGGCCGCCGCCCGCGGGCGCGAGCGCGCCCGCGTCCGGGCGCTCGCGGCTCAGCGCGCTGCTCTCGCCGACCAGCGCGCCCACCTCGTCCCTGCGCGCCGCGCGGCCGCCGGCCTCGCCCGGCGCGCGGGCAGGCGCTTGGACGAGGGTCGGGGCCGCCGCGCGCGCGCACCGGCCGGGCTGCGCGTCCAGGAAGAGCATGAGCAGCTGGTGCAGCGTGTGCGCGTACAGCTCCTGCTGCTCCGGCGGCTCGTCCTCGAACGGCACCGCGCGCAGCACGCGCGCGGTCAGGAAGCGCAGTGCGCCCGCCTCGCACGCCTGCCGCACGCACGTCGCCGCGCGCTCTGCGCGCGGCGCCGCCGCGGCGCTCAGCACGGGCTTGCAATAAGCGCCCGGCCGCGCGCCGCGCCGCGGGGGCGCCGCGCCTGCCGCGGCAGCTCGCCGGCGCGCACGCGGCGCGGCGCGGGCAGGCCTGCTCATGGGAGGCAGGGCAGCGGCGCACCGCGCGCGGTTGGTGGCGCGTGCTGCGAGAGCAGCAGGCCCCAGGCCAGGCGCGCGAGCGCGTGGAAGCCGTCCTCCGGCAGCGCCGACCCCTCCAGCTTGGCGCCCAGCGCCTGGCTGCCCGCCAGCGCGCCTGCGCGCCCGGTTCCGCACATCGCGCGGCGCCCGGCGCGGGGCGTGGCGCCGCGCGGGGCGGCGGTATAAGGCGAGGCCGCGCACCGAGCGCCTGGTCATCGGCCTCCTCCGCGTCGACCGCCGCCTCGCGCGGCAGCAGCGCCGCGAGCAGGCCCAGCAGCACGACCGTGGCATGGTGCATGGCCGCCAGGTCGCCCGCGCCCGTGCCTGCCGCGCGGCGGCCGCGTCAGCGCGCACGCGCCCGAGCCGGCACGGGGGGCGGGCCATGGTGCAGCGCGGGGCGCGCACCCCGCGTGCGCAGCGCCAGGCTGTGCAGCAGGTCGACGAGCGCCTCCACGTCCGCTTCCGTCACGCGCGGCTGCACCGCCAGCGCGTACGCCAGGCACTGCGCGCTGCTGGCCGCGCGCTCAGCGCCGCGCGCGGCGGCAGGGTCATTGTGCGCGCGCGCAGGCGGGCGCGGGGCGCGCGCCTCGCACAGCAGCGTGCGCTCGCGCGCCGCCAGGCTGCGGCGGTCCACCTGGCGCCCGCGCCCGTCTGCAACGGCCGCCAGCCGCGAGCCCGGCGCCGCGCCCGGGCCGCCCGCCTGCGCGCGCCGGCGTCAGCGCCGCCCCCGCGCCCCGTGCGGCGTCAGCCGCGGCGCGGGCCCGCGCCTTGATCAGCTCGATCAGGCGGCTCAGCAGCACGGAGCGCCCGCCCGCGCGCGCGCCCAGCAGGTCGGCGTTGAACGCGGCCAGCGCAGCGGCCAGCGCCGGCTCCGCGTCGGCCGCCGGCAGCGCCTGCGCCTGCAGCAGGCGGTGCAGCGCGGCGACCAGCGCGCGGCGCTCCTCCAGGAACAGGCCGGCGGCCGCCTCGGCCGTGGCCTCGCCGCGCTGCGCGCCCGGCGACGCCGGCGTGAGCGGCGCCCGCGCCGGCCGCTTTCTAAAAACACGGGGCGGGGGCGCGCGCCTCTGCGTGCGCGGCCTCCAGGCAGCGCAGCGCCAGCAGCTCGTCCAGCTGCAGCTCGTCGCTGAGCAGCAGCACCTCGTGCGCGTCGGCCGGGTCCAGGCGCACGCGGCCCTCGGGCGTGACCGGGTGCAGGCTGTCCACCTGCCGCCGGGACCCCGCTGGGGCCCTGCCGCGCCGCGCAGCCGACAGCGGTCAAACGCAGCCGGCGATGCGGGGGCATGGCCATCGTCGGCGGCGGCGCGGGCGCCATGCATGCGCACAGGGCTCGCAGCGCCAAACACCTGCGACTTGAGCAGGTTGAGGAAGCTGGGCCGCTGCTGCTGCAGGCGATCGAGCACCGCCGCCGGCTCTGCATCCACGGCCTGCTCCGTGATGCCCAGCACAAAGCCCAGCAGGTCGCGGTGCGCGCCAAGGTCGTCCATCGCACGGGCACAGCTCGGCACCGCAGCGAGCGCGCCCCGCGCGCCGGCGCACTGATCTGCCTGTGCAGGGAATGGCCTGCCTGGGGGGTCCTTCAATTAACAGGCTGCTTGGTGTCTAGCTAGGTGCACCTAGATGGCTGTGCACATCGCAGGCTTCGCTCAGGCTCAGACCGCTCTTGCTTCCTCGCTCCCTCAGACAAACGGTAAAAGGAAAGGCCTGCGCGGCCAGGCCCTCAGCGCACGCGCCACAGTCTCGCCCTTTCTTGCTCGGCTGCCAGCCTGCGCAGAGGCGCACAATGGGCGACCCGGCAGCACCGGCGGGCACAGCCGCTGCCACAGCCTGGCTGGACCTGCCGGGCCCGGTGCCGACCGCGTGCATCCTGCGCCACTGCGACTCCGTGGATGTGAAGTCTATGCGCGCGGCGTGCCGCGCCTGGAACGCCAGTGTGACGGCATGCATCCTCCGGCTGACGCCACGCCAGGGCTTCCAGGTGCGGCGCCCGGGCACCGGGTTCGAGCGGGCGCGGGGCCGGCCGCGGCGCTGCGGCCCGGGTTTGCGCTCACCGACCCCGGGCCGCGCACGGCGCGCAGGCCGGCGCGCTGGCGGCGCGCTTCCGCCTGGTGCAGGAGCTGGACTGCCGCCACCTGAACCAGCTGGCCGCGGGCGACCTGGCCGCGCTCGCGGCCCTGCCCTGCCTGCGCAGCCTGGCGCTGCGCGGCAACTACCGCACCGGGGACGCTGAGCTGGCGCAGGTCCGCCCCACCCGCCGGCCGCGCCGGGCGCCCCACGGCGCGCGGTGCCCGAGCGCGCGCCGCCCCGCGCGCAGGTGGCCGCCCTGACCGGCCTGAGGACGCTGCTGCTGTTCGACTTCAAGGCGGCGACGGAGCTGGCGCCGCTGGCCGCGCTGCGCGACCTGCGCAGCCTGACCGTCGCGGGCTTCGACGGCCTGAACCACGCCCGGGGCCTCGACCTGGCCTGCCTGGCCCCGCAGCTCCAGGCGCGGCCGCGGCCCGCCCCGGCGCGCGGCCCGGCGCGGCGCGGCCGCGGCCTGCCCCGACGCGCGGCCCGGCGCGGCGCGGCGCCGCGCCGACGCGGGGCCCGCGCGCGCGCAGTCGCTGACGCTCAGGGTGACGGTCGACGCGCCGCACCTGGCGCCGCTGACCTGCCTGACGCGCCTCTCGCGGCTCACGCACCTGACGCTGCCCGGGACGCCCGCGGACTCGCGCGGCGCCCTCGAGGCGGCCGACGCGGAGCTGGTGCAGCTGGTCGGTGCCCTGGCCGGCGGCCTCCCTGGTGCGCCCGCGCGTGTGCACGAGCGGCGGCGCCCGCGCGCGCCCGCACACCGGCTCACGGCCGACGCGCGCCAGGCCTGCGCGAGCTGGACGTCCGGGAGGTTCGGACAGACGGCGCGGCGGGCGCGCGCGCATGCGCCGCGCTGACCTCGCTGTCCTCGCTCACGCGTGCGCCCGCGCCCGCTGTGCCCGGCAGCGCGACACCCCGCATGAATTGTTGCCGCCGCGCCGAGCGCCGCGCCGGCGCCGCGCGCAGTGTTCTGCCCCAGCGGGGCCGGCTTCGCGCGCCCGCCGGGCGCCTGGACGCACAGCCTGCAGCACCTGAGGCTGCACCTCCGCGCGCCCTTCCCGCCGGCCGTCACCGCGCTGGCCGCGCTGCGCGCGCTGCATGTCTCCTCGTCCGGGCCCGTCGGCGCGGCCGAGTACCTGCCTGGCATCGCCGCCCTGCGTGCGCGCCCGGCCCGCGCGCTGCGGTTGCCCGCCAATGCGTGCCACCGCGCGCGCTCACCGCCCCGCACGCGCGCAGCGCACCATGCAGGACCTCATGCTCAGCCTGCCGGACGAGCCTGGCCTGGGCGCGCACCTGGGCGCTCTTGCCGCTGCCACGGGGCTCACGCGCCTGCGCGTCCCCACCGACGCTGACGTCAGCGTGATCGCGCTGTGGCCGCTGTGCGCGGCGTGCCGCCGCCTGCGCGAGCTGCAGCTGCAAGGGTGCGCACCGTTCGCGTCCCGCGCAAGGCGCCCGGCACCGCCCGGCGCGCGCAGCCGGCGAGGCCGCTTTACGGGCGCCGCGTGCCGCGGCCGCACAGGTGCCTGCGGGTGGGGGACGCGGCCGCAGATGCGCTGGCCGCGCTGCCCGCGCTGACCCAACTGGCGCTGTCGGGGACGTCGGTCGGCGAGGGCGGCGCGCGCGCGCTGGCGCGCGGCCGGCTGCGCTCGCTCGAGCTGCATGACAGTGCGGGCATCCTGGCCGGCGCCGCGCGCGCGCTCGCCGGCCTGGCCGACAGCCTGGTCGCGCTGGACCTCACGCTCTGCCCGGCGCGCCCCGCCGCGCCGCCCGCCCGAGGCGCGCGCGCGCCCCGGCCGCCTCGGTGGGCCGCTATTGTAACAGGGGCTGCGCGGCCGCGCAGGTGGGCAGCGCGGGCCTGCTGGCGCTGGCGCCGCTCACGCGCCTGACCGCGCTGACGGCCGGCCAGGTAAACATCCGCGACGGCGCCCTGCGCATGCTGCGTGGCCTGCCGGCGCTGCAGCTCCTGAATCTGGCGAGCAACGACGTTACAGACGCGGGTGCGGCCGGGCCCGGCGCGCGCCGGCGCGCTTTTTTGAGTAAGTATTTGGTGTGCCTGAGGCTGGCGCGCGCGCAGGGCTGCGCCACCTGGGCGACCTGACGCGGCTGACGTCGCTGTCGCTCGATTGGTGCCAGCGCATCACGGGCGCGGGCGTGGCGGAGCACGTGGCGCCGCTCACGCGGCACGCGCTGTCGCGCCTGTCGCTGTACATGTGCCCGGGCGTCTCGCCGGTTGCGGGCCCCCCCGCGCCCGCCGCCGTCTGGCAGAGCTTTCAGGGGCTTTCGCGGCAGCCGGCGCGGCTAACAGCGCCACGCCCTGCCGCGCAGGACGTCAAGGCCAGCGTGGAGCACTGCTGCGTGTACGGGGCGTCCGCGCGCCGGATGCCGCTGCGCTGGCCGCCCTGACAAGAGCGCCCCGCCGCGGCTGGCAGCGCGCCCGCCTGGGTGCACCGGACAAGCGCAGCTGCAGCACACCATGGTGTCCCTGCTCGCTGCGGGCGAAGATGTCCTGTGTACATCAGAAATTGCTTTTTGTGTAACGGAGTTGCTTTGCATGTGGTTACAATAAGTCAGTTTTGCAAGCAAGGCAGAGCTTGACAGCAAGCCAGGCCGACGCGCACGGCAGCGTTCCCACTCACACTATGAAGGCCGGCGGCACGCCGGACGCCCGGCAGGCAGCAGGCCCCACCGCAACGCCGCACGCAAAGCCGGCTCTCACCTCCACAAGCCCCCTCCTCAAAACGCCTCTCAACAAGCCGCTCAACAAGCCTATCGCTCAGTTTATTGTTTGGAAGCTCCAACTAAAAGCGCATGGTGCAAAGCAGAGAGCTGCGCTGCAGCCCAGCCCACATAAGGCCCAGGTTGGGCGCCCACACAGCCCAGGCCCCCCACCCCATCCCGCGCTCAGTCGCTGCCAATGAGCTTGACCGGCATGTTGTACACGGCAGCGCCCAGAGCGGTGCCCCATGCGGCCAGCAGCAGCGGCCCGGCCGGGCCGACCTGCCCGGCGATGGCCGAGCGCGTGAGGAGCAGCACGTGCTGCAGCGCCGCGCCCGCGAGCGCCAGGTTGAGCAGCAGGCCCGCCGTGGTCGCCAGGCGGCCCTTGTCCGTCAGCACCTGCGCGCGGCCGCGCGCAGCCGCCCTGACGCCGCCGGCATGCCCTCAGCCGGCCCCGGCGCCAGCGCCCGCCGACGCGGCCAGCGCACAGTGTTCCCCCGGGCGCCCCGGAGCAACGAAGCAAGCAGCGGCGGCAGGGACTGGGCGGGCCCCGCACCTTGAGGCACAGCGCCGCGGCCGGGACGAGCACGTGCGTGCTCAGCGCGACCAGCTCGAACACGAGCTGCGCGGGCGCGTTGCCGTAGCTGCCGGTGCACGCGCGCAGGAACGTCTTGGGCGCGGCCAGCAGGCCCCAGGCCTCGACGAAGAACAGCGCGGCCAGGGCGGCGTACAGCGCCGCGCGGCGGTTGCCCGTGGGGCGCAGGTCGGCGGGGATGCCGCGCAGCACGCTGCCCGGGCCGGCCTGCAGCAGCGGCGGCAGCGCGATGGCGAGCGTCGCCGCGCGCATGGCCGTGCCCGCCCTGCGCGCCGCGCCGGCGTCAGCGCGATTGCGCACGGGCGCCGGCGGCGCGGGCGCGCGGGGCCGGCGGCCGGGGGCGCGGGCGCGCGGGGCGGGCGGGCGGGCCGCGCACAGGAAGGCCGGCCACGTCAGCAGGTGGCGCTGGAGCCAGAAGAGGCCCAGCACGGCAGCGGAGGACGCGGCCAGGCCCAGGTTGAGGCGCGCGTACAGCGGGTGCGCCAGCTTGCCCTGGCGCGCGCCGTGCTGCCGCGGCCGGGCCGGCGCGTCAGCGGCCCGCGGCAGGCGTGCGGCTCCCAGGCCCGCTCCGCACCCAGCGGTTTACCATTGTTCCTACCCTACCCAGCGCTCGGGGCGCGCCTGGAGCGCGAGCAGGATCATGGTGGCCGCGTACGTGCCGGTCGAGGCCAGGCGCAGCAGAAAGTCCATCTGCGGGCTCAGAATGCGCGGCCCGCCCTCCGCGGCCGCCTGCCAGACGTGGCTCGCGGCCGAGCGCAGGTCGCCGCTGGCGGCCTTGCCCACGATGTTCTTCACCGCCTGCACAGCGTGCGAGCACGGGGCCGGGTCGGCGCCCAGGGTTCCTGGCTCGCGCTGCACCCGCGCCGGAGGCCGGCGGGCGCTCACCTCCTCGGCGGGCTCGACCAGCGTGACGCCTTTTCCAAACGCGTGCTCCGCGACCTGCGCGCGGCGCGGCGTCAGCCGGCCGCGGCCGCCGCGCGCGCCAGGGGTGCTTCTCGGACTGCACGCACCAGGTCCGGCGCAACGAACAGGAGCACGGTCGCCACGGCGTAGAGCGCCGCCAGCAGCGTGTGGCCGGTCAGCCACGAGCCCGCCGGCGCTGCGGGCGCCTGGTGCGCCGCGCGCTTGGACGCCTCCGCCGTCTGCTCGGCGCGCGGCACGGCGCCGGTCAGGCCCGGCTCGCGCGCTCCGGTGCGCGAGTGCAGCCCGCCCTGCACGCGGGCGGCGGGCACAGGCTCGGCGCTGCGGGGCGCGCTTGGGCACCGCCTGCGGCGAGGCGTCAAGGCGCCCTGGCTGGCGCACCTTGGTCGCATCATAAGACTCCGCCATCGCGCAGCTCTGCCGGCGCAGCAGCCACAACTCAGGCATGGTCAATCAATGCCAAGGCATCAGGCGAGCCGCACGGCGCGCTCAGGAGCCTGGAGCACATAGGCAGGCCCGCTGCTGCGACAGATGGAAGCAGCAGGCACAGAAAGGAGCACACTTTCGTGGCACTGTCAGCAGGTGCTGACAATGCCTTAAAGCGCGGGGTGCTCACCAGCTCGCGGCCTGCAGACACGTCAGGGAAAGACACCTCTTTCTGCGAGGAAGACGCACTGTGAAAGCACTCCCGCAACTTGCAGCTCCCCGCTTAGTGAAGTTGGCTCGTCCGAGACTGGCCTGAGAGGAGGGGCCCTACATAACCAGAGCGGGGAACCTGCAGAAGAACAGCTCTGAGAAGAACTCACGAGCCTTCCTTCTAGCCTGCAGCTGTTGGGGGCAGCGGCACGCGCCTCTTAGTAGCCCAGACCGGAAGGCTAGAAGAACTACTGCAGCAGCCTGTCAGTGCCACCAAGCTGCTGCGGCCCCCACAACGCATGCAAACCTTGTCAAGGAACGCCTCGAGCGTCCAGCGGCCATGAGGAAGCTGCAAGGCGCCGGCGAGCGGCTCAAGCACAACGAGGCCGACGATGCCGCCAACCTCGCCGCGCGCATGGGCGTCGGCAAGCGCCCGGAGCCGCACGCCGAACTGGACGAGCGCACGCAGCGCAAGCTGAACGGCGCCGCAAAGCTCACCGCCCGCGGTCATGCCGAAAAGGCCGACGGGAGCGACTCCGGCGGGGTCGAGCCCGCCGGGGACAGCAGCCAGGGCGACAACTGCGCACGGGTGCGCCCCATGCGCACTTGGTTTCGGGTACCAGGTCGACGCGGGAGCGCGGCCCTGACCGCGCGTGTGCGGGCCAGGTTCCGGGCACCGGGGAGGAGCTGCATGCGACCGGCCCGCTCCTGCAGTTCCTGGGCTGCGACCCCGCGGTCGGCGCCTGGCGCGGCTCCGTCCTGCTGCTGCTGCCGCCGGCCCAGGGCGCCGTGCTGGCCGCGCAGCCCACGATGGCCGTGCTAGACGAGGGTGCGCGCTCGCCCCTGCTGCGCTCCCCACCGGCCGTGCCCACTTCTGCGCTCCTCGCCGGCGAGGCCTGCAGCCGCCCACGCCGGCGCCGCGCCCGCGCGTGCAGGCAGGACGGCCAACGTGCAGCCCGAGCGCCTGGACGAGTACGGCGGCTGGGTGTTCTGGCGCTTTGAGCTGCTCCTGGCCATGGGCGCGGCCGAGCGGCGCGTGCAGTACGCGTTCCACGCGGACGGCGTCGACCCGGAGCGCAGGTGCGCGCCCGGGCCGGCCCCGCTGGCGCGCCCGCGCCTGCCGCCGGCGCGCGACGCGCCCGACCGGCCGCGCAGGTGGGCGTTCGTGGTGCCGGGCCGCGAGCAGCGCTGGCGCTGGGCCTACTACTCCTGCAACGGCATGGACCAGGACGCCGATGTGAAAAAGTTCGGCAAGCCGCACCTGTGGGCCGACCTGCTGCGGCGCCACGACGCCGCGCCGCTGCACGCGCTCGTCGGCGGCGGCGACCAGCTGTACAACGACGGCCTGTGGCGCTCGCCCTCGCTGGGCCCCTGGCTGGGCGGCGACGGGCTGCACCCGGGCACCGTGTACAACTCCGAGGTGCGCGGCTGGCTGCCCGCCGGCCCAGAGGGGGTAGGGTTATGTCCCTATGCTGCGCGCGCTCCATCCCCTATGCTGCGCCCCATACCCGATGCTGCGCGCGCGGGCGCGCGCCTGATCGGGCACGCGCGTCCCGCAGGAGCGCTTGAAACAGCCGATGACGGAGGAGCAGCGCCGCGAGGTGTCCGACTTCTACTTCAACCACTACCGCACGCACTTCCGGGTCTGGCCGCAGCTCGCGGACGCGCTCGCGAGCATCCCGCAGGCGCGCCGCCCGGCCCCGCGGGCCGTTTGGTGCCCTCTGAGGCGCGCACAGACGGGCTCCCTGCATCCTCCGCTGCGGCCAGGCTTGTGGGCTACGAGGGGGACATGCTACCCATCAGCCCCGTTTCAGCCGGGCGGTGCCAGGTGGGTGCATGTTGACCAGACCAGCCACTGGCGGCCGCTGCCTGAAGAGGGCCGCGACGCAGGTGAACATCTATGACGACCACGACATCTTTGACGGCTATGGGTCCTATCCGCCGCGGCTGCAGCTGTGCCCCGTCTTTCAGGGTGCGCGCGCGTGCCGGCGGAGCGCGCGCGCGCGCCGCGCCCTTGATGCCGTGACGTGGGCTGTGTGGCGGTGTCGCACATCCGCTGCGCCCCACCACGGGCCGCTGCCGGCGCAGGCGTGTGGCGGTGCTCGCAGCGGTTTTACTACCTTTTCCAGCAGCACACCACGCTGGAGCGCTCCGAGGCTGACAACGGCATGTTTGGGCCGGGGGAGGTGCGGGGCCCGCCCGCAGCGCACCTGCGTCGCTCACAAGACGTGTGCATGGCTTGCTCCTGCAGCATATGCCCGGCGCTGGCATATGCCGCGCGCCTGGCGGCGCCAGTGTGCGTCTGCGCCCGCCGGCCAGCGTCTCTCGGGGGCCGCAGGCGCGCTCGCTGGTGCGCATGCTCGGCGCCGACACGGCGCTGGCGGTCCCGGACACGCGCGCCGAGCGCACCGAGTACCAGGTCATCTCGCCGCAGGCGTACGACATGCTGTTCCAGCGCATGGCGGCGCTGCCGGGCAGCGTGCGGCACCTGGTGCTCGTGCTCACGGTGCCGATCGTGTTCGCCAAGCTGCCGCTGAGCGAGGGCGCGATGGCCATGATCGACGCGCTGCCCTCGCTGCGGACCACGCTGGCCAAGACCAGCCTGGGCCTGTCGCTGGTCGACAAGTGCGCGGCCCCGCCGCGCACGCCGCGCAGCCTAGAGTGCTCACTGGCGCATGCGCTCATGCTAGGGTAGGGTTAGGGCTCGCCGCGCGCACGTTGAGGACACGTGGGGCTGTGCGGCCGGCGCAGCTTCGGGCACGCGCAGCTGCTGGACGACGTGTTGGATCACTGGGACGCGGGGACGCACATTGCCGAGCGCAAGGCGTTCATCAAGCGGCTGCAGCACCTCGCGCGCGCGCGCCGCATGCGTATCAGCTTCATCTCCGGTGACGTGCACGCCGCCTCGGTCGGCCGCCTGTACTCGCGGCCCAAGGCGCGCCGCCGCCCGCGGCGCCCTGCGCTTTCACAGGGCGCTGCACATGGGGCCGCCTGTCGGGGGCCCTGCGCATATTGACTGAGAAACAGTGTCGCCCGCCGTCGATGTCCTGCCCATGGGCCAGCGTGTATGCCGGCCTGCCTCGGCAGGTCTTGCAGCGTTGCACTGTGTGCTGAGGCCCACGACGCGCGTGCGCGCCAGCTGAAGCACCTGCGCTACGACCACCGCTTCATGGTCCAGATCACCAGCAGCGCGATCTGGAATGGGCCCTCCCCGGAGGGCTTTGTGCGCATGCTCAACGAGACCAACACCGCCGCGCGCACCGTCCAGCGCACGCAGGAGAAGCTGGCGCGCATATTTGCGGCGCGCCTCCCAATCACCCTTTAATCCCTAGCAGCCGCTGGCCGCCTGTGCCCATCGTGCAAGCGCCCTGGCTGCAGTGTCAGCGTGCCAGGCGCCGCGGCGGCCGGCGCGCTGACCGCCGGCCTGGGCGGCCGCGCAGGTCAAGCACCCGGACTGGGAGAAGATCCTGCCGCGGCGCAACTGGTGTGAGGTTGCGCCGTACGAAGCAGAAGATGGCCATGTGGACCATCGGGCGGACGGCGCGCTGGTGTGGGGCCCGCCCTGCGCTGTTTCTGCGAGAGTCGCGACTGAAGCGCCACGACACAGACATGCCTGGCTGTGTCCGGCTGCTGAGCCACTGTGAGGGTGGTGAGTCTGCAGGTGCTGATCCGTGACGGCAGTGCTGCAAGAGTGCCCTTCCGGCTGTGCAGGTATTCACGCTGCGTGTAGAGGACCCGGACAAGCAGGAGGCGCCGCCGGAGACCTTCCCCACGATCGTGCCGACCTACATCCATGACATATCCAGTGCGGGCTGCTACCTGGTATCAGCGTGAGTGTTGCTGCAGCGCATGCCGCCCGTATGACCTGACACGGGGCCTGGGCGTGCCGGCAGAGACCCGCCCGGCCGTGCGCGACTCGTCTGTCTTCACCAAATGCTTCTGCGTGACGCCCCCACCCGTCACAGACCCGCTCGAGGAGTTTTAGGCTTAGGCGGACCCTTAGGTGAACCCCCATTCTTGCAGCACGGCACAGAGCTGTGTGCTGCGAAGTACTCAGAACACTGTTGAAGTACGAGCAACTTTGAGCTAGGCTGGGTACTGCTTTCTGCTAGGGGGTCCCTGTGTACAAACAGTTGCCTCTCGGTCCCTCGTTCTTCTGGGGGTTGTATCAGGTTAGGAAGTTGGTGCACGGTGCAATGAACTCCTCGTGTCCGGCTGCGTTTCCACGGTTTAAAAATTTTAGATGCTCCTAGGGCAGATGAGCATCGCATGGCGCGCTTCTTGACTCACAAGAAGCGGACTCACCATTCAAGCACCGACCCCGCGCCAAGTGCGCTCACCAGCTCGTTAGTTGCACGCTGCACAGCATTGGGGCGCTGCTGTTGAAACAAGCATGCAAGCGTAATCTGCAGGAGCCTAGGAGCGCGACTCAGGTGCACCGTTGCCATGGTTAATTTTGGCACGCGCCTGTCTCGGGAGAAGTGGGGCCCCTGGAGCGCCGAGTATATCGATTATGACCTGCTCAAGCGCAAAATCAAAGACATCTTGGAGGCGCGCGCGGAGGGCGGCCAGCGCTCGGCTGCCGAGGGGGCTCTCAAAGACATCTTCATCGGCATCTTTGACGAGGAAGTGGAGAAGGTGCTAACACCCCCGCGCTCCTCAGTGCACTCGGCACTGCAGGTTGCCTGGAGCGTCATCATTGCCACCCGGTGTCCCACTGGCTCTTCTTTACACATTTGCGTGCTGCCCGACGTGACCTCGGCAGTGGCCCCCTGCTCAGCACCTGAGGACGGGGTACCGGCGGCACGTGCAGGTGCTGCGCTTCTATGCCAGCAAAGCGGCAGAGCTCGAGACGGCCTTCACGGCTGTGGAGGCCTCTGCGCGCAATGCCGGTGGCTCCACTTTGAGCCCGCCCGTCCAGGTGCCGCCCCTGCTCGCTTGGTGTTCACGCATTGCGCAACACTCGCTCATTGACGACATGCGTTGGTCTTGGAGCGTGTCTCGCGATGTTGGGACGCATCTCATGGAGCCACTGGGCTCCGTCCCCCCCTCTATGTGGCGTCATGGGTGCCTGCCTCGGACCTGCCTCATAAGTTTAAGCGCATGGAGTGGCTGGGCACAAGACGAGATTTGGAAAAGCAACAGCAGCCAGCACGTGTGCGCTGCTGCGTAGGCTGTGTTGCCACTCTGCTTGTGTGAGGAGGTGACACACTGTGGTGGGAGCTGTTGGCGTGCTTGAAGCCACACTTGATTAGGTGCCTGGTGTGCTGGCCTGCGCTGAGAAGGCGGCCTGGGTGGCGCGGCGGTGCGTGCCGGACAGGCGCTGAGCTATTCTGCTGGCGTCACTGGCCCTCACCCAGGCCAGAGCATGGCCAGCCCCGGGCGCAGCTGACGCAGCTGGACGGCGCGCTGCGCGCGCTCAAGGCGCCCGCCGAGGACGTCACGCGCCTGCTGTCCTTTGTCAGCCTCAACTCGGCCGCCATACGCAAGATCCTGAAGAAGTACGGCAAGTCCGTGGAGGCCAGCCACGCAGCGCACGCCGGTGCCCGCCCCCCCTCGGCTGCGGCTCTGCTTGCGCTCCCTGGCCGGGCGCGCCTGAGCGTGGCTGGCGGCGCGCATGTGGCGCGCACGGCTGACAGCGCGCCTTGGCAAATGCAGGGTACCTGTCGCTGCGCATCGAGCACCCGCACGAGAGCGGATGGAGCATGATGCAGGCGCGCCCCCGCGCGCCATCTCCGCACCGGAAAGGGGACTTTGGGGGCGGGTGCAGCACTCGGGCACCTTGCTTGCGCTCATGCAGGCTGGCGCGCCAGCGGCTGACGCGCGTCGTGCTGGGCGAGTGAGGTGTGCCGGCGGCGCGGCAGGGCACGTTCATCAAGAATGAGCACGCCCAGGACCTGGACGTCATGCAGCGCCACGAGGGCCTGGCCGCGCTCGGGGAGCGGGTGCGCCCCACCGCTCGCCGCCGCGCGCCTCGGGCCGGGCATGCAGGTCGGAGCGCATGTCCGGGTCGACGCAGCGCTTCAGTGTGAAACAGTCGAGGCCGCTGACGCCGGGCTGCTGCGCTGGCGCAGATCAAGGCGACGTACGAGACGCTGCACGAGCGCCGTGATGCGCTGATGGACGCGCACCCCGAGCTGGCGTCGACCGCAAACGGCGCGGCCGCCAACGGCGCGGCTGCCAACGGCGGACGGGGCCAAGCACTGCGCCGCGCCTGCAGCTCGTTCAAGTGCGCAGCTGCCGGCCAGGGGCACGCTGCCGCACTGGATGTGGCCAGCTCCCTTGGCCTTGTGTACGATGCATGCTTGGCCGTGCGCCTGCCGCCCGCAGCACCCCTGCGTGGCCCCCACAGGGGCGCCGCGGCCAATGCGCCTGGGCTGCGGGGCTGGACGTGATAGGCATGTCTTCCTCATTGATCATCGCGCCCATGGCTCCTTTCTGCGCCTGGATGCCAACTTGTCTCCCATTTGCAGGGTGCTATTTTCCTCCACGGTTGCGTCTATTTTGCTGCGCCCTGGGCCAAGGCGCGGGCGCGACAGGCGCCGCGGCGCGCAGGTACACGCCCAAGTTTGCGGTGGCCGACGGCGTCGGCGAGCCCATTGAGGAGATGGCGGCCGTGCTGGAGGCGCTCGCGGCTGCAAAGAAGCTTGCGGCGCGCAATGCCGGCCTCGTGGTCGCGCAGCCGACCTGGACGGAGAAGCAGGCCGGCATCTTCGAGCCGCCGCCGGCGGACGAGGAGGCGGTGGCCACCACGCTCGGCCTGCTGCTCAACTGCATCAACTCCGGCCTGTACATGGCCAACTACAACCTGGCGCGCCGCCTGGCTCGCGCTTCGCGCCCGCCCGCGCGCCGCGCGCAGGCTCTTTTTTACAAGGAGCCCAGCGGCCCACGCGCGCCCGCTCGTGCCTGCGGGCTCCGGTGCGGCGGCGCGCTGCCGGGCTTGTGACCAGAGTCACTGCAAAAACACACACACACAGCTGCAGGGAGCTGGCCCCCGCCCGCCAGCCTGCGCCGACGGCTGCATCGGCGCGCCCGGCCGTCTTACAGCTTATCAGGGTAGTGTGGGCTTTTTGGGGCATGTGTCGAGGGCCTGCCGTGTGCGGCGCCCGCGGCAGGTCATCCCGACCGTCACGAAGCTGTGCGACCACATCGGCGTTTCGTCCGCGGCGGTCGGCTTCATCATCGGCTGCTCCGACGTGGCCACCATCCCCGGCACCCTGGGCGCGCGCCCGCCCGCGCCCGCCCTCGCCCGCTGCCCCGCCCTGCGCCGCCCGGCTTTACCCTGGCCGACCCGCCGGGTCCCCCACACCCTGCCGCTTGCAGCGCAGCGAATTGAGCGGCCGGCGGCGCGCAGGCTACTCGATCTGGACCGGGTACAGCTTCAAGGCGCCGCTGCTGGCGAGCGCGGTCGCGTGCCTGATCGGCAACCTGGCCTACTCGTTCTCGTACGACGCGCGCGCGCTCTGGCTGCTGGTGCTGGCGCGCCTGGTCACGGGCCTGAGTGCGCGCCCTGCCGCAGGGTTGCATCACGCGGGGTTGCGCCCGCGGCGCCAGCCCGTGAGCGTGCCCCTTTGTTTGGACCAGGCCAGGCCCGCGTGCGCACGGGCCCAGCGCGCCGCAGGCCGGTTGAACCGGGCGCGTGCTCTGCAGAGCCTCTGCGTGTGCGGAGGGGTTGTGCCGGTCGGCCAAGGAGTGGCAGGCGCCGCCTGCGCACCGGGCGCTGCTGAGCACTGCCCGCCAGCACTGGTGCGGGCGCGCGCCGCGCCAGGCAGCGCGCGCGCGGTCAATCGCAGCTACATCGCGCTGTTCGTGCCGCGCGCGGAGCGCACGTCCGCGTCGGCGCTATTCGTGTCGCTGAGCGCGGTCGGCATGGCGCTGGGGCCGCTGCTCGCGCTGCCGCTCTCGCACTTCCCAGACCTCACCGCATTCGGCCTCACCTTCAACAAGGCGCGCCCACCCGCGGCGCGCGGCCGCGTGCGGCCGCACGCGGCGGCTCAGCAAGGGCCGCTGCCTGGCATGCGTGCTTGTGTGTTGCCCTTCACGTCAGGGTCTCACGGACACGGCTGCGGTGCCCCCAGCGCTGTCTTCGGCTCCTGTGAATTGTCTGCCCCTCTCCCTAGCCTGGAAGGGCTCCCGGGCCACGGCAGCGCACCGCCACTGAACCCAGCCGGCTGCGGGGCGTCCCGGCTTTCGTGAAGCACCCCGAGTGCTGCCCCGCTGAAGCAGGGCATGCAGCGGCGCAGCTGACCATGGGCGGCTGGGTCATGAACGCGGCCTGGCTGGTCTTTCTGCTGGTCGCCGGCCTGTTCTTCGAGGACCCCAAGCGCGCGCGGCCGCCCCCGCCGCCCGGGTGCGCAGCCCGCGGCGCCCGCGCGGGTGCACGCTGTCTCATGCTTCTGAAGCGGTCAGGGCTGTGGGCCGCGCCGTCGGCGCCGCCCCGCGCACCGGCATTGGCACCGGCTGGCGTCACCGCAGTGACGCGCCGCTGCCGCTGGCCGCCGTGGCGCGCGCCACCGCCGCGGGAGAGCATGACAGAGCACAGTGATGAGGTGGGGGGCCGGCGCGTGAGGTGAAGCGAGTGTGGTACGCGCGCGCTGCGCCAGTGCGGACGGCATCGATGAGCCGCTGCTCGCCGCGGAGGCCGGCGACCTGGGCAAGCATGTCGACGAGGACTCCGACGACGACACGCCGCTGGCGCACGCCGCGCACGCGGCGGGCCCGCCCACCGGCGCGGCGCCGTCGCGCAACCCGCTGCGCCGCTGCGTCGCCTTCCTCGACTCGCAGGCCGGCGCGACCGTGTGCTCCATCTGGCTCTGCCTCATCCTGAAGGTGGTGCAGCAGGCGCGCTGCCCCGCCGCGCCCGGCCTGCATAGGGTCAGGGTGTATATGACGTAGGGTCGCCGCGGCGCGGCGCCCGGCCGGCGGCGCGCCGCGATTAGGGCCTCTAACCCTACACCCATGACCGCGCAGGCGTACATCGACGGCCTGCCCATCTTCACGGAGGGCGCGTTCGGCTGGAAGCCCGCGTACTGCGGCATCATGCTCGGCGTGCTGGGCCTGACCGCGCCGCTGGTCAACTTCTCCGTCGGCGGCCTCGCCTCGCGCGGCCTCCCCGACCGCATCATCACCGTGCGCCCCCGCGCCGCGGCCGCGCGCCGGGCCGGCGCCGCGGCCGCGCCACCGCCGCCTGCGCTGCCCGCTCAGCCAGCCCCCAGTGTCCCGGCGATGTATGCGGCTGCGTTGGTGCGCACGCGCGCTCGCAGCGGGCGGGCGGCGCGGCGCCGTCACGCAGGAGCCTGTGGTGTAGCATGGCGGCGCGGGCGCGCCGGTACGCACCAGAGGCGCGTCGCCGCGCAGGTGGGCTCGATCGTGGCGACGGGCCTGGGCGCGCTCGCGCTCACGCGCGGGCCCTTCCCGCGCGCCAACTTCTTTGTGGCCGGCGTCGCGGTGTACATGGGCACCATCGTGCTGGAGGCCGTCAGCATGAGCCTGTGCAGCAAGGCGCGCCCCGCGCCGGCGCCCCCGCTGCCCCACGCGCGCCTGTAATCGTTGGGGGCGTGTGTGCGCGCGCCGGCTCATGTGGCCCCCACCCCCTGCCTGGCAGGTGCAGCTTGCCGAGCTTGCCGCGGGCGGCGTCCTTGCCGGCGCCCGCTTGTTCTCCAGGGCGCGCGCGGCGGCGGCCTGTGCGGGGCGGCGCGCGGACGCCGGCGCGCTGGTCGACGGGGCGCGCGCCGGGCGCAGAGCAGCGGTCCTGCGTGACGGGGCGCGCGTGTGCGCGCGCAGGTCATTGACGAGCGCCTGGCCAAGGGCCTGTGGAATGCGGGCCTCATGAGCACGCAGGCGCGCCCCGCCCGCCGCGCGTCCCGCGTCGCCTCGGCCACAGCGTGGTGGCCGAGGGACCCTCTCAGGCTTTGAAGTGTCCTGCAAGCTGATGCAAATGAGGCTGATGGTGCAGCTCTGCGTCTGCTGTGCCGCTGGCACGACCGGCAAGCCCATAGGCGCATGGCGATGCGAGGCGCGCTGGCGGGCGCCGCCGCAGGCCGGCACGTTTGGGCGCTTCATGGGCAACATGCTGCTGTCGGCGGCGGCGCGCGTGACGGGCTCCAAGACGATGGACCAGATCGTCGATTTCTCGGGCGTGCTGTTCGGCACGGCCGCGATCTGGATGGCGCTCAGCCTGGCCTTCGTGCTGGCCACGTACCGCCACCTGGTCGGCTGAGCCCCGGGGCCGCCGGCCGCGCCGCACCTGAGCCCATGCGGCGCTCGCGGGCAGTCTGCTTTGTTGCAGCTCTCCGGCATGATTTATATGTTTTCAGCGGTGAGGGCTGTTAGGTCTGAGGAGTTTGCGCTGTGGGGTCGGGTCTCAGAGTTTGCACTGTCTGCTGGGTTCCAGCTTTCCAGCTCTGCACGGGCACCGGCCCGATGTGTCAGAATGAACATGTTCGTCAGCGTGCAGCTCATCGGGCCCTCTGCTGACGGGACGCTGCAGAGCCTGCAATGTTCAATGCTGCGGGTGGTCAATGCTGCGTGGTCACGACATCCATATGCGAGCAGTCCAGCCACACTGCAGACGGCGAGCAGTCCAGCCTGAGATGCCAGGGCCGTGAAGGCGTCTTGACTGTGGTGTTTGCCACCAATGTCTCAAAGCACAGTGTAACATGTTCCTGGCAGCATGTGATGACGAGGAGTTCATGCAATGCCATGCGTTCCAAGCACTGCTTGGTTGTTGTAGGTTCCACACTGCAGGATGGCACCACGGCCAACCCATGCGTTTCCCGCTGCTCCTCGCCCACGCCTGTTCGGCCGGGCCGGCATGGCCTCCGCTGCTGCGCAGCGCGCGCGCCAGCGGCGCTGCGCAGCCTTACACGTCCTCGCCGCCAAGCTCGCCCATGCCCAGGTCCCTGATCTTGACGTCCGCGTCCTCGCCAAACTGGATCGCGTGGTCCACCTGCGCGCGCGGCCGCTCGCAACTGGTCAAACGGCTCGCATGGGTGGAGCGCATGTGGCGGCATGCGCCCCCGAACACAGGCCGCTGTGCACTCCGCATGTGGCCACGCGGCGCAGCACACCGCACACGTTCATCGGGTGTGCTCACTGTGGGCGCTGCTGGCATTGCAGGCAGGCACACAGGGTCAGGGTGCGCGCAGTCGAGGCGCGGGGCCCGCGCCTGCGCGAGCACGTCGCCGACGCTCTCCTCGTCGGAGTAGTCCAGCGGCGCAAAGCTGACCAGGCTCCACTCGTCCACCAGGCCCGCCACGGCCGCGTTCAGGCGCCGGAACGCCGGGCCCGTGCCGCGGTCCAGCCCGCCCAGCAGCGCGCGCGCCTCCGGCACCAGGAACTGCTCCAGCGCCGCCTGCGCGCGCGCGCGGCGGGCGGCGTCCGCCCGGCCCGTGCATGCGCGTGCAGGCGTGCGCGCGCGGGCGGATCACGGGGCGGCCGGCTGAGCAGGCAGGCAGGCCGGCTTTCCCTGCACCCGACTTTCCCCAGGCACGAGCGTCGGACAGCCCATGCCGCCACTCCCGGAGCTTTGCACGCTCAGTGTGTGCGAGTGCTCAACAGCCCCAGGGATCACATCAGCTGGTTGGCCGCAAGGGTAGACCCGGTCGGCGCGTGCCGCATGGCCGGCCACTTAGTAGGCGCGCCTTGCTGGGCTCGTTGAGCAGGTCGACCTTGGTGAGCACGTTGATGTGCGGCAGCTCCAGCTGCACCATCGCCGCCGTCGCCTGCGCCGCGCGCGCCGCATCAGCCGCGGCCAGCAGCAGCGATACGCGCCGCACCCTCGGCCTCAAGCGCGCGATCGCCGGCACCGCCGCGCCGCCCCTCACGGCAAGTGAGCACAGGCGTGCGCGCTGCATCGCGGCAGCGCGCGCGCAAGCCGCCCCTGCGTGCGGCGCGCCCGCGCTCAGACAGCAGCGGAGCACGCCGGCCCGCGCGCGCGGCGGGCGCGGCGCGCGCCTGCAGCGCGCCGGCCACAAACTTGGCCGGCTCCGCGACGAACTGGCAGTCGATGCAGTAGACGGCCGCGGCCGCCCAGCCCTCGCGGCGCAGGTGCTCCGCGAGCGCGCGGAACGCGGAGCAGTGCGAGTAGAGCTCGACCTGGCCCGGGCAGTCGAACAGCACGTAGTCCTCCTCGCCGTAGCCCTGCGCGCCCCGGGCCGCCTGGCACGGCCGGCGCGCGCCACGGCGGGCGCAGGGGGCGGCGCAGGCGGCCCGGCGGGCGGCCGGGGGGGCGCGGGCACGCCGCCGCGAGCCGCGCCGCGCGCGGCCCGCCGCGCCCGCTGCCCTTCCCGGCAGCGCGCAGGCTGCGCGGCTCCTGCGAGCGCAGCCGCGCCGCGCTGGCCGGCGGCGGCGGCGCCGGGGAGGGGCGCGCGCCTGCAGCTCCTCGCCCAGCCACTCGTCCAGGTTCTCCTCCAGGTACTCCATGCAGTACAGCAGGCCCCTGCGCACGCGGGCGCGGGTTGCAGACCCTACCAAAGCCCTGAGGCGTTGCGGGGCTAGGCGCGCAGCGCATCCGGCGCACCCGTTGGGCCCCAGGTGCAGCTCCTCCATGACGTCGTCCAGGGAGACGAGGTCGCGCAGGTCGAAGGCGACCGGGTAGTTGAAGCTCTCCGCCGCCGGGTCTGCCGCGCGGGCGCCGCGGCCCGTCTGCCCGCTCTGCTCTGCTTGCCGGCAGCGCACGAGTGCGCACAGGCGGGGCGGGGCCAGGGGAACACCCACCCAGGTTGGCGACGTGCACCGTGCGCCCGATTGTCTCGCAGTGCTGCCGCACATTGTCGCAGTATGTGGACTGCGCGCGGGTGTCCGGGTCGGCAAAGGGACCGCCACAGGCGACGACCAGCGAGTGGAGCGAGTGCTTGCTTGCTCGGAGGGACGTGCACACGCCTTCCCGCTGCCGGCCGGGCCTATGACCAGCTGCGCATAGCGTCCCATGCGCTTGTGCCCTGGTCTAGCTGCTCACTGCTGCTCTGCAGGCGCGGCTCGAAGGCGTGCTGTTATGTCATCGCACATCAATGCCCGCCGCACAGCTGCACCTCACAACCGGTCACAGGCTCCACTGAGTTTAGTGCGCAACGAAGCCATCCACACTGATCAGGCAGCAGCGCGATGGCAGCTCTGCTTGATGTCCGGGGCCCTCCTGCTGCAGGTTCTGCAGCCTGGCAGTGCATCCCACCCAGGATGCAAAAAGAGCCCTACTGTCGCCTCGTGTCCCACTTGCACCTTGCTGCCCAGCTGATCACAGCAGCCGCACGCTCAGCGCAAATCCGCGTAGGCCGCGCTACCTTTGCACGCGCGCGCTTACTGCGCCCGCTGATCGCGCGCGATCTGGCGGCTGTGTATGCGCGCGCGGCTCCTCGGGGGCTCAGCAGGTCTGCGCGCGCCGCCGGCTGCGCCGCGCCTGGATGCACAACTTGCTGTATCGCGGCAATGCGCTCTTCACAGTCAGCACGACCGTGCTCGGCGCGATGTGCATCCTGACGGCGCTCACAGACCTGGCGCACCGGCCGTCAGTCCGCCTGGACGCCGCCGTGCGCAGCGTTGATGGGCTGCAGGCGCGAGCTGCACCCGCCCCAGCAGCGTCACAGCCAGCCCGCAGCAGCCGCCTCACTCGCAGCGACCCTGGGCGCAGCGGGAGTACGGCAACGACCGGGCCTGGCTGTCCATCAAGCTGGACCTGGACCTGCGCGACCTGTTTACCTGGAACACCAAGCAGGCGCGGCGCCTGGCCGGCTCGCCGCTCACGCTTCGACCGCGCTCTGCTGGCCCTGTGATGCCGCCAGAGGCCAGCGCAGGTGTTTGTCTATGCGTCGGCGGAGTGGGCGACTCCAACCAACCACGTCAACCAGGCGATGGTGTGGGCGCGCATCGTGGAGCAGCGGCGCGGCGCCCGCATCAAGGAGGTCATGCGCATCGAGTACCCCTATGCGCTCACCGACCAGGGTGCCGACCCTCACTCGATATGCAGCTGGGTTGCGCTGGTAGGCTGCCTGTGTCCCAACAACACCGAGGACTGCAGAGGCCGCTGCTCTTGCCTACAGCCGTGCCGCGTGCGCTTGAGCTGGGGCCGGTCACCCCGGATGAGCGAGCAGCAGCAAGCGCTGCTCCAGGGCTCTCCAGAGCACATGGTATGCATGTGAGCACGCCACACACCTCACGTGTCCGCCGACAGCCCGGCGCGCACAGGCGCGGCGCTGCGGGGCCGGGACTACAACCTGACAGTGGCGTGGGAGACGACGCCGGTGGTGGGCGCGCTGCATGCGGGCGGCCGCCAGCTGGGCGGCCTGCGCTTCCCGGACGAGTACTTCCGCTCCGCGAGCGTGCCGCGCGGCCACTGGCGCAGCTGACGCACGCTGGCGCTGGTCGCTCACGCCGCGCGGCCGCTCCGCGCGATGGCGAGCCCCTGGCGTGCACCGCTTTGTGGAGTGCACGGCAGGGTTATGACGCAGTGTCTGCATGCGTCCACGCTGAGGCCAGACGCGCTGCGCATCAGCAGCGCGCTGCACTTGGCAGTGGCCGCCGTGCTGGACGGACTGTGGAGCACCCATCGAGCTTGTAATGGAGGTATGGTCTACGGCCGCCTTTCTTACAATGCAGGAGATTGTCAGCGCCTCACACCGCCCACACATCGATCGTCTCTTCTCAGGCCTCTCACACTTGCTATCAAAACTTCCCGCCGCTCCAACTGCTCGCTCGGATACTGTGGATGGGCGACACACGGGCTGCACAAGCACGCAGCTGGGGCGCCGCGGAGCTGCGCGAGAACATCGTATCTTGCGCGAGGCAGCCGCCCATCCAGACGCGCGCACGCGGCGCAGCTCAAATGGCGCCGGTGACCCAGCTCAGCAGCGCCAGCACGCCGATGACGACGGAGATCCACACAAAGTAGTTGGCGCCCATCGCCTGCGGCGGCGCGCGCATGTCTCAGGCAGCGCGCGCGTGCCCGCATGTAATAAGGCGCAGTCACACAACACGCAGGGCAGCCGCAGGGGCGGCCGCAGCCCGGGCCGGAGGGCGCACCCTGTCGGCGCTGCCGCCCAGGTTGAGGTACTCGTCCTTCAGCCGCTGCTTGAACTCCTGCGCGCGCGCGGCAGCATCGCATGCACGCCCAGCTCTCAGGTGTGTCTGACCCTGCACCCGCAACTGGGCTCTCATCCTCCAGCTGCTGCATGGACTCCTGCGGCCGCGCGGCAGCCGCCGCGGGCCGACCACGCTCAGCCCGGCAGGCAGGCAGCACCCCGCGCGGCACGCGGGCGTCAGCATTGCTCCAGGCGGGTCAGCCAGGCGTGAGGGCGCGCACCGGGGACATCGTGTCCTTCGGCGGGAGCTGCGCGCCGCGCAGGCCGAGTGTCAGCATGCGCGGCGGGCGGTGCGGCGCATCTCCCGAAGATGCAGTGCACTCAAACACCGGCAGTCGGCTCGTGTCAGCTGCCCGCAGCCTGCACAAGCGCGCCGTGTCCCTGACGCGCATCGCATCCCACGGGGCCAAAGCAGGCCTGAGCCGCCCCTGCCGCCCGTCGAAGCCCAGGCGGCCCCGCACCGGGCGCTCGTCGTTGTAAAAGTTGCCGCCCTTGCCGGGCGTGCTGACCTTGCCGTCGGCCTCGTTGAAGTCGCGCACGGTCTGCGCGTCGCCCTTCTCCTCGGCTGCGCGCCGCACCAGGAGGCGCACCGGCAGCGGCTTGCACCTGCGCGCCGGCGGGCCGCTCAGGGGCCTCGGGGAGCACAGGGCTCTGCCATTGCCTGGTGCACGGTTACACTGCATGCGCTGATGCGCGGAACGCGCCTCTCTGCCCAGTGCTGCGGGTGCGCCTCCAGGACTGGTGCTCAGAGGGACCTGTGCACGTCTAGGCCACAGATGGGAGCCAAGCAAGCAAGGGCAAGCAAGCACAGCAGAAATATGCTTTCAGCAGATCAGACGTGCTCCACCACGCACGCAAGCACTTGAAGCCCAGTGGCAGGCTGCCAGTGTATTATCCAACACGCAAAAGGTCCGGAACGAGTCAACATGCCTGACGCGGTTGGCCCGCCTTGTATCCATGGACCCACAGCGCCCTGCCCAATCTGAGCCGCAGGGCGCACCCAGCAGTGAACGGCAGTGCCGCTGGGATACGCGCGGGTCCGGCGACGCCCACACTTGCGCGCTGCGCCACCTGACGCACGCCCATTGCTGTCATGGGTCCTGAGCTCCTGTGCCCGTTAAGCTTGCTGCAACTGTATAATAGCCGTGCAAGTGCAGTGCAAGTGCAGTCTGCGCGAGCTTGGTGAGGCAGATCGCTTTTTCCCCCGATTTGGGCGTGCTTAATGTTCCACGTATACGATCGTAGCCTCAGGCTGGAGGGCACTTTACAGGTCGAGGGCCTGACCATGCAAGCGGCTGCATGACCTGCATGCCTCTCACCTTCGCAATTGCCACCTCACGTTACTACATCAGTCCATGGCAGGCGGCCAGACATGGCAGCTGCCAGCAGCGGCGCGCCGCCTCACTGCGGCGGCGGCGGCATGCCCGGCGGGCGCAT
>JAABUV010002508.1_pt1 | contig 24727 bp, 45 predicted proteins | sample 5559971 | NCBI WGS metagenome assembly JAABUV01 (sample SAMN10711881, study PRJNA513362) | rock metagenome | isolation source: Antarctica rocks | place: Antarctica: Victoria Land, Knobhead nord | collected 2015-12-19
GGCTGCTGGACGTCTTCAACGGCCGCGACTGGCTGGCGGCGGTCCGCATCCTGGCGCGCCTGCTGCGCCCGGAGGCGCCGGGCGCGCCCGCGGCGCCGCCCCCGCACGGCGCCCTCGCACCGGCTGCTGCCGGCTGGGACGGCCGCGCCGCGGACGCGGCCTGGTGCGGCTCTGGCGCGGGCGGCTCGGCGGCAGGGTCGCGCACCGGCAGCAGGCTCGGCGAGGACGGGTTGCAGGGCCATGCAGGGGAGACCTTGGGCTCAGCCGAGGCACAGGGCGACGAGGCGGGGCCGCCGGGAGCGGCGCGGGCGGCCCCCGGCGAGGGTTTTGTGGGCAGTGCGGGCGGAGGCGCTGGCAGCGCGGGTGCGGACGAGCGCGCGACGGCGGCGGCGGCGGGGGCCGCGGGGCAGCAGCCCGCGGCAAGGCCGGCGGACGGGGGCCTGCTGGGGCCCGCCGGGTGCGGCGGCAGCCGGGTGTTCCAGGGCGCATTTGCGCGCGCGCTGGCCGGCAGCGCGCCGCTGCGGCGCGCGGCGCTCGACCGCCTGTTCCTCATGCTGAACTGGGCGCTGACAGAGCTGGCGGCAGCCTCGCAGGCGCGCTCCCTGCGCGCGCATGCACGCGGCGCCGCTGATGTGCTGCCCCGCGATCCGCCCTCCTCGCCTCCACACCCCTTCAGACCGGCTCATGTGAGTTGCACACAGGACCTAATTGGGGGATGCATGGGAGCCTCGGACGCCGCGCATGCGAGTCTGAGCGCGGCGCTGGCCATGCGGGCGGCCGGGTGCTGCTTCGTCTTGCGCTAAGTCATACCCGATGGCGCGCGCAGGAGCTGGACAGCACGGCGGCCGGCGGCGCGGCCGCGGCGGAGCGCGAGGCGCTGCAGCGGCGCTGCGCGGTCATGGCGGAGCTGGCGGCGGCGCTTGCGCGCATGCTCGAGTTCGTCGCGGCGCGGCTGCCAGCCGCCTTCCTGGGCGGCGGCACGGCCGCGGGCGTCGACCTGGCGCGGCTCGCGGAGACCGCCGCGTATGTGGTCATGCAGGTGGCTGCCCCATGCAGGGGCTGCGAGTAGGGGCTCGCTTGTCTTCGAGAGCAAGCACTCGTTAAAGGGCTTAGGTTAGGGTTAGAGTATCTGCACCGGGTTTAGGGTCAGGATGTCCGCACTGCACCCCCGGCACCCTGTTTGTCGGCACCCCTCTGCCGTTAAAGTGGCCTTGTGCAACCGTTGTCAGCTTGAAGCGCGCGAGGAGCATGGTGTCCGAGGGGCCAGCCAAGCCAGGGTGTGCACAACCCCTCGGGCGCAGTTCCGGCCGTGCGCTGACGGGCGCGCCGCCGCAGGTGCGCTCGCTGGTGAGCGGCGAGCTGCCGGGCCACCGCCTGGCGCGCGCGGCGCTGCTCGGGCCTGTGCTGGGTGCGCGCGCACCCCCGCTGCAGGGTCTCCTGAGCGCGTCACAGAGCCCGCGCTGCCGCTGGCGCCATGCATGACGCTTTTGCTTCCGCAGGCTGCGGCAGACTGTGGCGGAGAGGTGCTCCGCCTGTGGCTGGTGACATGCATGCTTGTTCAAGATACGGGACGCTGACGCAGGCACCTGCGCTGGCAGTGTGGCTCGAACGGTCATGTGGGCAGGGCATTGGGCTGAGGAGTGTGTGGCCTGCGACAGGCATGCTCACCAGCCTGCTGGAAGCGGAGCGCTCGCCCGCGCGCTGGCTGCATCTGCTGCCGCTGGACGGGGCCGCTGAGCCCACCCCCGACCCCAACCCTTTCTGCAGCGGGGCTGCCGCCGACGCCGCGCAGCCAGGCGGCGGGCCGCCAGGGGCGCCGAGCAGCTCGCTGCGCGGCCAGGGCAGCGCAGGCGCAGGCGCTGGCCCCGCCCCGGCCTGCGCGCCGCAGCGCTCCATCGTCGCCGCGCTGGCCGCGCCGGAGCTGCGCTGCCGCGCCAGCTGGTTCCGGGAGCTGCTGGGCGCGGCGGGGGCGCCCGGGGCGGCTGCGGAGCCCGTGCAGGCGCCCGCGCGCGCCCTGCTCCTGCAGTCGCTGGTCGAGGCGCTCGAGGCGCGCCTGCGGCCTGACACACCCGCATGTTCTGCTGCTCCGGGGCAACAAGCTAGGCAGTCTGTTGCACAGCTGTGTGATGCCAAGCGAGAGTGGGAGGGAGTGGCGTGACCGATGGGCCGCAGACCGCCAGAGGTTCGTTTTGCGAGTGCATGCGCCGCGCGTGGCCCTCACGCTTCGTCACCCGCGCCCCGCAGGAGGCGGAGGCGGCGGGTGGCCGAGGCCGCGCCGGCGCCGGCGCGCGCGCCGAGGCCGGCGCCGCGCCCGGCGCGGGGCCGGGGCCGGGGCCGGGCGCCGGGGGCGAGGCCGGCGGCGGCGGCGACAGCAGCGACGACGACGCGCCGCCCGAGTTCCGAGACCCCATCCTCATGACGCGCATGCGCGACCCGGTGCTGCTGCCGGACTCGCGCGTCGCGGTGGACCGCGCCACGCTCGCGCGCCTGGCGGCCGCGTGCGCGGCGGACCCGTTCACGCGCGCGCCGCTGCGCGCGGCCGACGCGCTGCCGGCGGCGCACCTGGCCGCGCGCATCGCGGCCTGGCGCGCCGGCAGGCGCAAGTAGGGAGCGCTGTGCTGGGCCATTGGGTAGAGCTGCTGGCGTGCTGCGGCGCGCGGCCTTGCCCGGTGCCTGCCGCTGAGCGGCCGGGCGCGCGGCGCGGCGCGTCGCGGCGCGGTGTGCATGTCGGGCGCTCAAGCCTGCGCAGCCTCGGGCTGGGCGCCCGGCGGGCGCCCCTGCGAACCCTGCGCAGACTGAGGCCGAGCACCTCGCGGGCGCCCCCTGCGAAACACTGCGCAGACCCAGGGCTGAGCGGCTGGCAGGCGGGGTGCGGCAGAAGGGCGCAAGGATTGCGAGTGCCGCACTGCAAAGGCTGGTGCCCCGCGCTGCGTTTCGGCGCCGAGTGCGGTTTGCGCGGCTCCTGTGACGCCAGGGTCTGGCCCAAAGGGGTATCCAGCATGCTGGGAAGTAAGGCCGGTTGTTATTCTCTTGTGGGCCAGCTGACTGTGTTTGCTCGGGCCTGTTTGTTTCAGAGTCGCCTGAAAGGCTCGCGAGCGCGTAAGGGCGCCCCAAGCCTGGGCCCGAAGCCTTGGTGTGACCAGGCCCCCTGGGCCTTGCGCTCACGGTAGTGCGCAGCAGGCGCAGCCAGCCACTGTGCACAGCCCCCAAACTTTTGTTGCCGCTGTCAGCAGTGCTGACTGCAACATGATGTTCCCTCCGTACTCTGCTGCAAAAGGTTGCGGTGCGGGAGGGCGTATGACAAGTCAACATTGAGCTCGCAGCCTTGCAGTGCGGCTGCCGCAGACTTGCGGAGTCTCATAGCACTGGCCCCAATGCTTTCGCAGGCGCGCCTCGGTCCGCTGGACTGAGGCGTAAGTGTACATACCTAGATTTCTGCTGTGACAGCGGGCAGCTTGCATTATTTTATGTGGCCGAAGTGCCTCTCTTGTCTGTCAACATGGGGCATGTAGCGTAGGGTGTTACATAGACACACAAGTGTGCCCTCCCGTTGTTGTCGTACTGTGTTCGATTGGCGCTGGGGCAAGCCTCCTCGCCTGCATATTGCACAGCTAGTTTTCTGGCACGGGCGCAGCCCCGGTTGCGGCGTGCTGCCGCAAGCGGAGCTGCGCCCAAGCATGCACTCCGTGCGAGCGCGCTGGTGCGAGGCCAGCCCGCTCGCTGGGTACCCCCGGGCCCGTGCACACATTTGATGCTATGAGAAGGTTTGCCGCAGGACAGCGTGCACGCGCGCGACCCACCAATACATTGCGGCCTCCTGCAAGCTTTTTTAGAGGCTTGGCGCGGCTGCCATTTCTAGCTCCAGTTGCAGAGGGCCTGAAGCAAGCGGGGCACACTTTGTACATGTCTTCATTTGCGTGGGTGGGGAAGCTGCTGGGAGCGGGGCATGCCCGCATGACTTTCCTGAATCATTGTTACATGCTGCAACGGCACGGGCAACATACCGAGCAGCATTCCGCGTCGCTGGCACCATTGCACAAGCTGCAATCGAGGTCGCTGCAGGCCGAAAGTGAAAACAAGCAGAGGCAGCGCAGCTGCGCGAGGCCGGCCAGCAAACAACCCTGCTGGGCACAAACAGGCCCTACTAGCTGCGCGGCCCAATGGCGCATGGCTGACTTATGCACCTGTACCCCATAAATAGAATGCGCAGATGCAGGACGGGGGCAGCGCGGGAAAGCCAACAAGCCGTTACGCCAGGCCTGCCGCACCTCCTCCATACCTCGCTCCAGGCGACCAGTCTACGCGCAAGAGCATCTTGCACAAGCGCGCGCACGCCCACAGCCCACTCCAGGGCCACCCATCTTGCACAATGAAAAGTGTACGGGCAACACTAACGCACGGCCATGATGCCACACTCGCCACCACCCACAGCGCCACAGGCGCACAGGCGGGCCGGCAAACAGGCGCGGCGGGCCCCTGAGCCAGCGCCGCGCAGCCGCGCGCACACTCGCGAGGCGCTGCAGCTGTGCGGCCTGCCGGGCGGGTCCGCCTCAACGGCCACACTGTGCCGGCCCGGCGGCCTGACACGGTGCAAGGTCACGCCAGCGGCCCGTTGGTCGGGCCCGACCCTGCCAGCGCAGCGGCCCAGCGCGGTGCAAGGTCATGCCAGCGGCCCGCTGATCGGGCCCGACCCAAAGTCGAGCATGGCATCCACCTCCGCCACGGAGTCATCGTCCTCCTCGTCGTCCGCGCCTGCGCGGCGCAGCCCTCACGCGCAGGTCTAAGATTAGGGTTACGGCGGCGCCGACAGTGGTTAGATCATGCATGCTCTGCACCTCGGCGCCGCAGCGGAAGAGGGCGGCTCTGCCACAGACCGACAGACAGACGAGCTCGCAGTTCCTGCATGGACAATTGTTGTGCACACCCATTCCTGTACCATGCCGTGCGTGACACCGGCTCACACATGGCGCATTGCAACGATGCGCCACACGTTGACGTGCCGGCCGCGCAGGGGCGCGCACCCGCATACGCGAGCAGCCCCGGCGCAGGCCGCTGCGCCTCGGCCACGATCGCGCGCACGTGCTCGCGGTTGGCGGCCAGCGCGGGCTGCCGCGGCTGCGCGCGCTGCTGCGCCAGGCACGCGTCGTTGAACGTGGTCAGCCCGGGTGGCAGGTCGCGCATGAACCTGCGCGCGCCCCCGCGAGCCGTCGAGCATCGTGGTTGCAGGCACCATACTCTTTACTGCCATCTTGGGTCGTACTACATGTACATTGAAGCACTGAAACTATCACTCCACAGCTTTGCCACCTCTGCCAGGGGCAGAGCGGGCGGTCATCGGCCGGCGCGGACGGTCCGCGCCCGACGTGCACGCAGCCACACAACCCCAACCCCTTGCCACAGACACAGTGCAGCACGCCCCGCCGCAGATGCCCCATGGCTTCCAGGCCACCCAAGCTGGCAGCTGCCTCGCGACCGCCAGGCCGCGCCGGCCGCCTGGGCAGCACGCGCATCACCCCGCACTGCTGCCTGCCAGGCTCCTGGTCGACACGCCGTGCACGCAGCCGCCCGGGCGAGCGCGGAGCGCGCGCGCGCCAGGCGTGCTGCTGGATCTCCGCGATGGTGAGCCGCTTGGCGGGGTCCACGACCAGGATCGCGCCCAGCAGCTCCTTCACCTCCCGCGACGCCGGCCGGTGCGAGGGGAACCAGTAATCCGCGCGCATGATGCGCTGCAGCAGCTGCGCGCGCGCGCCCGGCCCTGTAGGATTCATGCATCCGGCTCCTGGATGCCATGGAAGGGCCAGCATGAGCATCATGCCAGTGTCAGCATGAGCATCGTGCCGGCTCTGTGGTTACTGCAGGTCCTTTTCACGACATTGTTCTCGAGGGTTTGAAGCTGCGCGGTCCGCTTGAACAGTGGCCGAACGCAGCATGCGCACACACACGTGCGCCGCGCTTGGCTCGGCTGTGTTGCGACATGCGCACTGACGGCCAGGCGTCACAAGGGCGGCGCATGCTTCCTCACGGTGTGCACTGCAGCGCATGGTTGTCGGGCGAGCGCGACAATGTTGTTACGCGACATGCCCACCCGCTGGTACTTCTGCTGGTCGCCCTGGTCCTTGCTGTCGTCGGGCCGCTCGAAGGGGTAACAGCAGAAGAGCATCACGTACAGCATCACGCCCGCGCTCCAGATGTCGATCTTCGTGGCGTCCTTAATGTGCAGGTTGGAGATTATCTCCGGCGCTGCGCAGCAAGACGCAGAGCGCTTTCCGAGCTGCTGCGTGCTCTGGAAAGACCCAGGGGCAGAGAAGCTGCACAGAGACACACACCGCCGGGCATGGTTCAGCCTGCAACCCCTGATTTATGTTTGCACACACAGCTCAGCATAGCATGCACAGAAACAACACAACCACATGCCAGACTTACTGCCACCCCAGCCTCCCAGCGAGCGAGCCCGGTGGCAGAGCCGGCAGCACCGGCGGGCGCGCCGGGGCGCGCGCCTGTGTACCCGGGCGTGCCGACGCGCGACTTGGGCACGCTGTCCTTCTGCAGGTGCTTCGAGTACCCAAAGTCGCAGATTTTTATCAGCGGCCGCCTGCTCTGGTCCAGCAGCGTGTTCTCCAGCTTTATGTCCCGGTTCACCACGCCCTGTGCACGGCGGACAGCGACTCGGGCTTGCAATGCAGCCTCAGGCGTGTACGCAAATGGAGCCTGCAGTGTGCACTGCCTGGCAGAGCCTGCAGGCAACCAAAGTGGCCGCGTGTCCAGCAGGCGCCCGCCAGTGACACATGGGGTGCCGCCACGGGTTGAGGGACCGCGACCCTGTTGGGGAGCTCACCATCTTGTGGCAGTAGTCCAGCCCCACGATCAGCTGCTGGAAGAACCACCGCGCCTCGTGCTCCTGCGCGGCGCCCCGAGACAGCTGGGGCCCCAGTCCAGGTCCTGACGCAGGTGCGCGCGCGAGCGCCGCAACCCCAAGCAACCGCACAGGTCACAGCACAGGAGTCTGCAGGGAGGGGCACAGCGGCGCGCCTGCAGCCCCTTCTTCTTCTTCACATACTGGAACATGTCGCCGCCCGGCGCAAACTCCATGGCAATCGCGAGGTAGTCCGGCGTGAGGAAGACCTCCCGGAACTGAATGATGCTGGTGCACCGCGACAGCAGCGCGTGAGGACACCAGGTGACCCGCAGGCAACTTGGAACATATGGGAGTGCAAGGACTCTGACGGCGGGGTCGTACTGCGGGTGGAGGAGCACAGAGTGGTTCAAGATCTCTCGCTCCACATACACGTTGATGCCCTCCCCCCGCGGCAGAAACTTTATCTGCAGCAGCGTGCGCCCCGCCTCACCGCGCGGCAGACACGCAAACAAGCTAGGGGGGTCAAGTGTTGTGCGACCCCACCAGTGCGTCAGACAGTGGCTTGCACTTGGCAGATATGTTGCGCCAAGGCGCGCACGAGCAACGAGTCCACAGTGGTGACACATTACCACCGCACAGAGCCAAGTCAAAGGGCGGGAGTGCTCACCGCCACCTGCTGGCCGTCCTGCCGGTCGCGCGCGAGCTGCACAAACCCGTACGAGCCGCGGTTGATGTCGCGGACCTTTTCATACTTCTCGTTGCCCTCCAGCGGCTCAGACGGCGCGTGGTCTGCGCCCTGCATCGCGTGCCAGCGCGCGGCGCCGCGCCGGCCGCAACGTCCCGGCTGCCCCGGCGGCGGGCCGAGGGCCCCGCGCCGGAGCGCCGCTCCTCACCGCTCAAAGCCCCCTTGCCCCCGCGGCCCTCGAGTGCAGCCGCTGGGCAGGAGCGCAGGGCGCAAGAGCGCTGCCCGGGAGCGCTCGCACGCCGGTGGGGCTGCTTTCAGGGCTACAGCGACGCAGGCGGAGCTACTTGGGCCCCTCTGCGGGGTGGCTTGGAGGAGAAACTCGGTCGGTGTTCTACAGCCAGGGCAGTCTTGGCGCATCAGGGCTTCGAACCCAAACAACAGGAAACAAGTTGCTCGTCAAACGGGTCGTTTTGCCTTTCTGTGTGGAGCACCCCTGCAGCTTGGAGTGAATCAGGTGACAGGCGAGGGACGCGAGCGTCGTGTGAGCAGCGGAGCGCAACCATCCATTGGTGTGCTTTTGTTGCAGCTTTGCACCGGCATGGACAGCCAAGTGCTGGTTGCTTAGCGGCAGCAAGGGGTTTCCAGCACCCGAGGGGGGAGATTGGCGGCACCCCCTTCGCGGCCCGGAGGCACCGCGTGTGCGTGGCACCAGTTTGCGGCGCCATCCCGCTCTAGATGAGCAAGGCTAAACCCACCGAGGCGGACCCTCTAGCGGTGCGGCGTGCTTCTCACCTGGCTGCTAGTCTGGATGCCATGCTGCGCTGGGGGCGCGCTCCGTGGGGGTGCGCGGCCGCGAGGACCCAGTGCGGAGGCGCAGGGCAATACCAAGTACACACGCTTGAAGGACCTCAATGCGGGTGCCTTTGGCTTTGTTGTCCTGGCCAAGGACACGGAGACAGATGAGGCGGTGGCCATTAAATTCATGAAGCGCAGCGCAGTCAACAAGGTGACTGCTGCTGCCGCCCTTCAACGTGCCGCAAGCCACAACCCGTGCGCACTCTTGACTGGGTGCGCGCTTGGCAGTATGTGGCGAGGGAAGTCATCAACCACGCCTTCCTGCTGCACGTGAGCCCCCCCCTCGTGAACTAACGAGCGTGCCGCTGTAAAGCGCCTACTGGAATCAGCCGCTGACCTGTGGCTGTGCGGGGCGTGCAGCCGCAGTGAGCCCTCGCTGCTCCCTGCAGAGGGGCCCCCGTCGCTGTGCTGCAGGCGCTGCTCCTTGCTCTGCTGCAGCTCCGCGCGCCTTTGCAGCTCCCGGGCCTCCCCCCGTCGCGGTGCGGGCAGCCGACGCTCGGCGCGCCACGCAGCGTGGTGCAGTTCAAGGAGGTGTTCCTGACGCCGGAGTACCTGGCGATCGCGATGGAGTATGCGGCCGGCGGCGACATGTTTCAGTACGTGAAGCAGCGCGGCGGGCTGGAGGAGGCGGAGGCGCGCTGGTTCTTCCAGCAGCTCATCATCGGCATGGACTACTGCCACAAGATGGTGCGCGCGCCCAGCTGCCTGCCATATGCAGGACTGGAGCGGCAGCGGCAAGCGTTGCATCTTGAGGAGTGCTGCGTGCAGAGAAGCATGTGCTCCAGGGCCTTGCATCCTGCCTGTGCGTGTGGACCTTGCAAGAGGGTCAGCCCTCAGGCGCATGTGCCATGCAAAGCAGGCTGGTTTTATAAAGCCGCGCTGCTGTTTTGTACTCGAAAAGCATGATGTTGCCATGAACAGGGCGTGGTAAACCGGGACATCAAACTGGAGAACACGCTGCTGGACGGCAGCAAGCGGCCGCTGCTGAAAATCTGCGACTTTGGCTACTCCAAGAACGACAAGGACAGCGTGCCCAAGTCCAAGGTTGGGACGCCGGGCTACACCGGTGCGGCACCGCACCAGCTCTCAAACTCGTAGCAGGCTGTCCATGAGCCCAAGGAAACACACCACTTGAGCTGTGTGAGCGCCAAACCTAGCATGCCGCAGCTGGCATGTGTTCAGGCGTGGGAGGCTCCACCACGGCCGTTTGCAATTAGCCAATGTCTGTCGTCGCTTCCTTTGGCGTCCACGCAAGTGACTTTCCAGAGTCTGCAGGCTCCTTCAAGCTGCGTGCACTACGGACCTGGGCACAAATATCTTGCGAGTTGCAGGGTGCGGCGCTGCTCACACCGCCCTGACTCGATGCGCTGTCGGCCGCGGCAGCGCCGGAGGTCATCTCCAACAGCCGGACATACGACGGCAAGAAGGCCGATGTCTGGAGGCGGGTGTCATGCTGTACGTCATCCTGTTCTGCGGTGCGCTCGCGGCCCGCCGCAGGCGGGCCTCGCCCCACTGTCAGCGTGTGTGCCCGCATTGCCTGGTCCCTGACGTCGCCCCAAGCGCGGGCGCCAATGAACCTTGTGATGCATGTCCGCGCGCGCAGAATACCCCTTCGAGCGACCATCGGATGCGGGCGATCCGCAGCGCTTTCAAAAGGCGCGTGCCACTGAAGCACGCCGCCTTTTCCCGCTCTCGCACCTGTGATGGCCTTGCTCAGCCTGTGGGCCCTGAAGGAGCCGCTCTTGTGCCTTACGCAACGCCTCTGCCGCGTCTGGAGTCTGCCCTGCTTGTGGTCTGGCCCCTCTGCTACCAGCCAGCCTCCCAGGCGCCGCCGGCGCATGGCCCGAGTAAACCATTGAATCAATTTTTTGGTTTTCACGTAATTTATTAGTTGCTCTTCACGACATCGCTCAAAACTGGGGCGCCCACCGCGCGCGCGCCGCCCGGCCAGGTGCTGGAGCGCATCCTGGCGGTGGACTTCCGCTTCCCGGGCAGCATCCCGGTCAGCGCGGACTGCAAGGACCTGCTCACGCGCATCCTGGTCGCCGACCCGGCCAAGCGCGCCAGCATCGAGGACATCCAGCAGCACCCCTGGTGCGCGCGCGCGCCTCCGGCCTCAGCCTGCGCCTCCTTCTTGTTTCTGGGGTAGGGCATGCGGCCCTCTGTAGCCTGCTAAACCCTTGGCGCGGCTATGCAACAGCCCTGCATGGGGGCCGGCGCTTGTCCCTCTGCATATGACCGAGCCGCGCGTCAGGCGGGCGCGGAACGCGCCAGGTATGTGCGCGACCTGCCGGCGGGCGTGATCCGCATGAACGACGAGTGCCTGAAGCTGCGCGACCACACGGCCGGCTACCAGACCGTGGAGGACATCCAGGCGGTGGTCGGCGAGGCCATCGGCCTGCACAAGAAGCCGCTCGCGGACGACGACTACATCGACGAGGCCATGGTGCGCGCTGGCCCGGCCGTTGCATGCGTGCGTGTCGGGGCCAGGGCATGCCGGCCGCTTGCGGCACGGGCGAGCTGGGTGGACACCAGCCCGGCATGGGCGACGATTCCCCCAGCGGAGGCAACTGCTTATGATCTTTATATGCTGTCAGGAGGGCCAATAAGCCTATTACTAGTAAATGGCTGAATTGGCTGCGCGGCGTAGCTTCATGACCAGACACTACCAACAAGTGTGGGATGAGGTAGAATATTATCACAGACACGCAAGGCCAAAGTGTGGTCTGTTGGTCTGCAGGAGGGCGAAGACTACTACTGACGGGCTGGGCGGCCTGCGGATGCGGTGCGCGTGATAGGATGCCACCGAAACATGTATAGGATGTTTCCACGACTCAGCATGCAGGCGTGCTGTGGCACAGGCGGCCATGCAGCAGGGTGCCATGAAGTTTTGTGGGCTGTCTGTGACACAGGTTGACCACCAGTTTTGCTTAGCTTCAGGAAATCGTTGTTTTGGCTCCGCATGAACAGTTCTGTGCATGTACGCTGATGTATTGTAACCATGATACCCTTGTTGGGCCTGCAACCGTGGTGCCCAGAAAGCAGCCATTACGTACAGCTTGTGACGCACAGTCTCCGCCAGTGCGCCCTCAAAATTTTCAAAGTACATGGCTGCCCAACTCTATCCCTTCCTCGCGTTCTTGTACCTGATCCTGTCCTTGATGATTGCGCCTGGCCTGCACACACATAACCTGTCAACGTCTTGACCACTAAAGCGGCATTTATTGACACAAAGCACAGGCACCTGATAAGGGGCATGACGGTGTACTGCCGTGCTTTACCCAAAGGCAAAGGGAGTCTGCATGCATCCAAACCCCAGGTGTTACTGAGCAGCAGGCCACCAAGAGCTCAAGGCTAACCAGGCAGCTGTCATGCTGGGCGCAGCAATGGCAGCCTAATTAGGACCGGGAGCACTGGAACCATTGCGTTCACCAGTCCACCCATCATTTGCAACGCGACAGCCTGTCTGTGAAGCAGCCAGTGTGACATGATCAAGCTTGAGCAGTGGCACATGCACAGGATGTGCGCACCGCTGGTCGGTGGGTTTGGGCCTATGGCGCTGCGGGCCAAAGTCGCGCGGATACAAGCCGCGCCGTGGGCCCCGTGGCGCGTCTTCCTCGGCGCCCTCCTCCTCCTCCTCAACCGCAACCGCCCTGTAACAATCAGGACAAAGTCATATCTATTGATAGCAGCCAGGCAAGTTCAAGCTGGGAGCCCACGCGTTTGGAACAACCGCGCAGCTGACCGCCGGTTGCGCTTCCCAAACAGCCGTTGTCACGTGTTGCTCAAAACGCAAATGCTGGCATGCCAGCATGCAGCATAGGAACGCTAAGTGCGCGCCGCGAGTTGCCGGCCGCCGCTGAGTGGAGCAGGACCTTCTTGGCGGCCTCCGTATCCTCGATGTTCCGCAGCTTGTACGCCATCGGCAGCGGCACCTCCTGGATGCCAGTCATCCACGACGACACGTCCTGCACTTTGTGCTTCGGTGCCTGCCACGCGCACGCACATGCTCCGCTGTGCTGTGGAGAGTCTATGGTCGTCTTGGGCCAAGCGACGGCTATCTGCCACACTGTTGCTTGTTAGTCATCACACATCCATTGGTGATGCCGAGCACATTCACAGGAGAGTTTGCATGTGATGATGTCACGACTCCAAGACAAGCACGCACTGCTGACAAAACCTAGTGGGCCTCTCCGACCACCACACCACACACCTTCAAGTTCTCAGGAATGCCATACAGCTCCTGCTCCTCGCGTTGCTGCGCGTCCAGCGGCGCTGCAGCCTCCGCTGCGGCGTCCGTGCGGCCCAGCCGCTTGGCGAGCTGCGCCTCCACATACTTCTCCCTGCCTCCCAGCGCTGCCGTCAGCATGGGACTGTGCACAGGTCGCCACTCAATGATCTCACCCTGGTCGTCAGACCTTCAGTTGCCTGTGGAGCTCTGCAGCGAGCTGCAAGTAAGTGCTGGGGGCGCGCACATCTCTGGGTTGAGCGCCTCCACCTCCTTCACCTTCTCTTTCACGTACGCGTCCATCAGCTCACTGTCGCCGCGCCTCACAGCCAGCGCCTGCGCCACCGGGCGTCGTAAGGAGCGCACAGATGGGGCATTCAGAGCACCCAGCACCCGCCTCACCTCTGCCCCCTCCTCGCCGCCAGCACTGCTCAGCAGCATCTCGGCGCTCAGGCCCTGCAAGCCGCCGTGCGCGTTGAGTGCGGTGGCAGAGCAAGTAGCTGCCAAAAGCAAGCTCGCTCGCACGCACCGTCTGGCGGGCACGGGCCTTCTGCAACATCTTTGCATCTTCCAGCACGGCCCTGCCAACACAACAGACACCCTTACAATTTCCCGGACATTGCACGCCAGCGCTCAACAGCAAAGCAGGGCACTCGCACCTCAAGCTGTCGTCATCTTCTTCCGCACTGTGCGGCTCAGAGTCTTGCTCCAGTTTGCGTTTCCTCAGGTTCCTCTGGCGCTTCCCGGTCTCCGCCATTCTGCCTATGCGCGCTGGTCTTCCACAGCAACTCCTATGCCAGGTTACACTGAATAGGACAGCAACGTGCTACCAACCAGCAAGCTGCAAGTCAGCAGTCGTTAGGGAACCCCTCGCCTACCGCTCACACCTGAGCCACCTGGAACCTAGGCTTGCGCACTCACCAAACAGCACCCTCGCCCAGTCACTGTACGTCAGTGACAGGCGTGTGCAGGCGTGTGCATTGATCAATGTCGTCGTTGTTGCGCCAGGATTCAGGTCCTTGGCTCCGAGCTTACACCCTTCAAGGCTTGCCTCTGATGTCGACAGCTTCGGTCGGGATACAGCGGCACTAAATTGAGACTACAGGGGTACTGGTAGGCACACGGCCCTGGCAGATTGAGCAATGCATGGGGAGGGGTAGCACCTGCTGTGCGCGCGCCGCATGGCTGACCCCGGAGTGCGAGACGGAAAGGAGCCCCTGGTTGGCCATGAAAAATATGAGAAGCTGAAGGACCTGAGCGCTGGCGCTTTTGGCTTTGTGCAGCTAGCGCGGAACAAGCGTACGGGCCAGCACGTTGCTATAAAATTTCTGGAGCGGGTGCGCTTTCTGTGCCTATGTGCCGGTCACGTTGCTGCCACCTGGAGCAGAGCGCTGCCACTTCCTGGCCAGGCTGGCAGCGGGGTATGGGAGTTGGGAGCATGACGGGTGTGCGGTGGCTCGCACTGCTCGACATAGCAAGGCCTTAAGGCCTGCAAGGCCTTGACACTGCCCAAGCTTGTGACCACTGTATGACAGGTGTGTGCGACAGCAGCGAGCACCCCACCGGAGTGAGTGCTTTACACAGCTTTTCTGGCCTGTGCGTGCTGTGTTCCACGTCTGGCTAGGCCTGCAAAGTTGCTTGGGTGGCTCCTGCCAGCTCCCGTGTCACTGTGATTGTGCATCAGTGCACTTAGAGGCAGCAAAGAGCGCGTACGTGGGGCGCCCAGGGTCCCAGCAAAATCACAAAGCACGTCGAGCGCGAAGTCATCAGCCACAGCAACTTCTGCCACGTGCGTATGTTTCTCAGCTATGTTATCTGCTGCACGACTAACACAACCTGCGGACAAGCGCTGACGGGTGTGTTGCGGGGACGTTCTTTTTCGTCCGCAGCCACAGTGCGCCCAAACTATGTGTTACCAAGTTGTTGTATGCTTCGTCACGACCCTGCACAGCACCCACCACTGACACGTGCGGCGTGCCCCCTCAGCGTCATCCAGTTCAAGGAGGTGTTCCTCACTGAGCACCACCTGGCAATCGTCATGGAGTTTGCGCCCGGCGGCGACATGTTTCAGTTTGTGAAGGCGAGCGGCGGCCTCAAGGTGAACACATCCAGATCATGGGGTGCCGTACAGGTTCTGGATACCCTATTTGCACTGCTTGGCATGGAGTGACACTTAACCTGAAGCTGTGTATGTTGTAGACAGCATATGGTGCGGTGGGATGAGCAGCACCGCTTGGGGCTTGAGCATGCTGCTTATGTATGTTGGTGCGTCCATGCCATACGTTCTGACTCCCTTGCGCGACACTGCTGTCGCGCGGCTCTGCAGGAGGACGACGCGCGATGGTTCTTCCAACAGCTGATTGTTGGCCTGGACTACTGCCACAAGATGGTGCGCATATGGTTGCATGCGCCGCTGCTGGTCCTCTTTGCATGAAGACTCCACTCCCCTGGTACCAAGGCAAGTTGCAGCATTGGTACCCGGCATTGCGTGTGTGTACAGTGTCGTGCGCACCAGGGCGTGGTCAACCGGGATATCAAGCTGGAGAACACGCTGCTGGACGCCTCCCCGAAGCCGCTGGTGAAGATCACGGACTTTGGCTACTGCAAGAGCGACAAGGAGAGCTTGCCGAAGTCCAAGGTCGGCACGCCGGGGTACACCGGTGCGCGACGGGCGACCTGCGCAACGGGCGACCCTGCCCAGTGCACAGCCGCCCCTCACCTGGTCGAACGTAGCGCAGCACTGCGCCATGCCATCATGTGGACGATGCGCAACTACCTGCGGGCACCCACTGACAAGTGCGCGCTCTGTGCGCAAGTCGAAGCGTTGCGCAGGCACAGCAGGCCGTTGACGCGCCACGGTGCCTGCTGCCAGCCTTGCCTGCATCCATGCGCCGGCATGCGCGCTCATGCGGCGCCGCCGGCGCACCCCTGCGCGCTCACGGGGCGGGCTGCGCGGCGTGCAGCGCCGGAGGTGATCTGCGCGAAGACGCACTACGACGGCGAGAAGGCGGACATCTGGAGCTGCGGCGTGATGGTGTACGTCATGCTGTTCTGCGAGTACCCCTTCGAGCGGCCGGAGGACGACGCCGACAAGCACGGCTTCCAGAAGGCGCGGCCGCGCCGCGTGGGGGGCGCGCGCGGCGCCGTCCCTGTCGCACAGCTCGCGCACAGCATGCTCGGCAGCGCCTCCCGGCAAAGTCGTACGGTGCCCCGCGAGGCGCGTGAGCTTCAGCGGTGCGGCAGGGAGGTGTGGAGGCGTCTTCATTCTGCCAGCGGCGCTTCATTGTGCCAGCGGAATGTAGCAGATCTGCTGACCGAGCGCGCATGACAGGCGCGCGCGCGCCCAGGTGCTGGACCGCATCATGCGCGTCGACTACAAGTTCCCCAAGTACCCGCGCATCTCGCCGGAGTGCAAGGACCTGATCCAGCGCATCCTCGTCGGCGAGCCGGAGAGGCGCCTGAGCATCCGCGAGATCCAGGAGCACCCCTGGTGCGCCGCGCGCGAGTGGCGCCGCCTGCAGCGCCGAGCAGCGCCAGCGCCTGTGAATAGTGTAAGGGTGTCCTGCTCCTGCTCCTGTTTGGTGCCATATCAGAGCCGCAGAGCAGCACCGCTCTGCAAGCATCACAAGCCCGCACCAACAGCGCGCGCACGTGCGCGCGCCGTCAGAGATCGCTCGCACAGCCCATGGGGGCACACCAGCAATGCCGAAGCAGCCGTTGCTGCCGTGCTCGGGCTCGCTCGATGCGCGCGGCCCACGGCTCAAGCGCGCGGCGCCAGGTACCGGAGGGGCCTGCCGCCGGCGGTCATGAAGATGAACGAGGAGTGCCTGCGGCTGCGCCCGCACGACCACCCGGGCTACCAGACCGTGGACGACATCCGGCGCGTCGTGCGCGAGGCCATCGGCGCGGCCGCCACCGACCCCGACGAGCTCGTGGACGACCTCATCGGCGACGATGAGACGTACTTCTGAGCGCCCGCGCGCCCCGCGCGCCATGCTGGCTTTCACCCAGGGTAAGCGAGGCAGCGCTAGCTTGGGGCGTTGATGGCGCCCGAGCGCGATGCAGCTGTGAGCATTTGTTGTTTTGTTGTTTAGTCTGGAGGGGAGGGAGCACATGGCAGGGGTCGGGGAGCGTTCTACCATGGCAAGTGCTTGGCTGTGCCCGTTGGCAGAGTCAGTGCGTGTTCAGCACGCAGTGCTACGTCTAGGTTGCTGAGGTGCGTCATAGGGTATGTGCAGGGGCCAGAACTTGGAATTTTGTCCAGTAATCTTCTTGCGTGTGTGCGGAGTGCCTGCCACTGGCAGTTTGGCATGGGAGCAGGTTCAGGGTTGTGTGTGCCGTGAGCGCCGTGTGTGCGGGCCCGCTCTGTGCTATGTGTCAAGCAACGTAGTGGCAGCAGAGGCTGCAGGCCCAGGTGGCCGTCGGCTGGGCCAGGGTTGTGGGAGCAGTGTCTGCCACAGAGCGTACGCATGCAGGCGCATGCATGACTGCGTTGGCGCATGGCATGTGTGCGCATGGCGTGACACTTGGCGCATGGCATGACTGCGCGAAAACCGTCTGCTTTGCTGCCGCTAATACACCACCTGATCAGCACTCCCAGCGGGCTCTGCAGGGGAAACAGGCGTGAACTGTGCATGCTTTAAATGCGCTGGTTGAAACCGGGACAATTGTCTGCCATGAGCAGCACTTCATTACTTACCAGGGCGCCAAGGGTGGTGCGCTGGCGTTCAAGATCATTCCTGCTGCGTTGCAGCTCTGTCTTATCTGTTTCGCATGTTTTGCTGGCTTACTTGGCGGGGCTTGGTGCTGGTCATTGGAGCAGGTCACCTTCCACGGGGTTGCACATCCTCAAGATTTTGGTCTGCAAGTGCGCTGCGGCATTGTGTTGGCGCAGGTTTCGGCGCTTGACCCTGCCAGCTTCAGTGTTTCGGCGCAAAGTTGTGCGTAGAGTGAGGAGCCCAGTAGTCCACTGGTCATCGGTCGTGCATGCTAGCAAGGTGTTGGTCGGCACGTGCATTGGTTGTTGTCCGCATGTGTCTTGCACGTCATGCCAGTGTCAGTCCCGCTGTTGATGACACGTCCCAACGAAGTGCATCATACGCTCTAGCCGGGCGAGTCGATTAGAGTCATATGCTATGCTGAACGCACCTACCCTACCCCGCTTGTGTAACCCCCCTCGGCAAGCTCAATTGTATCACGCCGGATGTATTGCCAGGGCCAGTGCATGCTTGCCTGAAGGCCGGCGGTATGCCCGGGCGCTTGGGCCTAGCAAGACGCTGTCCAGGGTGCTAGGACCGGGCGAACACAACATCCCTAGCTCAATCAGGTAGCTCTCTAGAATTGCTAGGACAGCTGAAGTAGCGCTTACGTGCGCTGCAGATGCAGGTTGCACAGAGTGGCGCGGGTATAAAGGCGCTGTTGTTGCTGCCTTGCGCTGTAGTTGCTTCTGCATTGCTGCGACGCACCGCCGGCAGCACCTGGCGCCCCGCCACCACTGTGCCAGCGCTGCAGGCAGCTGTGCACTTGCCTGGGCCCTTGACGAGCACGGCAAGGCACTCTATGGGGTGCCCGGGCCCGGCCACTATCAGGCCGCGACCTCCTTCAGGTGCACCTGCAGAAGCAACAGCGACTTGTGGACAGCGAGCACTGAACTAGCTGGCATTCGTTTTGCAAAGGATGTGCATAGCAAAATGCCCTTCTTTCACTCTCCATTTTACAAGGGCCCAGGCAACGCCTGCGGGAATGCTGAGTCAGCTTAAGTAGTCACACCTGCCAGTGCCTGGCACAAGGCTCACACACAGATCGGGCAGCCAAGGCGTAAAGCCATGCGCAGGGGCCTCGCCAACGCCGGCCGGCAGGTGTTCCCGGCCGCGCCAGCATACACTGCGGCTGCGCGGCTGCTGGCAGCGCACAAGCTGCACCTGGCGCACCAGTTTGACTGCCTGGTGCCGCGCTGCACATCGCCAGGGCCTGCCGCCTATGCCCCTGCCCCGCTGGTGAGCCCTGCCAGGCTCGAAAGCCTGACACAATGTTCTCCATACCTACAGGCGCAGGCAAAGCATGCAGGCATGCATCACCCCATCCTTGGCTTGAGCGCTGAGGTGTGGCAATGAGTGCTGTCCCTGGAGCAAGGGAGCTGGACGTTACGCGCTCTGCTTGCTTGGCAGCCGCTGCGCCCCGGCGCGCGCTTCGGCTGGTCCGAGCGCGAGACGGATGCCTGGCTATGCCGTGCTGCTGGCAACATTGCGGAGCGCACCGAAGACTGCTCGCCGGGGCCTGCATACGAGTGCGCCCACCCTGCCGCCCTCGTCCCTGCATGCAGTCACAGGTAGGCCGTGCGCCATGTGGAGAATGACAGGGGCTGCAGCCGCACTGCATAGCAAGCCTGAGGCCTGCTGAGCAAACGCATGACGCAACGCACTCCCGCAGCGTGCGGGGCCTGTGCGCGCGTGCGGCGCCAAGCAGCGCAGCTGCCGTCATCGGCGGGGGACCGCTGCAGCGGCTGCCGCCTGTGCGCTCCGAGAGCCCCGGTCCCTATGGCACGGCCACCGCCCGCAGTGGCACACTGCAATACCAGTGATGACCTGGGTTCTGTGTTGCACTCTGGGGTCTGAGTGGGGATCAATTCTGGCGTACTATGTATTCCGCAACCTCCTTACACCTGGTAGACATGGTGCCCGCGTTGCAAGGATGGCCATGCGGACATTCTTCGGGACTCGCCGCCGGAGGTTTGGCCGAGTCTGCTGCAGGCGCGCCGGACACGATCGGCGCTGCAGCCCCGCCGTCCATCGCAGCCGGCCCGCCCGCCGTCTTTGCGCCGCCGGGGCCGCGGAGCCGCTGCGAGGCGCGCGACCGCCACGAGGAGGGCCTGAAGGCGCGCGGCGCTCCGGCTCCAGCACTGCGGCCGACCCTGGATGTGTTGCCCCTCAAGTCTCTCGCGCCGCGCGTGTTATTCAGTTTCCATTGCAGACTGTGGCATGCCTGAAGCAGGCATGCCACAGTCCCCCTTCCTGCCTGCATGCTGAGCAACAGCTTCAAGCAGCGACGAGGGCTGTTGACCGGTGGCCATACGTCTGGTGCAGGTGTATGCCGGGGTCGGGGTGGACCTGCCAGGCGCGTTTGCCGAGGACCACGCACAGCAGCCAGGGCCCGGCCAGTACGGAGCGCCCGAGTCTGCGCGGCAGGTGCGCACCTGCGCTCCAGGCGCCGGTGGCAGGCCCCGCCCTGGCTGCAGGGGCTTCGCAGCTGGCCTGCATGTGCGTCGCCGCGACCTGTGGGCTGAGAGCTTAAGCTTGCCACTCTTTACATCATGCGACTACATTCTGCTCTGCACCATGTGGGGATGCTTGTACTGTTTTCTATTAACAACGAGCACAATGAGCAAAAGGATCTAGGGTTTTGATTATGAGCAAATTTGGCGGCCAGTTGGCACCTAGCTACTTTTCACAGTATTGGCATGCATCTGGCAGGAGCATGCCCGTCTGGCATGCTCGCGACCCGGCGGGCCCTGTCTGCAGAGTGCAGAGGCGGCTGGAGACAGAGCAGCAAGCCGCAGCATCTGACGCGGGCGCTATGCCATGATGCAGAGGCGCGCGTCGAGGGCCCCAGTGTACACCTTCGCGACAGGGGACCGGGGCCTGGAGCCCGCGCCGGGGACGCCAGCGGTGAGCGCACAACTGTCCGCCGGGGTGCCGAGGCCATGCTGCCTCGGGCCGCCTGGCACGCACTGGGAGCTGCATCGCAGCACCTGCCTGAGCAGTGACATGGCCGCATCGGTCTTTGTCAAGGTCCTGGCGTGAGACACCCTGTGCACCCACCCATGCTTGGCGCTGCCCTGGCACAGCAGAGCCGCCGAGCCAGCTGCGCCATGATGCACGCTCCTTGCGGGACAGCATGCGGGGGATCCAGTGATGCATGGTCCACCGCTCGCTGCTGACTGCTTCCGCCTGCCGCCATCGCCCAGTAGCCGCACGGCGGCTGCCGAGAACACGTAGACGAGGAGGCCGTGCGCTCCTCGCTGCGGACGCACCCGGCGGCCGTGTTCGTGCCGCGGACGGCGCGCGTGCTGTCATGGACACGTAACTCTGCCGAAAGCCCTGGTGGTGCGTCTCCCCATGCCGATGATTGCATTTGTTCCTATTCTCTTCCCATGACCTAAACATATCCAGGCAGACATGTATATGCTCCAAGTATATAGCCCACGTTGTGTGTCGCCTTTCTCATGGCCAGGTTTGCCATGGGTACGCATACTGGTGATTCACGAAATGAGGGGATGTCACACCGAACAGCTTGCAAGCGATATTCCGTTTTATTGGGACGCTCTGTATCGTCTGCCAGCCTGCCTGTCGGCAAGCATCCCGGTGCTGGTTGCTGGCAGGCGCAAAGCGGGCGTGGGAGTGCCGCCTGGACACCGCCCTGGTGGGCGGCCCCTGGGCCATGCTGCGCGCGCCCGGCCCCGGACCCGCGGCGTACAGCGCGCGGGAGCCCTTTGCCGCGGGCGCGCCGGCGGCCTGCTTCGGCTGCGCGTCGCGCGCGCTGACCATCCGCGACATCGCCGAGGTCTGCAACAAGTGCGCGGCGCGACGCCAGGCCGCACCTGTCTGCGTCCGGGGGGTGGGCGTCTGCCCGCCTCGGGCCTGCCAGATGGTATCTTGCAGTCAGTTTCAATACAAGGGCGTCTGGGCGCGTGTGCAGATGCCAGCGTGTGCGCGACAGGGTCGGTGTCCCGGGTCCCGGCGCGTACGAGGCCGCCGCGTGCGCGGCGCTGCAGGCGCCCGCGGTGCCCGCCCACCCCTTCGGCGCGCGCCTAGCGCCAGCGCGGGCTGGCAGCTCCGCTGACACCCCGGTGCGCAGTCAGCTGCCTGTAAATCGACAGTGCAGCATACAGACAGCGTGCTAGATGAAGAGATGAGCGTCCGCGGCTGGGCACTGCAGTCCTCGATGCGCTGTACGATTGATTGAAAACAGATAGATGGGGGTTAGGGCGCTCTGCAGGAGGCCTCCGCGCACGCCCGTGCGGCCCCATCCATGGCACTGACGCAGGAACGAGCGCTCCGCGCTGCGCAGGGACCGGGCGCCTACGACGAAGACTCGGATTTGCTATGGCCCGCGCGGCCAGGTTTCAAGATCATGAGCGGCGGCGACCAGCGCAGCGCATACCTCTCCAGGTGTTCCCGCGCACCTGGCTTGTACATGCCTGGCACGGCATATTCTCATGGCCACCCCTGCACATCCTGTGTAATTGGCAAGTTGTGGCGCGCATGACCTTTCAGTCCTATGATGCTGGGCAGCCCACACAACTCTGTGCGTGCTTGCCATTCATGCGCCAGCTTTGGTATTTACCAGCACCGCAGCAGCACCGCGCGCTTTGGGCGCAGGTGCGAGTCGCCTGGGCCAGTCTACCTGCCGCGGCCGCCGCGCCGGACGGCGGGCGTCAACATGGGCTGCCGCGGGCGAGCGCCGCAGGCGGCGGTGCATGCGGCGCGCGCCTGCTGGGTGCCTGGCGCCAACGGCAGCCACGAGGTCCTGCTGGTGCGCAGCAGCCGACCACACACATGCCAGCATGACGCCGAGAGCAGCTCTGCTGCGCAACCCCGCACATGCGGGTGGCACGGCCATGACATTTGTCAATTGTGGTTTGGGCGATGCGCGGCATGCATGGCCGGCCCCACTGGCTCGGCCATGGCCGAACATGCACAGACAGCCAGATCAGAAATGCCTTCATACTTGCAACCAACTGTCACGCACCGTGCCACGCGAATGCTTGGGCTTGCTTAGCGGAAGCGCTAGCGGGGCCAAGGCGGCGGCATGTCCGGCAGGGCCACGACTCGCCCGGCCCAGGGTACGACGTATGCGGGCTGGCGGCGCGCGGCGGCGTCAGCGCGACCAGGCGGCGCTGCTGCAGCTCGCTCGGCACCTTTGGCCGGCCGGCGGGGCCGTCTCGGGGCGCGGGCTTGCGCTGGCGGCCTGCTGCACCCGCCGGGGAACCGGCGCCGGCGCCCGCCGTGATAGAGGCGGAGAGCACCGCCCCGCAGGCAGAGGCCACCAGCAGCGACTTGCGCGCGCAACCCCGACCGCGCATGTCAGCGCCCGGGGCTGCGGCGGCCGCCGCCGCTGCGCAAGCAGAGGGCGCTGCCATAGGGTCTGCTCACGCTGCCTCCAGGGCGGTCAGCGGCCGCCATGCTGGCCCCCAGGTGCGTGCTCTGGGTAGGCAGGCTTTATGCATGCGCTTTGGCGTCTCATTGCTGTAGTGTCGTGATGCATAGTGCAAAGCAAGGTGCGCCAGACGCATGCCTGCGCTTGACGCAGGCACTGGTGCGGGCGGCGCCGGATGCTCGTTGGCGGCGGCTGGCATCGGGGCCCGTTCTGAGGTCGGGCGGGCGAATGTTCGGCACCTCGCAGCGCTCCCAGATCCTAAATGTTCGTTTCTAGCTGTCCCAGTGCCGTTGGTGTTATGTGATGAAGCTCTCCTGACATGCTTTCCGGGTATGCTCTCCTGTTGTCAGGGGGCGAAATGGCTCAAGATGCACCTGACATTTGTTGCATGTTAAGACACGCACCATGCGGTGTGCATGTGCGGTGGATGCTACCAGACGCTGGTATCCGTATATTGCAGTGCACCCAGGCCAGCCAAGTTCAGCTGTTACCAGGCACCTTTTGGCTATAGAATTTACCTGTCATGGGGGTCATACACACGCTTGGTATGCGGTCCTTGCGTGCGTGAAGTAGGCGATGATCTTGCTATGAGGCAGAAAGTGCACTTACCTCATACGCTTCCCACAAACCACTTAAACAGCTACGCTGATGCACTCCGGCACATGTAATGTCACACGTCATCTTCATTCCTTGTCAGTCAGGACTCCTGTTCTAGCATCCTTCACAGCTGCATCACAAAGTTGGAAATATTCCCAAAGACAAAGGTTCACGCCCGATTCGAATGTCAATTTGCGACCCCATATGAACTATCAGTCTGCCCAAGCTCACCGCATGGTCAAGTGCAACCCAGTGTCTGATCATCAACACAGTGGTATACCGGCCCTCACAATGCCACCGAGAGCATGTGCGTATGCAGGGAAACAAGCTGCCTACCAAGTGTTGATACATGCCTCGCGCTCTTGCCTACACCATGCGTTGGCATCTACAGACACACAAAGACCAAGTGGCGCCAAAATCGTGGCGTTTCAGTGCTTTGAGGCACACGAGGCCAGCCCATAGGGCGCAGCCTGTCAAGATCCACTGCATGCGCCACAGCGCATCCAAGCTCTTGACCACGTTATTTTGGGCCCATTTCGCAATGCGCATTTTGTATTGTTCGTGCTTGGCGCGAGCCAAGCAGCCATGGCCCCATGCGCACCCCATGCTGAGGCTGGTCGGGGTGAAGCAGGAAGGACTGACATGCCTGCAAGGACACCAAGCATGGGCAATGTAGAGTGAAGGCGTGCTCATTGACGGCAACCCAAACCAGGCATAACCAGCAGATGTTGCCCCAAGGGGCTTGCACCATTTACCCACATCTGAGGTCAGGCCTGCGTTGACATTCTGGACGCGGGCCCAGACACCGTCACTCAGGCCGGGAGCCCACAGAGCCGGGCGCTTGAAGCACGCGCGCCAATGAATGCTGGCACGCCCGGTACGGCACCCACTGACCATGCATCATGCACACCCAAGCTTGCCACACTGCAAACTGGGTGTGCCAGGCGTTGCAGCGTAGCATACTGCCCGCGCCCACGCCCTCAGCATGCCGCAGCCGTGCCGAGCTCTCTGCAGCTGGGCACCACGGCCACGCGCGCAGGTTCCCGGATGCTGCTGAAAAGACAGACATGTCCGGCGCCCACGCAGTGGCGCCCTAGCGCATGGGCAAAAGTCTCCTCGAGCGGCACCAGGTCCGCTGCGCTGCAGCGAGCGCCGCCGCGCCGCGCGGCCGCCGCCGGCCGCATCACCTGAGCTCGAGCATCATGTTGTTGTCGGGCGGCAGGCCAATGCACGCGCGCACGACATTCTCCAGCGCGGCGCGCTGGCGGCCGAGCGCGTTGACGACGGGCGCGCCGTCGGGCACCAGCGGCGCCTTGGTCAGATACGACAGCAGCGACGCGACCGGGTGCAG
>JAABUV010002509.1_pt1 | contig 24726 bp, 26 predicted proteins | sample 5559971 | NCBI WGS metagenome assembly JAABUV01 (sample SAMN10711881, study PRJNA513362) | rock metagenome | isolation source: Antarctica rocks | place: Antarctica: Victoria Land, Knobhead nord | collected 2015-12-19
GCGTCGGTGAGCGGCCGGAGAGGATCCTTCTTGCGGCGTGAGATGGCGGCCTCCTTGAATCGAGGAGCCGCTCATCATAGCCACGGAAGCCGACTTATGGCCAGGTCCAACGCAAATGACCCACTAGAGGCCTCCAAGCAGACCAAGACCATCGCCGAGTTGGCCAAGCAGTTCCAGGTCCACCCGGTCCAGATCAGCCAGTGGAAGAAGCAACTCCTCGACGGCATCGAGACCCTCTTCCAGAACGGAACAGCGGCTCGACAGCCCGATCCCGAGAAGATCCAGACCGAACTGTACGAGCAACTCGGGCGGCTCCAGATGGAGTTGGCCTGGGTGAAAAAAAAATCTGCCTCGTGAGGTCGAGGCCAAGCGAGCCTTGTTTGAACAGAAACATCCTCAGTTAAGCATTCGTCGGCAATGCGAGTTGCTGGGACTCAACCGAGCGAGCTACTATCACGAGCCGGCGACGGAGACGATCGAGAACCTGCGACTGATGCGGCGGATCGACGAGCAATATCTCAAGACACCGTTCTACGGCAGTCGTCGGATGGCCATCGTGCTGGCCAATGAGGGAGAGGAGGTCAACCGCAAGCGAGTGAAGCGTCTGATGGGCTTGATGGGCCTGGAGGCGATCCATCCGGGGCCTCGAACGACGGTGCCCAACCCGGATCACAAGGTCTATCCTTACCTATTGAGAGGAGTGAAGATCGAGCGTCGGGATCAAGTATGGTCATCGGATATCACTTACATTCCGATGCATCAAGGGTTCATGTACTTGACGGCCGTGATCGACTGGTACAGCCGGTACGTCCTGTCATGGAGCCTTTCGAATAGCCTGGATGGCCGGTCCTGCCTGGAGACATTGGAAGAGGCCTTGAGGGGAGGAAAGCCGGAGATCTTCAACACCGACCAAGGGGTGCAGTATACGGCGAGATCGTTCACGGTTCGGCTGGAATCGGCCGGGGTGTCGGTGAGCATGGACGGTCGAGGGAGGGCGTTGGACAACGTGTTCGTGGAGCGGTTGTGGCGATCGTTGAAGTACGAGGAGGTTTATCTGAAGGACTACCGGAGCGTGGCGGAGTTGGTGTCGGGGCTGACGAGCTGGTTCCGGTTCTACAACCACGAGAGACCCCATCAGAGTCTCAAGTACCGGACGCCAGCCGAGGTCTATCAGGAGGCCGGGAGAGGCTCGGATGAGCCGAGGAAGAGGCGGGACCATAACTAAGAAATCGGGTTCAGTGGTCTAGACTTTGGGGTCCACTTCAATCCGCCGTCATGGCCACCGGCTGCCCGGCCAGGTCCGACGTGATCTCCTCGGCGGCTTTCAAGCGGCGGCGTGAGTACCATCAAGTTTCCGTCCGGAGAACCCAAATGGTATGCAGGCGATTGCCGCTGCGATTGACCAGGAACAAGGGCTCCGCGGAGTTGGCCATCGAGGCCGCCAGCGGGTGTTAGCCCCACACCCCTTGTCGGGAGTGATCCCGATGGCCATCGACACCGGACCGTCCGGCAAGTAGCCTGGGGATCGGGTGGCGCCCCCTTCGCTGCACTGTTATCCCGCCTCCCTACACATCATCGGGACTCCACTCATGGAGCGCCGGGCAATCCTCGTGCAAGGCCTCATCCAGGGCGTGGGCTTTCGGCCGTTCGTGTACGGCCTCGCCGCCCGGCATCGCTTGCACGGTTTCGTCAGGAACCAGTCCGGGGGAATCCTGATCGAGGTGGAGGGGGAACCTCCTTCGCTGGATCGCTTCTTGACCGAACTCGCCGACCGACCGCCGCCGCTGGCGCACATCGAGCATCTTTCCTGGGAGCGGCGGGCGTCGCGGGGCGAGAACCGGTTTCGGATCGAGTCGAGCGAGGCCGACGGGGGGGGCCCGGTCTTCATCTCTCCCGACATGGCCACGTGCCCGGAGTGCCTCGCGGAGATGCTCGACCCCGGCGATCGCCGGTTCGGCTACCCGTTCCTGAATTGCACCAACTGCGGGCCGAGGCTGACGATCATCACTGGCGCCCCCTACGACCGCCAGCGGACGACGATGGCCCCCTTCGCGATGTGCGCCGCCTGCCGAGCGGAATACCAAGATCCCGGCGACCGCCGCTTCCACGCCCAGCCGACGGCTTGCCCGGCCTGCGGGCCGCGCCTCCAACTCCTCGACGCGTCCGGCGAGTCGATCCCGACCCCCGACCCGCTCGCCCGCTTCGCCGAGGTCTTGCGCGGCGGCGGGATTGGGGCCCTGAAGGGGCTCGGCGGCTATCACCTGACCTGCGATGCGCGAGACGCCAGGGTCGTCGCAAAGCTTCGCCGTCGGAAGCATCGCGACGAGAAGCCCTTCGCCATCATGATCTCCGACGCTGAGTCCGCGGCGGCCCTGGGCAAGTTCGATCCGGTCGAACTCGCGTTGCTGCTCTCGCCGAGGCGGCCGATCGTACTGGTCCGGGGGCGGCCCGGCGCGGTCGCCGAACCGGTCGCGCCGGGGATTGCCTGGCTCGGCGTCCTGCTCCCCTACTCCCCGCTCCATCACCTCCTGCTCCGCGCGGTCGGCGGGATTCCCCTGGTCATGACCAGCGGCAACCGCTCCGACGAGCCGATCGCCCACCGGGAAGACGCGGTCGCGAAGCTCCGAGGCATCGCCGACGTCTTCCTCACGCACGACCGGGCGATCCACGTGCGCTGCGACGACTCGGTCACGCGCGTCGTCGACGGCGTCGAGCTGCCCGTGCGGAGGTCCCGGGGGTACGCCCCGCGGCCGGTCGCCCTGCCGTTCTCCTGCGGGTGCCCGATCCTGGCCGTCGGGGGGCAGTTCAAGGTCACGTTCGCGCTGGGCCGCGACCGCCAGGCATTCCTGAGCCACCACATGGGCGACCTCGACCAACTCGACGCCTACCGGGCTTTCGAGGGGGACGTCGCCCTCTACCAGGAACTTTTCGCCGTCACCCCGGGATGCCTGGCCCACGACCTCCACCCCGACTACGCCACGACCCGCTATGCCTCGCGACGGGCGGAGGACGAGGGCACGAGACTCGTGGCCGTCCAGCATCATCATGCTCATATGGCGAGTTGCATGGCCGAGAACGGCCTGGCCGGGCCGGTCATTGGGGTCACCTTCGACGGCACCGGCTTCGGCACCGATGGCGCCATCTGGGGGGGCGAGTTCCTGGTGGGCGATTACCGGGGATTCCGGCGGGGGGCCCACCTGCGCTACGTCGGGATGCCGGGAGGCGACCGGGCCGTCAGGGAACCCTGGCGGATGGCGGTGGCGCACCTGCTGGACGCCGGTGCGGCGTTCCCGCAGCGGCTGGTAGACACACGCGAAGGTGACATCAAAATTCTCCGGAAGCTACTGGAAAATCGCTTCAACGCCCCTTACACTTCGAGCGTCGGGCGGCTCTTCGATGCCGTGGCGGCCCTGGCAGGCGTTCGAGACCGCGTCGCCTACGAAGGTCAGGCGGCGGTGGAACTGGAGTCCCTGGCCGGTGGGGTTTCTTCGGATCGGTCCTATCCGTTCGAGCTCAATTCGCCCCGCGGTTCGAATGCGGAATCACCACTGATTGTCGATACCCGTTCCATGATCCGGGCGGTCGCGGAAGAGGCATCGGACGGGGTCCCTGCGGCGCGGGTCGCCAGGCGATTTCATTCGACGATGGTCGATCTGGTCGCGGATGTCTGCGGGCGGCTCCGCCTGTCGACGGGGGTCGAAGAGGTCGCCCTGAGCGGCGGCGTTTTCCTGAACGCGATGCTGACGTCCGAAGTGTGCGCGCGGCTGGCCGGGGACGGCTTCCGCGTCTACCGCCACCGCCTGGTGCCACCCAACGACGGCGGCTTGAGCCTGGGGCAACTGGCCGTCGCCGCGGCGGCCCCCCCCTGAGCGAACCTTTCCGCCGGCAGGACACGCGCCATGTGCCTCGGAATCCCCGGCAAGGTGATCGACACCTACCGCGAAAACGACGTGCTCATGGGCAAGGTCGATTTCGGTGGCGTCTCCAAGCGAGTCTGCCTGGAGCACGTGCCCGAGGTGCGACCGAGCGATTATGTGCTGGTCCACGTCGGCTTCGCCCTGTCCCGGATCGACGAGGCGGAGGCGGGGCGAGTCTTCGCGTTTCTGGAAGAGATGAACCAGCTCGACGAGCTGGGTGAGACGGACCCGCCCGACGAGCTGGGTGAGCCGGACCCGCCCGACGTGCCGGAGGAGCCGCCCCGTGAAATACCTCGATGAATACCGCGACGGTGATGCGGTGGCCAAGCTGGCCGTCGCGGTCGCCCGGACCGTGACCCGGCCGTGGACCATCATGGAGGTCTGCGGCGGGCAGACCCACACCATCGTCAAGTACGGGATCGACCGCCTGCTGCCGCCCGAGGTCGAATTGGTCCACGGGCCCGGCTGCCCGGTCTGCGTGACTTCCCTGGAGATGATCGACCGAGCCCACGCGATCGCCTCTCGGCCGGAGGTGACCTTCTGCTCGTTCGGCGACATGCTCCGCGTGCCGGGCTCGCGCGGTGACTTGTTGGAATTGAAGTCGCGGGGGAGCGACGTCCGCGTGGTCTACTCCCCGCTCGACGCAGTCAACCTCGCCGCGGCGAGGCCCGACCGGCACGTGGTGTTCTTCGCCATCGGCTTCGAGACCACGGCCCCGCCCAACGCCATGGCCGTCTGGATGGCGCGGAAGCGGAAGCTGGCCAACTTCAGCGTGCTGGTCTCGCACGTCCTGGTGCCCCCGATGATGACCGCCCTCCTGGAGTCGCCGCGCAACCGGGTCCGGGGCTTCCTCGGGCCAGGGCACGTCTGCGCCGTCATGGGGACCGCCGAATACGAGCCGATCGCGAGCCGCCATCGCGTGCCCATCGTGGTCACCGGCTTCGAGCCGCTCGACCTCCTCGAAGGAGTCCTCCGCACCGTCCGGCAGCTTGAGGAAGGCCGGGCGGAGGTCGAGAACGCCTACGGCCGCGCCGTCCGGGCCGAGGGGAACCCAGCGTCGAGGCGGCTGGTCGAGGATGTCTTCGAGGTCTGCGACCGCAAGTGGCGGGGGGTTGGCCGGATTCCCGCCAGCGGGTTCCGGCTCCGCGACGAGTATCGCGACCACGACGCCGAGCGGCGCTTCGCGGTCGAGGACATCGAGACGGAGGAATCGTCGGTCTGCATCAGCGGGGAGATCCTCCAAGGCTTGAAAAAGCCGCACGACTGCCCCGCCTTCGGTCGGGAATGCACGCCGCAATCGCCGCTGGGCGCCACGATGGTCTCCTCGGAGGGGGCGTGCGCCGCCTATCACGCCTACGGCCGACACCTGGAGTCCTCCCGCTCGCGTGTACTGCAACCGACAACCCTCTGATTCGGGGCGGCGCCGGGAGGCGGGTCGGGAGCCGCAAGGCCCCCCGCCCGGGAATGGTCGATTCGATCCGCTGTGAGGAATCCTCTCGTGGTCACCGGTGATGACCCCTTGATCGTCGTCCCGCTCGGCACCTGCCCGGTCCCGCGGTCGCGGTACGACCACGTCGTGCTCGGCCATGGCAGCGGCGGGCAATTGACGGCGGACCTGATCCAGCGGCTGTTCGTGCCTGGCTTCGGCAATGACGTGCTCGGGGCGCTGGAGGACCAGGCGACCTTGAGCTTCGGGGCCGGCAACGGCGTGAAGGCGCCCCGGCTGGCCTTCACCACCGACGCGTTCGTGGTCCGGCCGCTGTTCTTCCCGGGGGGCGACATCGGCCGGCTGGCGGTCCACGGCACCGTGAACGACCTGGCGGTCGGGGGGGCCCGGCCCCTGTTCCTGTCCGCCGCCTTCATCCTCGAAGAGGGCCTGCCGCTGGCCGACCTCGAGCGGATCGTCGCTTCGATGCGGCGGGCGTGCGACGAGGCGGGGGTGGCGCTGGTCACCGGCGACACCAAGGTCGTCGACCGCGGCAAGGGCGACGGAGTGTTCATCACCACCTCCGGGATCGGCCTGGTGCCGGACGGGCGATCGCTCTCGATCCACGCCGCCCGGCCCGGCGACCTCATCCTCGTCTCGGGGACCCTGGGCGACCACGGGATCGCCATCATGTCGGTCCGCGAGGGGCTGGATTTCGAGACGGTTCTGGAGAGCGACTCGGCCCCGCTGAACGGCCTGGCCGAAGCGATCCTGGAAGCCTGTCCCCGGACCCGATGCATGCGCGACCCGACCCGCGGCGGTCTTTCCAGCGCTCTGAACGAGCTGGCCGATGCCTCGGGCGTCGGCGTCGTCCTGATCGAGGAGGCGGTCCCCCTCCGGCGCGAGGTCCGGGCCGCCTGCGAGATGCTCGGGCTCGACCCGCTCTACGTCGCCAACGAGGGGAAGCTGATCGCCATCGTCCCCCCTGAGGAAGCCAGCCGCGTCCTGGACGCGATGCGCGCCCATCCCCTGGGACGGGACGCCGCGCTCGTCGGCGAGGTCGTCGCCGATCACCCCGGCATGGTGATCTTGAAATCGTGCGTGGGCGGGGAGCGGGTCGTCACCCTGCTCTCCGGGGAGCAATTGCCGAGGATCTGTTGAGCGACGGACGGCGGCTTCTCCACAGGACGAACCGGCATGAGTCCCGACCTACGACAAGAGAAGGCCGAGGAGCTGGTGCCCAAGAAGGCGTCCGGGGAGATCCTCCGCCATGAGATCCAGGAGGGCCGGGTCGCGATCCAACGACCGGTCGGCGGCCTCTTCCTCTCCGGCCTATCGGCCGGGCTCGACATCGGCTTCAGCCTCTTCCTCATCGCCGTCATGAGGACCCAGGTCGAAGGCGTGCTGCCCAGGCCAGTCGTCGAGCTGCTGGTCGCCAACATGTTCGCTGTCGGCTTCATCTTCGTCGTGGTCGGTCGCTCGGACCTCTTCACCGAACAGACCACCCTGGCGGTCCTGCCCGTGCTCAAGCGAAAGGCCTCGCTCGCCGCGCTGGCCCGGACCTGGGGGGTAGTTTACGCGGCAAACCTGCTGGGGGTGGCCCTGTTCGCGGGGCTCGCCGTCCTGATCGGCCCGGCCCTCGGGGTCATCGACCGCCGCGTCTTCGGGGAGATCGCCTCGTCGCTGACCGCGCACGACGGTCACGTCATCCTGTTGAGCGGCCTCCTGGCCGGTTGGCTGATGGGCCTGCTCTCGTGGTTGGTGGCCGCCGCCCGGGATACGATCAGCCAGGTCGTGCTCACGTGGCTGATCGCCTCGGTGATCGGCTACGCTCATCTTCACCATGTGGTCGTCGGTTCGGCCGAGGTACTGGCCGGCCTTTTTTCCGGCCAAGGCGTGACGGTCGGGAGCTTTTTGCACTTCCTCTGTTGGACCACGATCGGGAATGCCTTGGGAGGCCCGCTTTTCGTCGCGGTCATCAAGTACAGCCATGCCATTGGAGGAGCGGTAAACACCGGGGAGTTCGATCGAGGAGACGTCGAAGGGCCGAGTCGATCGTGACGCGTTGTTCCTGGAACGTTGATCGGAGAAGGGAGCCACGACATGGCAGAAGCGACTGTGCCGTACGGACGGAGTACTCAGAAGGCGCCGGCCGTCAAGGAGATCCACGTCCTCTGGATCACGGCCGGGCTGAGCTGCGACGGCGACTCGGTGTCGGTGACCGCCGCCACCCAGCCCAGCATCGAGGACATCGTCATGGGGGCCATCCCTGGGCTCCCCAAGGTCCACCTCCATAACCCCGTGCTCGCCTACGAGAACGGGGACGAATTCATGGAGTTCTGGTACAAGGCTTACGAGGACCGCCTTGGTGCCCCGTTCGTCCTCGTCATCGAGGGCTCGATCCCCAACGAGTCGATCAAGGCCGAGGGGTACTGGGCCGCCCTGGGGACCGACAAGCGCACCGGCCAGCCGATCACCACCTGCGAGTGGATCGACCGCCTGGCCCCCAAGGCCGTGGCCGTCGTGGCCGCCGGCACCTGCGCCACCTACGGTGGGATCCACGCCATGGCCGGCAATCCGACCGGTGCCATGGGCCTGGCCGATTACCTGGGCTGGGACTGGCGGTCGATGGCCGGCATCCCGATCGTCAACATCCCGGGCTGCCCGGTGCAGCCGGACAACATGACCGAGACCCTCCTGTACCTCCTCTACCAGGTGGCTGGCCTGGCCCCCATGATCCCGCTGGACAAGGAGTTGCGGCCGACCTGGCTGTTCGGCAAGACGGTTCACGAGGGGTGCGACCGCGCCGGCTACTACGAGCAGGGCGACTTCGCCCGGGAGTACGGCTCGCCCAAATGCCTGGTGAAGATCGGTTGCTGGGGGCCGGTGGTCAACTGCAACGTCACCAAACGCGGCTGGATGGCGGGGATCGGCGGCTGCCCCAACGTCGGCGGGATCTGCATCGCCTGCACCATGCCGGGGTTCCCCGACAAGTTCATGCCGTTCATGGACGAGCCGCCCGGGGCCATCCTGTCGTCCGCGCTCATCAACGTTTACGGGCGGATCATCCGCGGGCTCCGGTCGATGACCAACGACACGGTCAACAAGGAACCGAAGTGGCGGCACCGCGGCCCCCAACTGACCACCGGCTACCACCCCACGACCTACAACGGCCCCCGATAAAATCAGGGAAGGAGCGACACCTTGGCGACCGTCACCAAGCCCACGTCCGGGGCATCGACCGAGAGCCGGAAGCTGGTGGAAATGTCCTGGGACCCGATCACCCGGATCGTGGGGAGCCTGGGGATCCACACCAAGATCGACTTCGCCAACCGGCAGGTCGCCGAGTGCTTCAGCACCTCGTCGATCTTCCGCGGCTACAGCATCTTCATGAAGGGCAAGGACCCCCGCGACGCCCACTTCATCACCAGCCGGATCTGCGGGATCTGCGGCGACAACCACGCCACCTGCGCCTGCTACGCCCAGAACATGGCCTTCGGCGTCCGGCCGCCTGCCCTGGGCGAGTGGATCGTCAACCTCGGCGAGGCCGCCGAGTACATGTTCGACCACAACATCTTCCAGGACAACCTGGTCGGCGTCGACTTCTGCGAGCAGATGGTCAAGGAGACCAATCCCAAGGTCTGGGCCAAGGCCCAGCAGACGCTCGCCCCGCATTCGAGCATTCACAAGTATCGCACGATCGCCGACATCATGACGGCGCTCAACCCGTTCACCGGCGATCTCTACCGCGAAGCTCTCCACATGAGCCGGCTGACTCGCGAGATGTTCTGCCTCATGGAAGGGCGGCACGTCCACCCCTCGACCCTGTACCCCGGCGGCGTCGGGACGGTCCCCACCATCCAGCTCTTCACCGACTACATCGTCCGGCTGATGAAGTACGTCGAGTTCGTGAAGAAGATGGTGCCGCTCCACGACGACCTGTTCGACTTCTTCTACGAGGCCCTGCCCGGTTACGAGGAGGTCGGCCGTCGCCGGGTCCTCCTGGGCTGCTGGGGCTCGTTCAACGACCCGGAGGTCTGCGACTACACCTACCCCCTGATGGGCAAGTGGGGCAAGGCGATGTACGTGACCCCCGGCGTGATCGTCGACGGCAAGGCGGTGACCCACGACCTGATCGACATCAACCTCGGGATCCGGATCCTCCTCGGGTCGTCCTATTACGACGGCTGGGAGCAGGGGGAGAAGTTCGTCGACCGCGACCCCTGCGGCAACCCGGTCGACCAGAATCACCCATGGAACCAGACGACCACGCCCCGGCCCCAGAAACGCGACTTCGACGGCAAGTACACCTGGGTCATGTCGCCGCGATGGCTGCACCCGCAGACTGGCGAACACCTCGCGCTGGACACCGGCGGCGGGCCGATCGCCCGGCTCTGGTCCACCGCGCTGGCGGGGCTGGTGGATATCGGCTACATCAAGGCGACCGGCCAGAGCGTCAAGATCTACCTGCCCAAGACGGCACTGATGCCGGAGGCCGAGTTCGAGTGGAAAATCCCGCAGTGGAGCAACACGATCGAACGCGACCGGGCGCGCACCTACTTCCAGGCCTACGCCGCGGCGTGTGCCCTGTACTTCGCCGAGCGGGCGATGAAGGAACTCTTTGAGGGCAACACCCGGACCTGGAACGAGTTCAAGGTGCCCGACGAGGCCATCGGCTGCGGGTTCCACGAGGCCGTCCGCGGCGTGCTCTCGCACCACGTCGTCATCCGCGACGGCAAGATCGCCAACTACCACCCTTACCCCCCGACTCCCTGGAACGCCAGCCCGCGCGACATCCACGGGACCCCCGGCCCCTACGAAGACGCGGTGCAAAACACGCCCATCTTCGAGGAGAACGGCCCCGACAAGTTCAAGGGGATCGACATCATGCGCACGGTCCGGAGCTTCGACCCCTGCCTGCCCTGCGGCGTCCACATGTACACGGGCGAAGGCAAGCTGCTCGAAGCCCGGCACACGCCGATGTTCGGCGTCTAGAAGTCAACTCCCGCCACGACCTTCAGGAGGACGTGATGCCGAACACGCTCGACGCCCGCGAGTTCCAGACCCGGCTCCAGCGCCTCGACGAGCTGATCCGGGGGATGGATCGCGTCGCCGACCCCTCGGCGCAGACCCTGATCCGGGAGACCGTGCAGGCCGTCCTCGACCTCCACGCGGCCGGGCTGGAACGCATCCTCTCGCACCTCGACGGCGGCGGGGAGGCCGGGGCCGCGATCCTCGGAGCCTGCGCCCTCGACGACGTGGCGGGGGGCCTGCTCCTGCTCCACGGCCTGCACCCCCTGAGCCTGGAGGCGCGCGTGCTCCAGGCCCTCGAACAGGTCCGGCCCTACCTCCGCTCGCACGGCGGCAACGTCGAACTGCTCGGCGTCGACGACGGTGTCGTCCGGCTCCGGCTGGAGGGAAGCTGTCACGGCTGCCCGTCGTCGGCCATCACCATGAAACAGACGATCGAGGAGGCGATCCTCGCCAAGGCCCCCGACGCGACCGCGGTCGAGGTCGAGGGGCAGGCCGACCAGCCGATGGTTACGCCGGACGGCCGGACGCTCATCTCACTCCCCATCCTACCGGCCCGCTGATCCGAGCCGGAACCCATCCAACCACCCGAGGCGGAAAATCATGGCCTGGCTCGACAAGAAATCCGAGATCTCCGCGCACACCCCCGGGACCCCGAGGGGGGAGGAACGAATCTCACGCGAGGGCCGCGAGCCGGGCCGCGAGGACCCGAAAACGGTCCGGACGGCGCGCGACTCGACGGGCATCAGCCCCGAGTCCTGCGGCCCGATCGACCCGCGGATGCCGCACATGCCGCCGGCCTGAGTCGGGCTGTCCGCCGACGGGTCCACTCGGGGAGGAGCCGACGTATCATGGAGCCGGAACCGATGGACGGCAGCCCCGGGCTGACCGCGATGACCTCGATCCGCCGGTTCGCGCGACGGCGGACCGCGGCCGAGCGATGCGAGATGTGTGACGCGGAACTGGCGGCCAACCACTCCCACCTGGTCGAGCCGGCCAGCCGCCGCCTGGCCTGCACCTGCGAGGCCTGCGCCATCCTGTTCAGCGGCCGGAGCGACACGAAATTCCGACGGGTGCCCCGTCTCGTCCGGTTCCTCGCCGATTTCCGGATGACGGACCAGGCGTGGGACGGCCTGCAACTGCCGATCAACCTGGCCTTCTTCCTGCGGAGTACCCCGGCGGGGCGGGTCGTCGCGCTCTATCCAAGCCCCGCCGGCGCGACGGAGTCGCTGGTGGAGCCGGACTCGTGGCGGACGCTGGAGGACGAGAACCCGATCTTGCGAAGCCTGGAGCCCGACGTCGAGGCGCTGCTGGTCAACCGGGTCAAGGAGTCGCGCGAGTGCTACCTCGTCGGGATCGACGAGTGCTACAAGATCGCCGGCCTGATCCGGACTCACTGGCGGGGGCTCTCCGGCGGCCAGGCGGCCTGGGACGAGATCGAGCGATTCTTCGCCGATCTGAAGGGGCGGCAAACCCATGCCTGACCTGAATTTCCGGGTGGAGGGCGTCGAGGCGGAGCGGTTCTCGGCCGCGCCCCTGTTGGTTTTCAAGCTCCGCGCCACCGAGGCCGTCGCCACGGGGGCGGCGCCGACCCCGATCCACAGCGTCGTGCTCCGCTGCCAGATCCGCATCGAGCCGGCGCGTCGGCAATACAGCGCCCCCGAGAAGGGACGGATCCTCGATCTGTTCGGTACGACGGAGCGGTGGGGACAGACACTCCGCCCGATGCTCTGGACGCACGTCAGCGTCGCCACCCCGCCGTTCGCCGGTGACGCCGCCGTGGACCTGCCGGTGCCGTGCAGCGCCGACTTCAACCTGGCGGCCACGAAGTATTTCGAGGCCCTGGAGGGGGGCGAAATCCCCCTCTGTTTCCTGTTCAGCGGGACGATCTTTTACGAGACGGAAGAGAGCACGTTGCAGGTCGAGCAGATCTCCTGGGAGAAGGAGGCGTACTTCCGACTTCCTTCGGCGACCTGGCGCGAGATGATGGACCTTCACTACCCCAACAGCGCCTGGCTCAGCCTCCGCAGGGACGTCTTCGACCGCCTCACCCTGTATCGGAGCCGTCAGGGCCTGCCGACCTGGGAACAGGCGATGGATCGGCTGCTTTCCGCGGCCGGGGAGCCGGTGACCTCATGAACCGTCCGACCGTGGACCCGATCGCCAACGCCGTGCTGTACGAGGGGTACATTCTTTACCCCTACCGGCCGTCGGTCAAGAACCGCCAGCGCTGGACCTTCGGCGGGCTCTACCCCGGGGCCTACTGCCGGTCGCGGGGCGGCTCCGACGCTCCCGCCAACCAGACCGAGTGCCTGGTCGAGGGAACCTCCCCGACGTCCCTCGAGGTGGCCGTACGCTTCCTCCACCTGTCGTCCCGGACCGCCGCCGAGATCACTCCGCCCCTCGCGGATTGGCCGGACGGCGCGGAGCCGCCCTCCCGCCCGGTCGAGATCCTCCGGGTCGGGGCCGAGCGTTACTACACCTGGCAAGAGGCGGAAGAGCGCGAGGTCGGACTCGGCGAGGTGACGCTCGGCGAACTCTCGGCGCGGCCACAAATCCGGCCCTTCTCGTTCCCGGGCGGGCGGCGATCCGAGCCGGTCCGAGGGGAAGGGGGGCAGGTCGTCGGCGTCTTGATCCGGGAGCGGCAGGCCGTCGAGGGGGTCGTCGAGCTGTCGGCGGCCGAGGTCGGGGAGGGGCTGTACCGCCTGACGCTCCGCGTCGCCAACCGCTCGGCGTGGGGGGAAGACGAGTCGGGGAGCCGCGACGATGCGTTGATGAGAGCCCTGGTCTCCACGCACGCGGTCCTCGGGGTCCGGCGGGGCGAATTCGTCTCGCTCCTCGACCCGCCCGGGCACCTGGCCCAAGCCGCCGCCGCGTGCCGGAACGTCGGGACCTGGCCGGTCCTGGTCGGCGAGGAAGGTCAAAGAGACACGATCCTCTCGTCGCCGATCATCCTGTACGACTACCCGCGAGTGGCCCCGGAAAGCCAGGGCGACTTCTTCGACGGCGCGGAGATCGATGAGATGCTGACGCTCCGGGTCCTGACGATGACCGACGAGGAGAAGACCGAGATGGCCGCCATCGACGAGCGGACCAAGGCGATCCTGGAACGGGTCGAGGCACTCTCGCCGGAGCAGATGCTCGCGCTCCACGGCACGGTCCGCGGGCTCCGGGCGGTCCCCGGGGGGGGCGACCGTGGATAACTGGGATCCCGAGCCCGCCCAGCGCCGGGTGGAATCCGTCCAGATCGGCCCCGCCGAGGTCCGGCAAGGCGACCGCGTCCGGCTCGCCCCAAACCGCCGCGCCGATATCATGGACCTGGTCCTGGCGGGGATGACCGCGACCGTCGAGTCGATCGAGCAAGACTACGAGGGGCGGGTCTACCTGGCGGTGACCGTCGACGACGACCCCGGCAAGGACCTCGGCACGCTCCGCCAGCCCGGACACCGCTTCTTCTTCCAGCCTGACGAAGTGGAACCCCTACCGTGAGGCGGCCCCCATGACGGCGAACTACCGGTTCGACTCGAATCAGAGTCGGCTCACGGTCCGGGCCTTCGCGACGGGCCTGCTCTCGTTCGCCGGCCACAGCCCGACCTTCGCGGTTCGCGACCTCCGAGGTGGCGTCCGCTTCGAACGCGGCGGGACCGACGGCATGGCGCTCGAGCTGGCCGTCGCCGCCGACGCCCTCGGGCTGGTCGGCAGCTTCAGCGACTCGGATCGACGGGAAATCGAGTCCCGGATGATCCGCGACGTGCTCCAGGTCGCGGCCCATCCCACGATCACCTTCGAGGCCGTCGAGATCCCCGTCGCCCAGATCGCCCCGGGCCGGTCGCGGCTCCGGATCAACGGCCGGCTCTCGCTGCACGGCGTCACCCGCGACCACCCGGTCGACGCCGAACTCCAGGTCCTCGACGACGCCCTCCGCGTGCTCGGCGAGTGTCCGCTGCGCCTCTCCGACTACCGGATCAGCCCGGTGACCGCCCTGGGCGGGACGATCCGGCTGAAGGACGAGTTGCACCTGACTTTCGACATCATCGGCCTCCGAGAGTCGCCATGAGCCCGCCGAGCATCCTCGTCGCCGGGATCGGCAACATTTTCCTGGGCGACGACGCCTTCGGCGTCGAGGTCGTCAACCGGCTGGCTCGCGGGGCCCTGCCGGAGGGGGTCCGCGTCGTCGACTTCGGCATCCGGGGGCTCGACCTGACCTACGCCTTGCTCGACGGCTATGACGCGGTCATCCTGGTCGACGCGGTCCCGCGCGGCGGGCGGCCCGGGACGCTCTACCTCATCGAGCCCGAGGTCCGTCGCCCGCCCGAGGCCGAGGGCGCTGGCCTCCTGGTCGAGGGCCACGACATGGACCCGGTGAAAGTCCTCCGGCTGGCGGCCTCGATGGGCGGGCGGGTCGATCGGCTCCTGCTGGTCGGCTGCGAGCCCGAGCCGGTCGACGATCCGGAAGACATGCGGGATGGGCTCAGCGAGCCCGTCCGCGCGGCCGTGGACGAGGCGGTCGTCCTCGTCGCGGCGCTCGTCGCGCGGCTCCTCCGGGGCGAGATCATCGAGGCGAATGTTGACCTGATCACCCCTCTCAAGGAGGCTGGACCATGTCGAGACTGACATCCGGGCATCGCGGAACCTTGGCCCGCCTGGCGGGCGACGATTGGGGGAGGCGTCCCTTCGCGAGGCGCGAGGAGCCCTTCGGGGCGTCCCGAGGTTGGCTGATCGCGGGGCTCGTGGCCGTCGGGGTGGGGGCGCTGGCGATCCACTACCTCGGCCCGGATGTGAAGCGGTACATGAAAATCCGCGACATGTGACGAGAGGTGCCGAGAGACGTATGCACGAGCTGTCCATCGCCCTGAGCATCCTGGAGATCGTCGAGGAGGAGGCCGAGCGACAAGGCGGCCGGATCGCCGCCATCCACCTGAAGCTCGGCCCCCTCTCCGGCGTGGTCAAGGCCGCCCTGTTGTCGGCCTACGACCTGGCCCGGGAAGGCACCCGCTTCGCGGAGGCCGAGCTGATCGTCGCCGAGGTTCCGGTCACCGCCTACTGCCCGGCTTGCGTCGCGGATCGGACGCCGGCGTCGGCCTTTAAATTGTGCTGCCCCGAGTGCGGCACCCCGATGCCCGAGGTCCGCAGCGGCCGGGAGCTGGAAGTCGTCGCCATCGAGGTCGTCTCATGAGCGAGAACACGCGTTTGGTCCAGGTCCGCCAGCACGTCTTGAAGCGGAACGACGTCGCCGCCCGAGCCCTCCGGGTCCGATTCCACGAGGCCGGCACCTACGTCGTCAGCCTGGTCTCCAGCCCCGGGTCGGGCAAGACGGCGTTCCTGGAGAGGGTCCTCCGCTCACTCCGCGATCGCTACCGGGTCGCCGCGCTGGTCGGCGACCTGGCGACGGACAACGATGCCCGGAGGCTGGCCCGCAGCGGCGCCCCGGTCAAGCAGATCATCACCGGGGCGGTCTGCCACCTGGAGGCGGAGATGGTCGCTGGCGCCCTGGATGAGCTACCCTGTGAAGGGCTCGACTTCCTGTTCATCGAGAACGTCGGCAACCTGGTCTGCCCCGCCTCGTTCGACCTGGGAGAGGACCTTCGCCTGGTGCTCTTCTCGGTCACCGAGGGGGAAGACAAACCCCTGAAGTACCCCACGATCTTCAACACGGCCGACGTGGCGCTCGTCACCAAGACGGACCTGGCCGAGGCCGCGGAGTTCGACGCCGCGACGGCAAGGCGCAACATCGAGGCCGTCCGCCCCGGAATGGAGATATTCGAAGTCTCGGCCAAGAGCGGGGAGGGCATGGAGCAGTGGCTGGACTTCCTCATGTCTCGCCGCTCCAATGAGGGGCATGGTCGCGCTCACAAGGACCCGGAGGGACGATGAGCCCTTCAAATCGCCCTCCTTGTGTCAGTACTCGCATCCTGTCCCGTTACCGGGGCTTCGCTCGCCCAGGAGACATCGAGCCGGCCGCCGCAAACGAGGAACGTCCTGCTCATCGCCTCGGATGACCTGAATACCCATCTCGGTTGCTCCGGGCACCCGTTGGTCAGGTCGCCGAACATCAACCGGCTGTCCCCGCGGGGGGTGCGATCCGAGCGGGCCTATTGCCGGCCCCGCCCTGCAACCCGAGCCGATCGTCGTTCCTGACCGGCCTCCGCCCGGACACCACCGGAGTCCTCGACAACCAGGCCCGGTTCCGCGACAAACGTCCCGACGTCGTGACGCTCTCCCAACTGTTCAGGAAGAACGGATATGACGTCGCACGCGCCGGCGAGCCCTACCTCTACCTGTTTTGCATCTGTTCTTCAGAACTATCCGCCACCCTGCATGTACCGGCCCGAGCCGTTGAGCGAATCTCGCTGCCGAGACGAGGGGTGCCTGATGCTCCCTTCGGGGCGGCCGACACAGCGTCCGATAATGGCCATTATGTCATTTTACGTTCAATTGTATCGGATATGCGGATCGCGCCGCCCCCCGCCGCGGCGTCCCGGCACGGCGGGACCGCGCTCGCCATCGTGCCAGCCGGGAGGTCTCTCCTCGCCCGGGATCACGGGGCGTCTCGATCGAGCAACCGCCTCTCGTCGCGGCGGTCCCGCTCATCCGGGGAATCCCGGCCCGTCATCGCGGTTTCTCCTCGACCGGGCCGGCGGCGACGAATGAGGACCCGCTCGGGACACCTCGGCACCCCGTCGCGAGACGGCGAGTGGGGATTCCGGGGCTCCTCGCTCGTCCACGGCCACGAGCCCCCAGCAAGCCAGGGCCTTCGAACCCCCCCGTCCCGGGTCCACGGTGGACCCGATCGGGGTGGTTTCCGACAGGAGGCGTCGGTCCTCCGCCCCGTCGAGCGAATCCAGCCGACGGCCGAAGTACTCAAGGTCGGGTCGAGCTGCGGCCCATCGGTCCGGGTCAGATCGATCGGCCGCATCGCCCCCGTTCCGATCCCAGCCCCAGCGTGTCGCGGCCCGGGCGGGGCCGGCCTGGAGAGGGTGACATGCTCCGCCCGCCGGGTCGAGGGGAGAGCAACCCCGCCCTCCTGGCCCTTCGGATCGACGCCCAAGAATGTCCTTTATTCGGCATCAGACCGCGACGGCTTGAGGGCAGGTGTTAATTGACCCGGTATCTGGGGTCTCCCGCACTTTCGTCTTCAACCGGTTCACATGGCCTACCACAGGGCCGTTATTCCACGTCTCCGTCACCGCGGCGTGCACGGCCGCCTCGTCACGGCGTATGCCCTCGGCGAACTGGCGCAGCTCAGGGTCCGAGGAGGCGGGACGCGGCACCGATGGGCTGGCGGGGCCGTCGGGGGAATGATTAAGATGAATCTCCCGGCCACGCCCCGGCAGGAGGCGACCCGCCATGATCGACGAGATGACCCGAAGCCCGCTCCGCGTCGCCAGTGACGGCGTCGCCGGGCCCTACCTGATGACCCCCGTGGCCCAGCTCGCCCGCATCCGCGAGCTACTTGATCGTCGGGCGGTGCGCTACTGGGTCGACGCCGACGCCATCTCGCTCGACGGCCGGCCGGCGATCGCCGTGATCAACTTCGGCCGCGCCGGCGACGCCGCCCGACTCCAGGACCTCCTCGACGAGGCCGGCTGACGCCCGGGCGCCACGCCATGCCCCTGCCCGACGACGTCCGTGCCCTGGCCGACCGGACCCTCGGACGCCTGGACGAGGCCCGCGACTTCTACCTGCACACCCGGCAGGCCTGGCGGGTCGCCCAGCAGATCGCCCACGAGGGCCGCCCGGTCGGCATCGTCGACACGGCCAGCGGCCTGGAGGTGCCGGCCCCGGACCTGGGCCCGCTGGCCCAGCGCTACGTGACGGTCCACCTCGCCGAGTCGGCCTTCAAGGGCCTCGCCGGCCTGCTGGAGGACTGGGTCGTCGGCCTGGCCCGGCTCTGGCTGACGGCCTACCCGGTGCAACTGGAGGCCGCCTCCGGCGAGGCCGCCGGCCGGCCCCGCGCCCAACGCCGGGAGGAGATCCGGGTCCCCCTCTCGGAGATCCTGGCCGCGCCCGATCGCGACGCGATCCTCGCCGGCGTCGTCGAGCGGGTCGTCCGCGAGCTGGCGTACCGGCGGCCGGCCGAGTGGTTCCGGTTCCTCGACAACCGGGTCGACCTGGGGTGCCCGGACCGGGCCCGACGCGGGGCCCTCTGCGAGCTCAAGGCGGCCCGCGACGCCCTGGAGCACGGCCGCGGCGTGGCCGGGCCCGACTACGTCGAGAAGGCCGGCGATTCCGCCCGACATGCCGTCGGCGACGTCATCGAGATCGACGAGCCCTATCTGCTGCGGTGCTTCGCGCTGCTCCGGGAGGTCGTCGAGGCGATGGCCGAGGCCGCGATCCGCCGTTCGTCCGGCCGATCGTCGCCCTGACCCCGGAATGGAAGGCGCCGCTTGACGGCGGGCGACCTCGTCCGCGGCGACGTCGGGGGCGAAGCCCGCCCGGGCTTTCGCGCCGAGGGGCCGGAGAGCCCGGCATGAGCCGGAGGGTTCGAGGCCCGGCCGCGATCGTCCCCTCCGCCCGATCGGATGGAATGAGGGACGTCGTGAGAATCCAGTGGGTCTCGTCCGGTACGCCTGTAGATGGCGCTCCCCCCCGGCTAGACTTCGACCAGCGACGTCGCGATGGTCGCCCGCAGGGCCCGGGGATCGATGCCCATGAAGCTCGCCGTCCGCTTCTCGATCCAGCGCATCGCCGCCCTCGACCGGGCCATCCGGGCCGGCGAGTACCCCAACGCCCGGACCATCGCCCGCGAGCTGGAGGTGGGACACCGCACCGTCCAGCGCGACGTCGAGTTCCTCCGCGAACGGCTGGGGGCACCCCTGGCATTCGACCAACGCCGCAACGGCTACTACTACGCCGAGCCGGACTACCACCTCCCGCTGATGACGCTCACCGAGGGCGAATTGCTGGCGCTGTTCCTCGCCGAGCGGGCGCTCCAGCAGTATCGGGGGACCCCGTTCGCCGCGGACCTGGCGCGGGCCTTCCGCAAGGTGACGGCCGGGCTGTCCGAACGGGTCACGGTCGACCTGGCCCACCTGGGCGAAGGGCACTCCTTCCGCACCACGGCGGCCACGGGGCTCGACCCGGGGCTATTCCGCGACCTCGAGGCGGCGATCCGGGCCCGTCGCCGCCTCGTGATCCGCTACTACTCGGCCTCCAGCGACGAGGAGACGGCCCGCGAGGTCGACCCCTACCACCTGGCCTCGGTCGACGGCCAGTGGTTCCTGGTGGCCCATTGTCACCTGAGGGGCGAGGTCCGGATGTTCTCCCCGTCCCGGATCCTTTCGAGGGCGCCGACCGGGATCATCTTCGAGCCGCCGGCGGATTTCCGGATCGACGACTACCTGGCCGGTTCATTGTCCGTCTTACGAGGCACCGGCGGGGAGTCGCACCGGGTCCGCCTGCGATTCTCGGGGAATGCGACCAAATACGTCCGCGAGCGGACATGGCATGAGAGCCAGACGCTGGAGGAGACTCCCGAGGGCGACCTGATCCTCGGGCTGACGGTCGGGCACCTCCGTGAGGTCGAGAGGTTTGCGCTGGGTTGGGGCGCCACCTGCGAGGTCTTGGAGCCGCCGGAACTCCGCGCGAGAGTGGCCCGCGAATTGTCTGCGGCGGCCGGCAAATACGGCGCGGCCGATCGCTAACCGATGGGAATCAAGCCAACGCCCGAGGGCGTCTTCGTCTCGGATTGCGGAACAGTCACGGGCGAAACACAGCAATGCTCAACACTTTAGCGTGTCACCGTCTGGATCGCGGGGGGTATCGAGCGGCCCGCCTCGTGGATTATCTCAACACTCGCTGGGGAAAAAAATGAGTCAGGTGGTGGATTCCAAGTTCGGTCCCGGGGATCTTATCAGGTCGGGCATTACAGTTCCAGGTATAACTCAGCACGTCGCGGGAAATAAGCCATGTCGGAATACATCCGGGTCGATTGGGAATCGGGATCGCCGTTCTTCCAGTTGGTCGAGCGCTTGATTTCCCGGAAGGCGAGGGCCTGGCGTGGTGAGCCGGGCGACGCATTGGGGTACGTCTGGGAACACCTGAGGGAACGCTTCCAGGTGGACGATCTGATCGACCCGGGAGAATGCAAGCTCGCGACCATCGTTTCTCGCAAGGTCTCCAATTTCTATACCCGCCAGGAAAAAACACCCCGGGCCGGCAACGGTTGGGTCTCGCTTTCCGAAGTCGGGGAGCCTTCGGAAGCCCGATCCATCCTCCCGACGGAGGGGATCGCTTATCAGGAACTGCTGGCGGCGCTCGGTGCCGCGGTCGCCGAGTTGAATCCTCGCCGGCGTGATGCGGTCCTGGCCAGACTGGAGTTCGGCGACGTCCTATCATTGGCCCGGAGCCGGGGCACCACCCCGCAGAACGAACACAGACTCGCCAAGACGGGCATCGTGGAACTCAGGACGTCGTTGTCCCGATTCGCCTGAAGGGCCGGGAAATCCACGGCGGGTTCGGCCCCACGCCGTCCGGTCGCGGGCCCGACCCTGCGCAGTCACGGAGAATGTTCAATGGTCGACTTGTCATTCGAGTTAAGCGGGGGACGCATCCCCCTGGATTACGGCTATGCCCTCTTCTCGGCCCTCTCTCGCAAGGTGCCGAGACTCCACGGGGACCGGCGCATCGGCGTCCATCCGATCCGGGGGATGAGGCTGGAGCCACGGGTGTTGACGCTCGTGCCGGCATCAAGGCTCCGGATCCGGCTCCCCCCCGAGGACCTCGTCTCGTATATCGGCCTGGCCGGGGCGCATCTCGAATTGGATGGTTTCGACTTGCGGGTCGGCATCCCGCGCGTCGAGCCGCTCGTCCCGGCGGCGTCGTTGACCTCCCGGCTCGTCACGATCAAGGGCTCGGAGGCCCTCGACACCTTTCGCGTGACGGCAAGACGCCAACTGTCGGAGGCCGAAATTGCCGCCGAGCCGGTCCTGGAGGGAGACGCCGGGCGCGGTGGCCCGGCGCGGCGCGTCTTCCGGCTCAAGGGGCGCCGGCTCGTCGGGTTCTCGCTCCAGGTGATTGGGTTGACGGCCGAGGAGTCGATCCGCCTTCAAGAACGGGGACTGGGCGGCCGTCGGAGGATGGGCTGCGGCGTGTTCGTGCCCCTCGACTGGCGGACCCTGAGGCCGGGGAGCGAAGCGAACCATAAAGGAGAGAAGGCATGATGTCCGACTCACTGCTCGCGAAATCGAGGCCGAGGGGAGATCCCGGGACCCCGCCGGAGATCACGCTGACCGGACACACATCCTGCGTGCTCAAGGCGGTCGAAGCCCTGTTCGGCGCGGAGGGCTCGCCGACCCGACTCGGCCGATCTTGGCTCCGATTCTTCGGCCTCAAAGAAGAGGACTTCGGCCGGTTCCTCCGCCACCTCCGGATCGCCGCCGCGGCCCACGATTGGGGCAAGGCCAACGACGGATTCCAGGACGCGGTGACCGATCGGGGGGAGCAGGTCGTCCGCCACGAGCACCTCAGCGGCCTGATCCTGGCCGAGGTGCTCGCCGACTCCAAGGTCCGTGTCTGGTTAGGGGAAGCGGCGATCGACGTGAACGTGCTGCTCGCGGCGGTGATCTCGCATCACGTCAAGGCCGCGGAGGAACGACCGTTGTCCGACAACAAGCACGTCCTCGGAGCCCTGACGGGTAAGCGAGATGCCCTCCGCTTTCGCTCCGACCATCGGGACTTCGCGGAAATCTGGCGGATGGTCCAGGCCGAGGTTGGATCGCCTTGCCCCTCGGCGATCGAGTTCCCGGGCTCCTGGGACAAGAAGAAGATCCGCGGGAAGAGTGGGGCCCTGAAGGAGACGCTGGCGCGGGCGAATCGGCGACTCCGCGAGGAGGGCCGATGGGTCGCCTCCGTCCGCTCGGGACTGATCGTCGCCGACGCGGTCGGTTCGGCCATCGTGCGGATCGATCGCGACGCGGAGGAGTCCGCCGAGGACGCCGTCCGGAGATGGGTCGGCGAACGCTTCTCGACGAACCTGACCGGGAATGACGTCTGGGAGAAGGTCACCCAGGAGCGGATCAAGGAACTCCGGAAGAAGGGGCGGTGGGACGATCGGGCCGGCCACGAATTCGAGGGGGTCCGGGGCTTCTCCCGGTTCCAGTGCGAGGTCGCCGCCCGGGGACCTCGCGTCCTCCTGACGGCCGCCTGCGGGTCGGGCAAGACCCTGGCGGCCTGGAACTGGATCAAGGCCCAACTCGACGAGCGACGGCCCGATCGGCCGATCTCCCGCGTGCTCTTCCTCTACCCGACGCGGGCGACGGCGACCGAGGGGTTCCGCGACTACGTCTCCTGGGCGCCGGAGGATGAGGCCGGGCTCCTCAGCGGGACGGCGGCTTACGAGCTCGACGGGATGTTCGAGACGCCCGCCGACCCGGACGACCGGCGCGACGGGATCAAGTATCGCGCCGACCCTCGACTCTATTCCCTCGGTCACTGGTCGAAGCGGATCTTCTCGGCCACCGCCGACCAGTTCTTCCCTTTCATGCAATACGGTTACGGCCCGCTCTGCCTGCTGCCGCTCCTGGTCGAATCGATCCTGGTGGTGGACGAGGTCCACAGCTTCGACGCCTCGATGTTCAACACGCTCCGGCGCTTCCTCGACGAGTTCCCGGACGTCCCGGTCCTCTGCATGACGGCCACGCTCTCCGACGAGCGGAGGGATGTCCTGGTCCACCGATGCGGGCTCCGGCCCTACTCGGAGGAGGAGACGCCCCCCGACGGCGACGCGGACTCGGATTACCGTCGCTACCGCGTCCGATGGATCGATCGCGAAGAAGCGAAGTGGCTGGTCCGCGGCGCCCTGGACGATCGTCGGCGAATCCTCTGGGTCTCCAACCGCGTGGACGATTGCCAGGCGACCTTCGAGGAATTTCGCGACGACAAGGACACCCTCCGCGAGGACAGGTCGGCTTTCTGCTACCACAGCCGCTTCAAGCTCAAAGACCGCAAGGCCCGGCACAAGGAACTGGTCCGGGCGTTCCAGGCCGCGGTCGAGGACGGGGCCCGACCCCGGGCCGTCCTGGGGGCCACGACCCAGGTCTGCGAGATGTCCCTGGACCTCGACGCGGAAATCCTCGTGTCCGAGCTGGCCCCGATCGCCTCGCTGATCCAGCGGATGGGCCGCTGCAATCGCAACTCGAGGAGGATGAGGATCCCGGGTCACCCGATCGGCCGGGTCTATGTGATCAGGCCCGAGCCCGGCCGGGAGAAGCCATACAAGGAGGAGGAACTGGACCTCGCCAAGGAGTTCGTCGACCAGCTCGACGGTCGCGACGTCTCGCAGCGCGAGTTGGACCGGACCTACAAGCTCCTCGACCCGGGGGGGGTCGAGCCGGGGAAGCTCTGCCCATTCCTGGACAGCGGCGCCTACGCCGACGGCAAGGAAGATTCTTTCCGGGAGATCGATGAGTTCACCGTCGATTGCATCCTGGACGCGGATGAGACGAAGGTCCTCGACACGCTCAAGAAGAAGAAGCCGATCGACGGCTTCATCGTGCCCGTCCCTCACTACCTCGACACCGGGCGCGATCCGGAGAAGTCGCGACTGCCGAGGTGGCTCCGGGTCGCCGAGATGTCCCGGTACGACAAACTGACCGGCTTCGACGGCCGGCCGCGCCCGAGCGACGGAGGTCAAAAGTCATGAGCAAGAAGCCGGAGCCCGATCGGATCCCGATCGAGTTCGACCTGCACGACCTGCCCACCGCACAGCACCGCGCCGGCCTGGGAGGACTGATCCTCCAGATCGACTCGATGGGCGAGAAGGACAACCAAAGGGACCCGAGGCTGATCCCGATCATCGAAGAGATCACGCCGACCACGGCGAGAATCTCGTTCACCCGCGACTCGATGCAGGGAGTCTTCGACGACCTGTACTCGGCGAAGCTAGTCGAGATCGTCGTTTCCAACAAATGGCCGGGCGAGAGCAAACCCAAGCCCGGGGAACATCCCCTCTCCAAGAAAGACCCGAAGACCGGCGAGATCAAGCAGGTCCAGGGTTTTGCCTACGACGTCGTCCAACCGCAGGCCCCTTGCTTGTCCCGCCACCTCGATGGGGGGTTCGACAGCCCCTGGCATGACCTCTGGCGGCAGATGGTCTGGTCGATCCCTCGGGGGGGTAACAACGTCCGGTCTCGCGCCCCATTCATCGACCGGGCGAACGAGAGGCCGTGCGGCGAGGGGACGACCGCCTGGGCGCAAGCCGTCGACCAGTGGGAGAGGAAGGCGAAGTCGGGGACTGTCTCATTCCCGATTTCGTGAGGTTGACAGTTCTTGCGTCAACTTCTCAGGATCGGACCGAAGCAATTCCCAGAAGTCGTACGACGGCAATTCCAGACACAACGCCTGGTACGGGCT
>JAABUV010002510.1_pt1 | contig 24719 bp, 23 predicted proteins | sample 5559971 | NCBI WGS metagenome assembly JAABUV01 (sample SAMN10711881, study PRJNA513362) | rock metagenome | isolation source: Antarctica rocks | place: Antarctica: Victoria Land, Knobhead nord | collected 2015-12-19
TGCTATGGTCACCGCCGGATTTCTCGATGTCCCGGACGATGACCGACACCGTCGTAATGCCGTTACGCTTGCTCAAACGATTCGTGGAGACTCTCTCGCTTGCAGCTTGAGATGCGGAAAGTCGAGCGAAGAACAGGCGCTGTATCGACGCGGCGTGTCTGGGCCGGCGCTGGCCGCAGTCGACCGGCTGCGGACGGTGGCGGACAACGCCGGCGTGCAAGGCGAGTTGGTGGGCGTGGACGCAAGCGCCTGGTTTTCGGTGGCGACGTCGCGCATCGACCTGATGCGCGCCGCCGAGATGACGTTGGCCAGACGGATCCAGACGGCGGGTGAGGCGAACCAGCGATCCGCCGAGCTTGGCTTCTGGCTGCTGCTGGGCGTCATCGCCGGCACCGCGACGCTTGCCGGGGCCGTAGCCGTCGCCATGCTCCGCAGCCTGACCTGGCCGCTGCGCCGCCTCGTCGCCGCGATGATGCAACTTGCCGAGGGCGACACCACCAGCGACATTCCTGCAAGCGACCGCGCGGACGAGATCGGGGCCATGGCCCGGGCCTTGGCGATGCTGCGCGATGACAGGGTGCTTGCGGATCGGCTCCAGGCCGAGCGTTTGGGCGAACATGCGGCGCGGGAGCGGCAGCAAGCGGAAGTAAAAGCGCGCATCGTCGCGTTCGGCACGGCGATGGACGGCGCCTTGCATCGGCTGGACGCGGCGGGGGAGGGCATGCTGGGCACCTCCGGCCGCCTCTCCAGCACAGCGTCGCAGGCGGTGGAACGCTCGGCCGCCGCGGCGATCGCCGTCAGCCAAGCCGCGCACAACGCCGATGCGGTCGCGGCGGCAGTCGAGCAACTTGCAGGTTCTGCCCAGGAGATCGGGCATCAAGCGGCTACGGCGGCAGAGAAGGTTTCCTACGCGACCGATCAGGCGAGGCACATGGAAACCATCGTGACAGGGCTTTTCGCCGCGGCCGAGCAGGTGGGCAGCGTTGTCGCCATGGTGCGGGCCACGGCAGACCAAACCAGCCTGCTGGCGCTGAACGCCACCATCGAAGCGGCGCGCGCTGGCGTGGCTGGCCGGAGTTTCGCCGTGGTCGCCTCCGAAGTGAAGGCGTTGGCGACGCGAACCAACCAGGCGACCGACACGATCGCCGCCCAAGTCGCCACCATGCAGGGCGTTGCCCGAGAGGGTGTGGCTGCCGTGAAGGCGATCGCGCGCAGCGTGGAGAACGTCGGCGCCTCCGCAGTCGCCGTCGCGGCAGGGGTGGAAGCGCAGGCGACCGCAACCGACGAGATCACCCGCCGCGCGCGTGAGATCGCCGATGGGACGGTAGAACTGCAAGACAGTATGTCGAAAGCCAGTGCCGCCGCCGCCGCTGCCGGAAGCGAAGCCGGTGAAGTCCGCCAAGCCGCCGAAGCGCTGGGCCAACAGGCTGGCGTGCTACGGAGCGAGATCGAGACCTTCTTCCGCGACATCCGGGCCGCTTGACTGCAACCGGTGCATCGTCGGCTTCAGCGCGGGATACAGATCCCGGTAGGCTTCGAAGACGCGATCGTAGGCGCGCCTGGCGGTAGCCTCAGGCTTGGCCCGATCGGCCAGCGTCACCCACCCGGCGCTCGCAACCTCCGGCGTGACCAGCCCTACCCCGAGTGCGGCCAGCAACGCAGCACCCAAGGCAGCCTCCACGTTCTCGGCGATCGTGCGCACCGGGTAGCTAGTTACGTCAGCGATGATCTGCATCCATAGGTCGGAATGCGCGGCGCCGCCCACGACGATCAGCGTGTCGGCCAGCGCGCTATCCGCCTGGCGACCCGCCTCGATGTTGTGCCGTAGCGCGTAGGTCACGCCTTCGAGCACCGCCCGGTACAGATGCGCCCGGGTGTGGAACAGGCTCATTCCCACGAAAGCGCCGCTGGCCTTGCTGTCCCAAATCGGGCTGCGCTCTCCCATCAGGTAAGGCAGGAACAGCAAGCCTTCCGACCCGGCCGGAATTGTGGCCGCCTCGGCGTCGAGCGTTCGCAGTGACGCGCCATCACGGCAGAACTGGTCGCGAAACCAGCTGACGGACGCACCGGCCGTGATGGCGCCGCCGAACACGTAGGTATCGCGCAAGCCGTTCACCACGTAGGGCATGCTGATCAACCCATGGCGCGCGTCGGCGTGCGGCGCCAGCGTGCCCCAGCACATGCTGGTGCCGATCATCGCGACATGCTGCCCCGGCCGCGTCGCCCCGGCGGCGAAGGTCGCGACCGCCGCGTCCACCCCGCCCGCGACGACGGGCGTGCTGGCCCGCACGCCCAGCCGCGACGCCCACGAAGCTGACACGCCGCCCACCACCGCGCTGCACTCGACCAGCCGCTCCGGCATCATTGCGGCCGGGATGCCGAGCGCGTCGAGCATCTCGCCCGACCAGGCGCGGGCGCGCATATCATACACCCCGCCGATGTTCCCCGCCGCCGAATGGTCCACCGCCAGCGCGCCCGTCAGCGCGTGGATGACGTAGGCGTTCGGCGGCAGCAGGTACCGCGTGCGGCGCCACATTTCGGGACGCTCGTCCCGCAGCCAGAGCATCTTGGTAAAGCCGTAATAGCTGTCGATGCCGTTGCCGGTGATATCATACAGCCGCTCGACGTCGACCGTGCGGCGCACCCGCTCGACCTGGGCGTCCGCGCGGCGGTCCATCCAGATCAGGCATGGGTGCAGCGGTTGCATGTCCGCATCCACCGGAATGCCGGAGCCGCCGTACAGGCTGCTGATGCAGATGCCCGCGACATCCACGGGACCGCCGGCTTCCGCCACGCACTGGGCAATGCAGGTCGCCACCGCATCCAGCCACACCGCCGCGTCCTGCTCGGCCCAGAGGGGACGCGGCGTGTCCGGCGCATAGGCGTGGGAATGGCTGCTGACGATCGCGCCGTCGGCGTCCATCAGCAGCGCCTTCGTGCTCTGCGTGCCGATATCGACGCCGACGACGAACGGCACGGCTACGCTCCCGGCTTCATCAACACCTTGATGGAGTCGAGCGAGTTCGCGACCTTGATCGCCTCGTCCCACTGCGCGAAGGCGTAGTCGTGCGTCACGATCCCGTTCGACGTCACCAGCCTGCGCGCCAGCAGGTCGGTCGCGATCGGGTAGCAGTACGGGCCGAGATGCACCCCGCGCACGTCCAGCTCCTTGCGGTCGCCGATGATCGACCAATCCACCGTCGTATCGCTGCCGAACACCGAGAACTCCACGAACCGGCCCAGCCGGCGGATCAGCGACAGGCCCTGCACCACGCCCGACGGGGACCCGGTCGCCTCGATATAAACGTCGCAGCCGTAGCCCTCGGTCAGCCCCTGCACGATCGCCAGCGCGTCCTGCTCCTTCGGGTTGATCGTCACGTCCGCCCCGAACCGGCGCGCAAGCTCCAGCCGCTCCGGCACCATGTCGATTACGACCAGCTTCTTCGGCGTCTTCAGCCGTGCCACCTGCACCATCATCAGCCCGATCGGCCCGGCGCCCGCGATCACCACCACGTCGTCCAGCTGCACGTCGCCGCGGTTGACGGTGTGGATGGCGCAGGCCAGCGGCTCGATGATCGCCGCGTCCTCCAGCGACACCTCGGGCGGGATGGTGTGCACGCGCGCCGTCGTCGGGATCAACATGTAGTCCGACATGCCGCCGTCGGCGACCTCGCGCTGGAAGCCGAAGATGTTGTGCACCTCGCACATCCAGTACTTGCCGGTCCGGCAGTAGCGGCAGCGGTCGCACGGCACGATCTGCTCGGCGATCACGCGGTCGCCCGGCGCCACGCCGAAATGCGCGGCGGCGCCCTCGCCCAGATCGTCCACCACGCCAAAGAACTCGTGCCCGGGCACCACGGGGGCCTTCACCCAGGGCTTGTCGCCCCAGAACATCTTGGCCCCGGACCAGCACTTGCAGTCGCTGGCGCAGATGCCGCAGGCGGAGATGCGGATCACCATCTCCCGCGCCCCCGGCATCGGGCGGGGGATCTGCTCGACCCGGTAGTCTTCAGGGCCGTGGCAGACGATCGCGGTCATCCGTGTGTTCGAAACGGCCATTACAACCTCACTTGCGGCGTTCGCGGCCGATGTAGATGGCGAGCAGGATGATCCCGCCCTTCACCACCGTCTGCACGTACGGGTTCACGCCGACCATGTTCAGCCCGTTGTTCAGCACGCCCAGCAGCAGCGCGCCCAGCAGGGTGCCGATCAACGAGCCGCGGCCGCCGGCGATGGAGGTGCCGCCCAGCACCACGGCAGCGATCGCGTCCAGTTCGAACCCCTCGCCCGCGTTCGGCTGCCCGCTCATGAGGCGCGAGGTCAGCACCACGGCGGCCACGGCGGCGGTGAACCCGCTGAGCGCGTACACCAGCAGCTTGTAGCGGGCCACGCGCACACCCGACAGCCGGGTCGCGGTCTCGTTGCCGCCGATTGCGTACACGTAGCGGCCGAACGGGGTGCGCTCCAGCAACACCCAGCCGGCGATGTAGACGACGGCCATGATGGCGATCGGCGTCTGCACGCCCAGCACGCTGCCGCCGCCGAACCAGCGAATCCACGACGGCAGGCCGCTGATCGGATAGCCGCCGGTGTAGATCAGCCCCAGGCCGCGGGCGACCCCCATGGTGGCCAGGGTCACGATGATCGGCGGCATCCCCGCCCGCGCCACGAACGCGCCGTTCGCCACCCCGAACGCCAGCCCGATCAGCAGGCACAGCAGCAGCGCCAGCCCGCCGTTCATCCCGCCCGACATCAGCCCGGCGGCCACCGTGCCGGACAGCGCCATCACCGCGCCCACCGACAGGTCGATGCCGCCGGTCAGGATCACGTAGGTCATGCCGACCGCGATCAGGGCGTTGATCGAGACCTGGCGCAGGATATTGTTGATGTTGCTAACCGACAGGAAGCTGTCGCTGGCGAACACCATCACGATGCACACGACCACCAGGCCGACCAGCGGATAGAACACCGTCGACCGGCCGGCCAGCGCCAACCCGGAAGCGAAGCCGCGGGGCGGCGCGACGGCGGCGGTCTTAGACAAGCTCATGCTGGCCCCCTGCGGTCGCGTGGCGCATCACCTCGGCCGGGTTGATGTCGTCCCCCTCCAGTATGCGCACGATCTTGCCCTCCCAGAACACCGCGACGCGGTCGCACATGCCGACGATCTCAGGCAGCTCGGACGACACCATGACAATCGCGTAGCCCTGGGCAGTCAAATCGCGCATCAGCGTGTAGATTTCGGATTTGGCGCCGACGTCGATGCCGCGGGTCGGCTCGTCGAAGAACAGGATGCGCGCGTGGTGGTTCAGCCAGCGCGCGAGCACCACCTTCTGTTGGTTGCCGCCGGACAGCGTTTCAACCACCGTGCCCATGCCGGGCGCCTTGACGCCGACCTGGCGCATGATCTCGCCGGTTGCCGCCCGCTCCCGCGCCCGATCGATGAAGACGCCCAACTGCGCGTACTTGCCGAAATTGTTGATCGAGATGTTGTCGCGGATGGTGAAGCTGGTGATCAGCCCTTCGGTCTTGCGGCTCTCGGGCAGGATGCCGAGGCCGAGCGACAACGCCTCCGCCGGGTCGGAGAGGCGCGCGGGCTGGCCGCCGACCCGCACCGTCTTGCGGTGGGCCGGCTCGGCGCCGAGCACGCCCAGCACCGTCTCGGTACGGCCGGAGCCGACCAGGCCGGCGAACCCCAGTATCTCCCCCGCACGCAGGCTGAACGCGTTCACCGGGCCGTCGCGCTCCAGCTGCAGCTCCTCGACGTCCAGCACCACGGCGCCGTCCACGCGCTGTGGCTTGGGCGGAAAGCTGCGCTCCAGGCGGCGGCCGACCATCATGTGCACCAGGCGGTCCATGTCGGTGTCGGCCACGGCGGTCACGCCGATGAACTGGCCGTCGCGCAGCACGGTGATCCGGTCGCAGATTTCGAAGATTTCCTCCATGTGGTGGGAAATGAAGATCATCGCGACGCCCTGCCGCTTGAGCGCGCGCATGATGATGAACAGGTGCTCGGCGTCGGTCGGCGTCAGGGTCGCCGTGGGTTCGTCCAAAATCAGGATGCGCGCGTCGAGCGCCAGCGCCTTCGCGATTTCGATGAACTGTTGCTGCGCCACGCTCAGCCGCCGCACTTCGACCGACAGGTCGATCCGCACGCCGAGCCGGTCGAACAGCGCCGCCGCCTCCCGCCGCATCGCCGCCCGGTCCAGCAGCCCGAACCGCCGCCGTTCGCGGCCGAGAAAGATGTTCTCGACCGCGTTCAGGTAGGGGATCAGGCTGAATTCCTGGAACACGATGCCAACGCCGGCCGCCACCGCCTCGCGGTAGCCGGCGAAGTGGCGCTCCTGCCCGGCGATGCGGATCGTGCCCCCGTCCGGCTGGTAGATGCCGGACAGGATCTTCATCAAGGTCGACTTGCCGGCGCCGTTCTCGCCCAGCAACGCGTGGATTTCGCCCGGCAGCACGTCGAGGTCGATCCCCTGGAGCGCGCGCACCCCAGGGAAGCTTTTGCTGATGCCCCGCAGCGTCAGGACCGGGTCCATCGCTACGTTGCCAATGGCCCGACTACCAACGGCCCGCTTACCAATGGAACGTCTTGGCCTCGGTCGCATCGACCATCTTGACGTCGATCGGGATCGTGGCGGGGACGTTGGCGCCCCACTTCTTCGCCAGCGCGATGCCGATCGCGATGCGCACCATGTCGGCCGGATACTGCGCCGACGTCTCGATGAACTTCGACCCGGGCTTGGCGATCGCCTGCACCGCCTCTGGCGCGCCGTCCACCGAGGTCAGCTTGATGTCCTTGCCGCTGGACTCGATGGCCGACAGCACGCCCATCGACCCGCCGTCGTTGACGCTGAACACGCCCTTCAGGTTCGGGTGCGCCTGGATCATGTTCTCGGTGACGGTCAGGGCGGTGTCGCGCTCCTGCTTGCCGTTCTGGGTGTCGACGATCTTGACGTTCGGGAACTTGCCCAGCGCCGCCTTGCAGCCGCGCACCCGCTCCAGGATCGGCACCACCGGAATGCCGTCCAGGATCGCGACCTCGCCGGTGCTGCCGATCGCCTTCGCCAAGTACTCGCAGGCGATCTGGCCGGCATCGAAGTTCTTGGAGCCGACGAACGAGTCCACCGGCCCGGTCGCATTGGCGTCCACCGCGACCACCACTGCGCCGGCGTTGTGCGCCGACGTCACCGCTGACTGGATGCCGGTCGAGTCGGTCGGGTTGACCAGCAGGATGTCGATCTTCTGCTGCAGCATGTCCTCGACGTCGCTGATCTGCTTGGACACGTCGTGATGCGCGTCCGTGACCACCACCGTCGCCCCGATCGAGGCGGCGGCGTCGCGCAACGCCTTCTGCATCGTCACGAAATACGGGTTGTTCAGCTCCTGGAAGGTCATGCCGATCTTGATCGGCGTCGCGGCCTGCGCGCCCGCAGCCAGGGCGCAGGACGCCGCAGTCGCCAGGACAAGGGTTCTCAGGCTAGGGACTCGGGTCATAGGCTGCTCCTCTGGGATGGGGCGTCCGGCCCGGCAGGGCCTCGCGTAGGTGCCGCACGGCCGGACAGGCCATTCGCGCGGTGGTGGCTGCGGAAGGCGCGTGGGGCGATGCCCTTGTGCGCCAGGAACTGCCGGTTGAAGTTCGACAGGTTATTGAAACCGACCTCGAAGCAGATGTCGGTGATGCGGCTTTCCCCTGCGATCAGCATCTCGCAGGCGCGATTGATCCGCATGCCATTGACGTAGCGAACGAAGGTCATGCCGGTCTGGCGCTGGAACGCACGGCAGAACGCGCTCGCGCTGTAGCCGCTCAGCTCCGCAAGCTCGCTCTCGCGCAAATCGCTGCTGAGGTTGCGGCCGATGTGGTCCAGCACGTGGTTCAATGGCCGGGTCATGTAGGTGGCCGGGTTGGCCCGGTAGCCGACGCTCGCCAGCATGCGCCGGCTGCCGCTGCCACGCAGGATTTCCAGCAGTTCGAAGAATGCCGCCAGCCGTCCCGCGCCCGAGGCCGTCAGCAGCGCGCGCATGACTGGTTCGGCGGCAGCCCCAGCCTCGTCGGAGAATTGCACGCCGCGTGCCGCCTCGCCCAGCAACTCGGGTAGAAACGACAGTTCCGGGAATGCGCCCACGCAGCCCTGCGCGAAAGCCGCCGAGAACTGCAGCACCAGGCACCGCTCCGGCACGGCGACCCCGGACGGCACGTCGCTGAGCCAGTTGTGGGGCAGGTTCGGCGCGGTCATGACGAGGTTGCCCGGCGCGAATGGCCCGATATGGTCGCCGACAAAGGCTCGGCCCTGCGTCGCCGTGATCAGGTGGATTTCGTATTCCGGGTGGAAATGCCAGCGCACCGTGCGGAACGGATAGCCGTGCGCCCAAACCTTGAACGACTCGCCGGCACGAACGTCGACGATTTCCAGATCAGGCTGGATCATGGCCTGCGCCATGCCGGGCCAAGGTGTTCAGCATATCGTTTCCTCCCGCGCCAGGAGCCCGGGCACAGCGCCTCGGGCCATGGTCGTTCATGTTGGAATGACGCTAAGCTGAAATCGTACCGGAACTCTACCGAATATCACGCGCCGACACGATACTAATTTGCTAACATCGGATTCAGGACGCAGTGCAGTTGGTGCGGCCGGTCGCGATGCAGTCTTGCACGGCCATATAGGCCTGGAAACGCGGAAACAGCCACCATCCAGCCAGCAACGCCCCAAATAGTGCGATCAGGATGATCGCCGGCACCAGCGACGTCCCCTCGCGCTCGCCCATCACCGCTGTCCGCTGGTGGTGGCACCGAATAGCTGCTTGAGCCCGGCCGGCTGCGACCGCCAATACTGCTTCGGCGCCCGCACCTGACCGCCCAGTTCCGCCGCCGCGTGCCAGGGCCAACGCGGATCGTACAGCATCGCCCGCGCCAATGAGATCATGTCGGCCTGCCCGGCCGCGACGATCGCCTCGGCCTGCTGCGCCTCGGTGATCAGGCCGACCGCGATCGTCGGCATCCCGGTCTCCTGCTTGACGCGGGCGGCGAACGGAACCTGGTAGCTCGGCCCGACCGGGATGGACTGCGCGGGCGAGAGGCCCCCGGACGACACATGGATGAAATCGCAGCCGCGCGCCTTCAACGCATGGGCCAGCGCCACGGTCCCTTCCACCTCCCAGCCGCCCTCCACCCAATCGCTTGCCGACACGCGGATGCCAACGGGCTTGCCCGGTGGCACGGCGGCGCGCACGGCGTCGAACACCTCCAGCGGGTAGCGCATCCGGTTGGCCAGGGAACCGCCATACGCATCCTCGCGCCGGTTCGCCAGTGGCGAGAGGAATTGGTGCAGCAAGTAGCCATGCGCGCCATGCAGCTCGATCGCGTCGAGGCCGAGCCGGTCGGCGCGCCGGGCGGACGCGGCGAACCCCTCACGGATGCGAACGAGGCCGTCGGCGTCCAACGCGTGCGGCGGCTCCTCCTGCGCGTGCGGCGCGACGGCGGAGGGTGCGTCCGTGACCCAGCCGCCCTCCGCAACCGCGATTTGCTGCCCGCCGTCCCAAGGGCGCTGGCTGGAGGCCTTGCGCCCGGCGTGCGAGAGTTGCACGGCAATAGGCATGCCGGAATGGGCGCGGATCGCCGCCAGCACCCGAGCCAGGGCGCGTTCGTTCGCATCCGACCACAGGCCCAAATCGCCCGGCGTGATGCGGCCGTCCCGCTCCACCGCCGTCGCCTCCAGGATCAACAGCCCGGCGCCCGACAGCGCGAGGTGGCCGAGATGGATCATGTGCCAGTCGGTGGCCGAGCCGTCCTCCGCCGAGTACTGGCACATCGGCGCGATGACGATCCGGTTCTCGAGGTCCAGCCCGGCGAGGCGGATCGGCTGGAAAAGTGCGCTGGACATGGAAGACGCTCCTTCGGGTCGCCGCGGGCTTACCATCCCATCAGCGCTTGCTAAACCCCTCTCCCGTCAGCCTCAATGCGCGCGCGACTCCGCGAGCCGCTGCTCGGCGAGGGCCCGCCAGGGCGCATCAGCGGGAGCGGCGGCGAGGGCGCGGCGGAACAGGTCGGCGCTCTCCGGGCTGACCCGGCCCTCCGCCCGCGTCGCCGCCTCCGCTGTCTCCGCCGCAAGCAGCGGATCGAAGCGGATGGAAAGTGCCAGCCGCCACGCCGCGGCGGCGGCGGCGAACTCGCCTTTCGATTCCTGGATATTGCCGAGCAGGACGTTCCCTTCGCGCGCCCGGTCCGACCCGGGCGCCGCCTCGGCGATGGCAGCGCGCAACTGCCCGATCATCTCGGTTTCCTCCTGGGCCCGCTGGCCGGCTTGCGCCGCACGGTTCGATGGCGCCGATGGCAGCTCGAGATGCCCCGCCACGAAATACAGGCAGAGTGCCACCACCGGGATGACCACGAGGGTCAACACCAGCGGCTCGCGCGGGCCGCGCGACAGGGCGGCGTCGGGCGTCTCGGCGGCGGCGAGCAGGCGGCGCTGCACCTCCAGGAGCGCGGTCGCGTGCTCGGGCGTGCCGATCCGGCCCTCCGCCAGGTCGCGGTCCAACTCGGCCAATTGCGCGCGGTGCAGCGCCATCGCGGCCTCGGTACGGTCGCGCAGGCGGGTGCGGCCGCGGAGGACCCACGCCGCCGGGGCGAGCGCTGCGGCGGTCAGGAGCACGAAGATGAGCCAGATCAACGAAGTTCGGCGCGCGGGTCCATCAGGGACCATACCTAGGGATCATGCGCCTGCTTTAACGGGTTGCGCCGATGTGTCCAGGTGACGCCGCCCGTTGCCGTTTTCGAATTTCCCCTATATCCGGAACCAGCGCCCATGCCGTGCCTTACCGGCGGGCTCGGTGAGCGGGAGAGGGTTCGACAGATGGATAGCTTAGAGGTCAACAAGGGCGTCGCCGCCGTTCTGGTCGCAGGGATCGCCTTCATGGGCGCATCGCTGATCAGCCAGGCCCTGGTCAAGCCGCATCCGCTGGACAAGCCCGCGATCGCCATCGAGAGCGCCACGCCGCAAGCGGCCGCCACTCCCGCCGCCGACCCGCCGATCGCCGTGCTGCTGGCATCGGCCGACGTGTCGCGCGGGCAGGCCGACACGCAAAAGCAGGGCTGCGTCGCGTGCCACAGCTTCAACGAGGGCGGCAAGTCGGGTATCGGCCCGAATTTGTACGGCGTCGTTGGCGCGCCGCACGGGCACGTGGAAGGCTACCAGTATTCCACCGCGCTCAAGGGCAAGCAGGGGCCGTGGACCTTCGACGAACTGAACGAGTGGCTGAAAAAGCCAAGCGCCTACGCGCCGGGCACCAAGATGAGCTACGCCGGCTGGGCCGACGCCAAGGGCCGTGCAGACATCATCGACTACCTGCGCACGCTGTCGGCGAACCCGGAGCCGTTGCCGGCCGCCCCGGCGCAGCAAGCCTCTGCCCAAGCGCCGGCCCCGGCGGCTGCGGTGGCACCCGCGCCCGTGAAAACGCCGACGAGCGCGCCGGCAGCCGCGGCCGGCGCGGCAGCGGGCGGCGAGGGCGAGCCGCCGATCGCGACCTTGCTCGCCTCCGCCGATGTCGCGGCCGGCCAGACGCAAACCCTGAAGTCGGGCTGCGTCGCATGCCACAGCTTCAACGAAGGCGGCAAAGCGGGCATCGGACCGAACCTGTACGGAGTGATCGGCGCGCCGCACGGCCACATGGCTGGCTATGCCTACTCCGCCGCGCTTAAGGGCAAGGAAGGCCCGTGGACCTACGACGAGATGAACCAGTGGCTGAAGAAGCCGAGTGCCTACGCGCCGGGCACGAAGATGAGCTTCGCCGGGCTCGGCGACGTGAAGGCGCGCGCGAACGTCATCGCCTACCTCCGCTCGCTGTCGCCGAACCCGGAGCCGCTGCCGGAGGCCGCCGCGCAGTAAACCCTTACGGCGACGGCTTCTTGCGCAGCGACCGGGCCAGCAGCGTGGCGTCGTCGCCGAAGCCGATCGCGCGCAGGAAACCGAGGGCCTGATCGGGGTGGGCCGACGCCTCCAGCAGGTCGCAGCCGGCAACCCGGGCGGCCTGGGCGCCCGCTTTCACCAGCAGACGTCCAATCCCCGCGCCACGCTGCGCCTCGTCCACCACCAGCGCTGTGATACGGGCGACCGGGCGCGCGTGCTGCAGGGCACCGCCCCAGTGCAGCGCGATCAGCCCCGCGAGCGGGCCGTAGCCGGTGGCGACCAGCACCGCGCTGTCGGGCGCCCGACCCAAAGTCTCCAGGCGGATCGCGGCGGTGCGGGCGTCCATCGGTGTGCCGAGTTGCCCCAGCAGCATCGCCACATCGCCGGCGTCGGCCGGCAACGCGGCGCGGATTTCCACGCCGTAGCGCAACCCGGCCTTCACGTTTGCTGGCCGTATCCGTCGAATTGCCGGGCGACGGCGGCGATCTCCGCATCCGTCAGCAACGCCGGTCCGCCGATCAGGAGGCTGTGCCAGTACTGCCGCGCCAAGGTCTCCAGCTCGACCGCCAGCCACATCGCGCGATCCAGCGTCGGGCCGCAGGCGATCATGCCGTGGTTGGCGAGCAGGCAGGCATTGCGCCCTTCCAGCGCTCGCATGGCGTGGGCGGACAGCTCCGCCGTGCCGTAGGTGGCATACGGCGCGCATCTGATGTCGCAGCCCCCGAACGCCGCCATCATGTAGTGCACGGGCGGGATCGGGCGACGGGCGATGGCCAGCGTGGTGCAGAACGTCGGATGACCGTGCACGACCGCGCCGATGTCAGGCCGCGCGCGCAGGATGTCGCGGTGAAACCGCCACTCGGTGGATGGCTTGCGTCCGCCGGTCCACGATGCGTCAGGGCCGTCGACCGCCATCTCCGGAACGTCGGCGGCTACGAGGTCTTCGGCCGGTGTCGCGGACGGCGAGATCCACATGCGGGGACCGTCGCGTAGGCTGATGTTGCCCGAGGTTCCCGGCGTGATCCCGCACGCGGTCATGCGGCGGCAAGCGGCGACGAGGGCGTGGCGGGGATCGATCATGCCGGGCATGTTTGGCGGCAAGGGCGCACGGCTGCAACCGAGGTTTTGCCCGATGCTCTGGCGCCCCCGGAACTGCGGTGGTGGCGCATGATGAGTTGGCAGGCTGCTGAACCACGCCGGGAGATGGCCCTCGTGTTCCCTTTTTCAGCGGTTCGTCAAAGCGCGAGGAATGCGACGCTGGCGGCGACCATCACAGCGGTGGCCAGCCATCCGACGGCCTGCAGCGGGCGCGGCAGGGTGAGCTTGCCCATGATGGCCGGGTTGGTGGCGATCAGCAGCATGGTCGCCATCAGCGGCGCCGCGAGCACGCCGTTCAGCACGGCGCTCCAGAACAGCGCCTTGATGGGGTCCAGCCCGACGAAGTTCAGCCCGAGGCCGACCAGCGTCGCCACCGCGATCACGGCGTAGAACGCGCCTGCGTCCTTCAGCGTGCGGTCGAGCCCCTCCGCCCAGTCGAACGTCTCGCACACCGCGTAGGCCGCCGACCCGGCCAGCACCGGCACCGCCAGCAGCCCGGTGCCGATGATGCCGCACGCGAACACCGCGAAGGTGAACACGCCCGCGATCGGGCGCAGCGCCTCCGCCGCCTGCGACGACGTCTGGATGTCCGTCACCCCGCCCGCGTGCAGGGTGGCCGCGGTCGCGATGATGATGAAGGCGGCGATCAGGTTGGAGTAGCCCATGCCGACCCAGGTGTCTGTGGTCATGCGGGCCAGCGCCGGCCCGGCCTCCGCAGGGGCGTCACGCAGCGGCTTGCCGTTGTCCCGGAGCTGCTCCTCGACCTCCTGCGACGCCTGCCAGAAGAACAAATAAGGGCTGATGGTCGTGCCCAGCACGGCAACCAGCGCGGTCGCGTGGGGGGCGTCGAACGCCACCGTCGGCAGCAGGGTCCGCAGGATCGCCTCGCCCCAGGGAACGTGGACGGCGAACACGACGGCGACGTAGGCGAACAAGGATGTCGTCAGCCACTTCAGCACGGCAGCGTAGGCGGCGTAGCTGAGCCAGACCTCCAATGCGATGCAGACGACGGCGAACGCCACCGTGTAGAGCGTCGTCGGGCCGCCCACGAGCAACTGGAACGCGGCGCTCATGGCGCCCAGGTCGGCGCCGAGGTTGAACACGTTGGCGACGACCAGCAGGGCAACCGCGGCCTGCAGCATCCAGCGCGGATAGTGCCGCCGCAGGTTCTGCGCGATCCCGCTTCCGGTGACGCAGCCGATCCGGGCGCTGATCGCCTGGGTGACCGCCATCAGCGGGTAGCTGAACAGCATCACCCACGTCAGCTCGTAGCCGAACTGCGCGCCGACCTGGCTGTAGGTCGCGATGCCGCTCGGGTCGTCGTCCGCCGCCCCGGTGACGAGGCCGGGGCCGAGCGCGCGCAGGAAGGTGCGGACGCGGTGGGGAGGCGGTTGCGGCCGATCGGCGTCGGACAGAGCGGACATGGGGCGCCTGGTGGAGTGATGCCGGCGACGCTACCACATCGATCTGGCGGAACCGGTCGTATCCGGCCTATTTCAGCCCGAGCAACGCGCTTCGCAGCGACTCCGTCGGCGGATGGGCGCCAATGAAGCCCTTCAGCAGGCGGTCGGACAAATCCCCGTTGGCGAAGTCACCGATCGGCCGGTCGTTGGCCAGCACGCGCAGGCGGCGAGGAGTGTAGATGTAGGTTGCCGTATCGCCCACCTTGATCGCCGGCGACGCCGCGATCAGGCGTTCGAAGTCAGGCTGGTCGGCCGGGTCGCACTCGCCCTTGCCGCAATTAATCTGCTCGCCCTTGCGGAACTCCGCTTCCACCTGCGCCTTGGTCGCATCGTGCAGGAAGTGCAGCACGATCACCTTAGAGCCAGGGTCCGCTGCGATGGCTTTCGCGTCGTGGCTCGGATGCGGCACATACAGCGCCGCGACATAGACGCTGATTTCGAAGATCGTCAGCGTCCGCAGCCCGGCGCCGTTCAACTGCAGGGTCTGTCCGTTCACGACGTAGGTGTCGGGCACGACAACGCCGGAAACGGTCGTGGCGTGTCCGCGATGGGTTAACAGAACCAGAACGAGAAGGGCAAGATACGGACGGCGCATGCGGCGATCCTAGCCGGGTTCGGCGCTGCGGCAAGACCTTGCGCCGGAACATGGATGTCGGGCGCCGGAAGGAGCGTGTTTGATCGTGCACAACGCAGCCTGTCTGGTCGCCCTCGCGGCGGCCGCCTGCATCGCTGGGCTTACCGCCTCGCCGGTCCGCGCCATCGCCCAGCACGCCCCCGCCGGGCTGCGGTATAAAGCCGTGCTGGTGGCCGGCGACGGCAGCCTGCCGGTGTTCGACGACGCGACGGAGGCAGTGCGCGACCGCCTGCTCGCCCGTCGAGCGACATCTCACGACATCCAGCGCCTGAGTGCCACGCCGCGCGTCATCGCCCGGGATGGCGTTCGCGCGGCCACCCTGGGTCATGTCACGGCCGCCATCGCAGGCTTGCGTCCCGCTGCGGGACAGGGGTGTTTCGTTTACGCCACGTCGCACGGCGCACCCGGGCGCGGCCTGTTCCTGGCGCCGTCGGACGATTTCCTGACCCCCTCGGCGTTGGACGATGCCCTGGTGCGCGGATGCGGGGACGCCCCGACCGTCGTCATCATGTCGGGATGCTTCTCCGGCAACTTCGCCAAGCCGCCGGTGACCCGGGCCAACCGGATCGTGCTGACCGCGGCCCGGCCGGACCGTGCGTCGTTCGGCTGTGGCGCCGGGCGGGACTACACGGTGTACGATGCCTGCTTGCTGGCCGCGATCGACCACGACGCCACCTGGCGGGACGCCTATGGCTCGATCCGGGCCTGCGTGGCGCGCGCCGAGAGGGGCTCCGGCTTTCCGCCATCGGGACCGCAGGCGTATTTCGGACCGGCGGTCGCCAGCCTGCCGACCGGGATGCAACCGTAAAGCCGGAGAGGCTATCGACAGAGGCACGATCTGCTTACGCCAGGCTGACTGGCTCCAGCGCACCGGTCGGAGCCAGCACCGCCCCAATGATCGCGGCCTGGGCGTAGCCCTCGGCGTGCAGCGCGCGCACGCACTCCGCCGCCTCCGCCGCGGGCACGCCGGCCAGCAGGCCACCCGCGGTCTGCGGATCGAACAGCAGCGGGTACAGCGGCAGGCGCTGCGCCGCGTCCAGGCCGCGGATCGCCCGGCGCAGGCGCACGTTGGCCGGCTGCAGCGACGAGAACACCCCGGCCGCCACCGTCTCGCGCGCGCCCTCCAGCACCGGGATGCTGGCCAGGTCCAGCCGCACGTCGACGCCGCTCGCCTTGGTCATCTCCACCAGATGGCCCAGCAGGCCGAACCCGGTCACGTCGGTGGCGGCGTGGACGCCGTGCCGGGCCAGAACGGCGGCGGCGGCGCGGTTGCTGACGGTCATGTGCGCCACCGCGGCCAGGATCCAGCGCGCCTTCGCCTGGCCGCGCATGTCGGCGGCCAGGAGGGTTCCGGTGCCGATCGGCTTCGTCAGCACCAGCGCGTCGCCGGGCTGCAGGCCGCCCTTGCGCAGGAACGCGCCGCGGTCGGCCAGGCCGTTCACCGCGAAGCCGAGCGACAACTCCGCGCCCTCGCTCGTGTGGCCGCCCACCAGCGCGCAGCCGGCGTCGCACAGCACCTCGTTGGCGCCCTGCATCATGTCCGACAAATCCGCCTCGACCTTCGCCTCCAGCCCGTAGGGCACGGTGGCGATGGCCAGCGCGGTCTGCGGTTCCGCTCCCATGGCGTAGATGTCGCCGAGCGCGTGATTGGCCGCGATCATGCCGAAGCGGTAGGGGTCGTCGATGATGGCACGGAAATAGTCCACCGTATGGACCGACAGCTTCGGCCCGCCGCTGTCCACCACGGCTGCGTCGTCCGGCGCGTCCAACCCGACCACCACGTCGGCGCGCGCGGCGGGCTCGATGCGGCCGAGCGCGCGGCTGAGCACGGTCGCCCCCACCTTTGCCCCGCACCCGCCGCAGCGCATGGCGATGGCCGAGATGTCCCGCAGCGCCGCCTTGTCCGCGAGCGGCGAGGCGGGGCCCGCGTCCGGTTCGGGCATCGCCGGCAATTCGCTGAAGCGCGCCATGAACCGGCGGTCGATCCGGTCCTTCAGCCGCCATGCCCAGCGTCCTTCCAGCACCACTCCGTTGCGGGTCAGGATGGCGTGGTCGCCGCCGGTCGAGACGATGGCGAGCGCGCTGGCCTGCGGGCGGTAGCGGCGCAGCCGGCCGCCGGTGAGCGTGGCGCGGATGTTGTCCGCCAGCACCGGCCCGGCGCGCACCGCGTACACGCCCGAGCGCGGAAGGCCGCCGGGTCGGAACGCGATCATGTCCCCGGCGGCGAACACGCCCTCGGTTGCGCGCAGGGTCGCGTCCACGCTCAGGAAGCCCTCGGCGTCCAACGGCAGCCCGGTCGCTGCCAGCCAGGCGGCGGGCGCGGCCTCGGTGGTCCACAGCACCTCGTCCGCCGCGAGCCGCGCCCCGCTGGCCAGCAGCACCGCCCCGGGTTCGACCGCCGCCACCCGCACGCCCGCTTGCACCGTGATGCCCCGCCGCGCCAGCACGGCACGGAACCGGGCGCGGAAGGCGGGCGGGAAGCGCGGCAGGATGTCGCTCGACCCGGTGACCAGGGTGAAGCGCGTGTCGGCTGCTTCCTGCCGAAGCCGGTGCTCGACCGACAGCAGCAGCTCCACCCCCCCGGCCCCGCCGCCGACCAGCAGGATGTGGCGCGACTGGCCCGTCCGCACCCGCTCCCGCACGCCCTCGAACCGCGCCAGGAAACCGTCGATCGGTTTGACCGGGATCGCGTGTGCCGTGGCGCCCGGCACGCTGCCGGTGTTGGGGCGGGAGCCGATGTCGAGCGACACCAGATCGAACGCGACCGGCGGCCGGTTGCGGCACAGCACCCGGCGCGCGGCCAAGTCGATACCCGCCGCCTCGTCCTGGTACAGGCGCGCGCCGGCGAAGCGGGCGAGCCGGCCGGTGTCGATATGCGCGTCGTCGAAGCCGTAATGCCCGGCCACGACGCCGGGCAGCATGCCGGAATACGGCGTGTCCACCTCACGGGTCAGCAGCGTCAGCCGTACGCCGGGCAGCGGGCGCATGCCGAAGCGGCGCAGCACCGCGACGTGGGCGTGCCCCGCGCCGACCAGCAGCACGTCCTTCACGACCGGGCCTATGCGCATGTTGCTTGAACCCTTGGGATGGTTTCGGTGGCGGAGAGGCGGACCGGGCGGTCGTCGATGCGCAGCCGCCGCCGCAGCGCCCGCGACAAGGCGTCGATTGCGAGGGACAGCCCCCCGGTGGCGGCGATCAGCACCACCGCCACGTCCAGCCGCAACTCGGAGATGGCGCCGTCCACGTAGAAGCCAAGCGTGGGCACGCCGAGGATGCCGAAGATGGCGCTCTCGCGGACGATGATCTCCCAGCGATACAGGACGTAGGCGAGGAACTGCCCGTACAGCCGGGGCAGGGTTTCGTAGCAGTACAGGTTCAGGCCGCGCGGCGCGTCGAGGCGGTAGGCCAGCCCGTCCGCGTGGCCGCCCATCAGGTAGCCGACGATGCCGGCGTTGTGCAGCGACAGCGCGATGATCGCCGGCAGCATGGACGGCCCGAGCACCTGCAGCAGCACGTAGGCGACCATGTACTCGGGCGTCGAGCGGATCACGATGAGCAGCATGCGCGCGGCCGGCCGTGCGAGCCGTCCGGCGAAGCGTTGGGTGACGAGCGGGAACAGCGCCAATGCCAGCGCCGCCATGGCGACGAGCGCGACCTGGGACAGCACCAGCGTGTCCCACACGCCGGGCACGACTTGGTGGCGCAGGATAGGCCAGAGCCAGCTGCCCAGCGCGTCCCACCCGTCGCCGCCCGGCCGCAGCGGGCGCGGGACGATGTCGTGGCCGAGGAAGCGCGCCAAGCTCGTCCAGACGGATTGGCCGGGCAGCGGGCTCGTCAGCAGGGCCAGGGCCGCCACGCTGCCGGCCACCAGGAACGGCAGCGTGACCGGGCGCGCCCACAGGCGCCGTGTGGCGATGAGGACATAGAACACGCCCACGAAGGCGGCGGCCTCGGCGTAGCGGCCTTGGCGAAAGTAGCTCTCGAGCTCGAACCCCATGGCCGGCAGGCCGATGAAGCCGAGCACGAGCGTCGAGCGCAGGCCGCACTCCAGGCGATACATCAGGTAGTTGCGGATCGGCCCCGCCAGGTCCGGCAGGCGGCCATAGGCGAAGCGCGACACGGCGGACGTGCCCGGCGGCAGTACGCGCTCGGCGGCGAGATCGGCCTCCTCGATCAGCTCGGCGAACACCTTGGCGAAGATGCCGGCATAGGGAATGGCGATGGCCAGCAGCCCGGTGCCGGGGGAGAGGCCGGTGACCTGGATAAGCAGCAGCGCCCAGAACAGCTCGTGGACCGAGCGGATGGCGGCGCAGAATACCCGCACCGCGGCGGAATGGGCGAACACCAGCGCCAGCGCGAACCCGGCCGACGCGCCGGCGCCCACGCCCAGCACGGCGAAGGCGATGGTGAGCACGACGCTGCTCGCGTGCAGCGCCAGCACGTCTGGGTGGACGATGCCGTGCAGCAGGCGGGCCAGTTCGGCCCAGGGATGCAGCGTCGCGACGCCGAGGTCGGCCACTGCCAAGCTGAGCAAGGCGGCGGCCAGGAAAGCGTAGCTGGCGCTGGCGTAGCCGAGGCGCACCGGGCGATCGGTCATGTCAGGCCCAAACCACGTCAGGCATAGAACCGCATGAGGTCGGGCGCGCGCAGGCCGGTCGCCGGCGCGTCCAGCACCAGCCGCCCGGCGTCCAGCACGATGATCCGGTCCGCGAAGGCAAGCGCCAGGGTCACGTCGTGCATCGCGAGCACCAGCGTCTCGTGCCGCTTGCCCAGCAGCTGCAGGATGCCGGCCGCCTGCACCGGGTCCAGCGCCGAGACGGGTTCGTCGCCGATAACGATCCGGCGGCCGTTATACAGCGCGCGCGCGACCGAGGCGCGCTGTTGCTGCCCGCCCGACAGGGTGCCCGCGCGGGCGAACAGCTTGTCCGCCAAGCCGACGGAGCCGAGGGTCGTGGCAACCGCCGCCACCTCCGCCCGCGCCGGCCAGGCCAGCATACGCAGGTTGCGCCACGTGGAGTGCCGGTCCAGCCGGCCCATGTAGACGTTGTGGAACACGCTGAGCGTGCGGACCAGCGCCGCGGCCTGGGGCACCAGCGCCGCCTGTCCGGCAAGGCGGGCGTAGAGCAGGCCGAGCAGGGTGGACTTGCCGCTGCCCGATCGGCCGAGCACGGCGACGCGCTCGCCGGTCCGCAGCGACAGGGTGATGCCGCGCAGGACCGGGCGGCCGGCATAGCCTGCGCCGGCGTCCCGAAGCTCCAGCAGCGGGGCCAATCAGTCGAGCAGCTCGGTGGCCTTGGCGACCGCTTCAATTGGGTCGTAGTCGGCGTTGTTCGCGGCGACGAAGCCGGAGCGGCCGAACGGGGCAAGGATCGCCGGGTCGCGGATGGCGAGCAGCGCCGCGCGCACGCGTTCCGTGAACCCGGCGCCGAAGCCCTGGTCCACGTCGCCGCGGAGAGACCAGTTGTAATCGGGGAAGGGCGGCGTCTGCCAGATGACGGACACCTGCGCCGGGTCGACCCGACCGGCCTTCTGCTCCAGGCCGAACACAGAGAAATCCATCGCTCCCAGCTCGAACGCGCCGGATTGCACGAGCTGAAGGGTGCGGGTGTGGTCGCCCGAGAAGCCGACGCGGGAGAACAGGTCGGCGGGCGCGCGCCCGAACTGCTGGCGGAGGTAGTATTCCGGCATCACCCGGCCGGAGGTGGAAGTGCGGGCGCCGAAGGTGAAGCTGCGGCCGGCCAGCTCGGCGGGCAGCGTGTCGGCGCGCCCAAGGCCGGTGGCGGCGTTGGCGATGAAATAGCTGGTGAAGGCGGTGTCCTCGACACCTTGGGCAACGGCTTGGGACCCGGGCGATCCACGCCGCGCCTGCACCCCGGTGAAGCCGCCGAACCAGGCGAGCTGCACCTGGCCGTTGATGAAGGCCGTCACCGCCGCCGGGTAGCTCTTGACCGGCACGTAGCCGACCGGCACGCCGAGCGCCGCCTCGAGGTAGGTGGCGACGCGGCCAAAGCGTTCGACGAGGCGGGTCTCGTCCTGGTCCGGGATGGCGGTGAAGGCCAGGCGCCGCCCCGGCTGGGCGGCGACGCGGCGGGATGCTGCGGTGCCAGCGAGGGCGGCGAGCAGGGTGCGGCGGTTCATCGGCTGGTCGGTCCAGGTGGAAAAAGGGTGGAGTGTTCTTGCTATGACCATGCCTACGGCCGGACGGCAAGCGCCGCGTGCGCCACCGCCGCCAGGCGCACCTCGCCCGGTCCTTGGTCTGCGGATAGCCGTCCGGCGAACTCCTGCAGCACCGCCGGGCGGTCCGCGCCAAGGGCGTCCAGCATCGCCGCCATGCCGGGCGCGAAGGCGAGCGAGGCTGCTAGCGCTGCGGCGGAGGGGGCGAGCAGGTCGGCCTCTAGGCGCTCGACCCGCACCTCCGCGAAGCCTGCCCCGGCCACCAACGCGCGCAGGCGCTCCGGCTCGACGAAGCGCAGTTGCGCCGGCAACTCGCCCGGCGGCACGGTGCCGCGCACCGCGATGGTCGCGTCGCGCAGACGGGCAGCGAGCGCGTAGCGGTGCAGCTCGGTCCAGGTGACGATGGCGACCCGGCCGCCGGGGCGCAGCACGCGGCGCAGCTCGGCCATCCCGGCCGCCGGGTCGGGGAACAGCACGATTCCGAAGCAGGAAAAGCCGATGTCGAACCCGGCATCCGGCAGGGTGAGGGCGGTGCCGTCCATTATTTGCGCATTGATGCCGGGTGCGCGGGCGGCGATGCGGCACACCATCGCCGCAGAGCCGTCCACTGCCGTGACCTGTGCGCCGCGCCGCGCCGCCTCCACCGCGGCCCCGCCCGCGCCGGCCGCCACGTCCAGCAGGCCGCGGCCGGCCAGAGGCTCCAGCCGGTCCATCGCCTGGCACGCGAAGCCGAGGGTGAGTGGTTCGAAAACGCGCTCGTAGGCATCCGCGTGGGCGTTCCAGCGGGCTGGGTCCTGGTCGGGCTGCAGCGGGACGGCTATAGGCATGGATGCCGTTTAGCAATTCGAGGCGCGCGCTGCCATGACCGTCGACCTGCCGCTCGCCGACCCGCGCTTCTCACTGGGCCTCGGCTTGACCAACGAGTGCAACCTGGCCTGCTCGTTCTGCTACCGCGACCCCACCCGCACCGACCGCCTGAGCCTGGCCACGGTGCAAGGCGTGCTGGCAGCGCTGCCGGTGCGGTCGGTGAACCTGGGCACCGGCGAGAACGGCATGCACCCCGAGTTCCACGCCATGCTGGCGCTGCTGCGGGCGCAGCCGGCCACGCTGACCATCACCTCCAACGGCCACTCCATCGCGGTGCTGGACGACCGGGACGTCGCCAGCTTCGCTGAGGTGGAGTTCTCGCTCGACTACCCCAACTGCGAGGAGCAGGACGCCCAGCGCGGCGCCGGCAACTGGGACTTGGTGCATGAGCAGGCGGCCCGCTGCCGCCGGCTGGGAGTGAAGGTCACGATCATCGCCGTGATGATGCGGACCAATTACGACCGGCTCGCCGACATCGCCGCCGTCGCCCGCGCGTTCGACGCGCCGCTGCGGCTGAACGTGTACCAATCCGTCCGCAGCGACAGCTTCGCGCTCACCTACGAGGAATATTGGGCGGGGTTCGCCGCGCTGTTCGCCCAGACGGACGTGATTGCCATCGGCGAGCCGCTGGTGCGCGCGATGGCCGGCCTGCCGCCGCGCCGGGGCGGCTGCGGGGCGGGCACGGTGCGGGTGACGCCGCGGGGCACGGTGCAGCCCTGCGTCTATTGGCCCGGCGGCGGCGCGGCCCTCGACGTGCTGCTGCGGGCCGGGCCGGGCATCGCGGACACCGAGCCGTTCATCGCCGCCCGTTCGCTGCCGCCGGCTTGCCAGGGCTGCGCGCATCAGGCCGCGTGCCATGGCGGCTGCGCCGGGCGACGCCGGCTGATGGATGCGTTGGCCGAGCCGGACCCGTATTGCCCGGTGACGCGCGGCGAGGACCGGCGGCTGTCGGTGCGCATGGCGCCGCAGCGCGACATGGCCAAACTCGAGAGCGCCTGCACCACCATCGTCATCGCACGGGCGTCATCCGAGCGGGACTGAGCCGCCGCCACGGCAGGGCATCCAGCCCTAGGCATTCGCCAGCCCGGTCCAGGACAAAGAAGCCGTGGACGAATATGAGGAAGATGTAGTTCCACGGCCACTCGTCGCCGCGATGATACAGGCCGACCCAAAGGTTGAGGGTGAACGCGACGCCGACCAGCCCGGCCACGCGCACCCCGGCGCCCAGCAGGAGCGAGGCGGCGAGCAGCGTCTCCGTCAGCCAAACCAGCGGGTCGAGGATGGTGATGTTGGGCAGCAGCACGTCGCGCACCAGGGCGGCATGGATGGGCAGCCAGGAGTGCTCGACGAGCTGGCTGGTCCAGTATTGGAACCCGCCGGCGACGGGCAGCGGCAGCTTCCACAGCGAGCCCTGGAACCACATCGAGCCGATCATGGTACGGAACAGCCAGATGGCGAGGTTGCGGCCGGTGCGCTGCGCCGGGTCACGGGACCAAGCGCGGGCGGCCACGACGATGCCGCCGATCAACAGCGCGGCATAGAGCGCCACCAGGAGGTATTTCGCGAGGCCCAGCGCCTCGTGGTCGGGAGTCTGTCCGAGCAGGAACAGCCAGGTGTCGTAGAACGGGTTGGTGCGCATGGAGGGGTCCTGGACGGTTTTCGCGAACCACGGGGATCGTCGCGTTTCGTAATAAGTGCTACTGCCACAGATCTGTCTATCCACTTGGCCCAGTCCGGCATCGGATGCCGGCAAGCGGTCGAGTCGACAGTCAATGCCGCCTATATCCTAGGTGAACCGTGGAGCGCGAGTGGACTGTATCGCAGCTTGTTTGAGCATACAACATCTGGCGGAGTGCGGCGGGATTTGTCCATTGCTTGCTGCGACTTGAATCCATGCCGCACAGGAATATCCAACGTCTGGATCGCTGTTGCAGGCTGTTCTGAGCGGCTGTCTTTAACCGCTAGCGGAATGGGGGTTGGGCGGCCACGGTAGGATGCGCTTCCAACGGGGTGTCGAGACCGAGTTGGATGGACGGCCCGATGTGGACTGCAACCACCCAGGCGCCGCATATGCGCGGCGAGCTTCGCTTTGCCGGTGACCTGACGGACGCCGAGTGGGCTGTGCTGGAGCGGCTTCTGCCGCCTCCGACTGGCATCGGATGGCCGCCTGAGTGGCCGATGCGCGAAATCGTCAACGCGATCCTCTACGTCTTGCGCGGTGGCATCGCGTGGCGGACGCTGCCGTCCTGTTCCTCGTCGCGGCAGACCGCCTACAGACGGTTCGCGGCGTGGCGACGCGCCCATGTGTGGGAGGCGATATCGACAGCCAGAGCGTCAAGACAACCGAGGCCGGCGGCCCACGTGGCTACGACGCCGGAAAGAAGGTGCTCGGTCGCAAGCGGCACGCGATGGTTGACACCGACGGTGGCCCGCTGGCGCTACAAGTGCATCCCGCGTCCATCCGGGACCGTGACGGCGCGGTGCCGCTGGTAAAGGCGTCTCGCCGCGGCTTTTCCTTCGTCGAGCTTGCTTTTGCGGACTCCGCCTACGCCGCAGAGCGCGTCGCCGGCGCCACCTGCATCG
>JAABUV010002511.1_pt1 | contig 24701 bp, 25 predicted proteins | sample 5559971 | NCBI WGS metagenome assembly JAABUV01 (sample SAMN10711881, study PRJNA513362) | rock metagenome | isolation source: Antarctica rocks | place: Antarctica: Victoria Land, Knobhead nord | collected 2015-12-19
TTCCTTCTGAAAATGAGTTCTGGTCGAAGCAACTTCCCAAGATCGTGCCAGGTCGTTTTGATCGTAATAATCTTCGATGTCGACATCTGCATCTGTCTTTCCTAGCACATTTCTCAAAGTCGATCTTCACACCATGTTCTTTCTTGCTGAATTCACGAAAGAGATCATGCAAACGAAGGCTGGAAATCGAAAGCCGCTGTTCGTCAACTTCGTTTGAATCGACTTCGAAGCGACAAATTTGATCTTTCTGTAATTCTTTGCGTCCTTTCTCAAGTAGTACTTATCAACTTCGCCAAGCCGCCTGATCTTGCTCTTGTTCATCTCAAGATATTCATCAATCGTCCTACGCTCTATTTCAGTTCCCGATTGAAGCTCATATTGCGACTTTTTCTTGATTTCTGTTTGAACGACGAATTGATAGTCTCTAGGATTTCCATTATCGTCGCCTTCGATCGTTCTATATTCTAAGATCGGTTCGCTCTTTCTGATCAAGCCTGACTCTCAGAACTTCGTTGCGGACGTTGAGAATGCTTCGGCTTCGTTCTGAGTCTGTGACTCGATCGTATTCATCGTATTCACGGATCGTTGGTCGACATCGTTACTTGCTTGCTCTTTCTCATCTTGATTTTGTACATCGACTGCATTTGCGTTTCAACTTATGACATCGACATAACTCTTGTGTTCTTTAGCTTTTTTTCAAGGTCTGCGCGACGAACTCTCTGAAGCCTGCGAGTTCAAGCCTTGCTGACTGTCATCGCTGTTGAATCTTTTTCTTTTCCCTTGAGTTTCGTCAACAAACTGACTCTGTGAGTCTTGTTCTGACACAGACTTCGTGTCAAAGAGAGGTTTTGACTGAGTGAAAGAAGCTTTCTTGAAATCAGCATGTTTTTCTTGCTGCTGTCTAGCTTTATTCACTTCAACGTGAAACTCGTCAGCTTGAAAAGTGATCTCTGAGATTGCAAGATCATGAGTTCTTGACATCTCTTTCGCCTTTTGTCGTTTCTTGTTCGTCGCAAGTCGATCAGTATCTGAATCAGAGATGCTTTTTGAAGTCATATTTCTTCAGTTCAGAATCTTAAAAGACGTCATTTGTCAGTCAAAGGGTTTGAATATGACGTTGTTTTTCTCGTATAACGATTTTGAATTGAAAGATGATCTCGACTTGAAAATTCGAGGGTCAAGTCAACTGAATCTCAGATTATTTTATTTTCGAGCTTTGAGTTTCTATACTGAGATTGTTCAAGAGAAAGCATTCTCTTATACGTTCTGATGATGAATCTCATTCTGTTCGAGAACTGATTCTAACTTCAGTCAATTATGTTGAGCTCTGATGTCGAGTTCTTTTGAAAGATGAAAGTCATTACTTCAGATCATCTTTTCAGATCTTCTTGAACGACTATGATGTAAAGAAATTCTCTTTCAGCATCTTTTCTTCAAATCTCTTATTGAATCAAGAAGAACTGTATTTGTCTTCATTGAAACGAGGCTCGATCTGATTCTCAAACATCATCTCAATAATACTCAGATGTCTTAATGTAAATCTGAAGAATGACTTTCTGTCTTTCACTTTGAAAACTTTTTCGTGTTGATATCTCGCTATGATCTCAACTTGTCAAAGACTGCATCAATAAACAAAGCGCATTCTTAAGTGACAACACTATCACTTTAACTAACTCACTTTGTTTGATGATGATGCTTTTCTCTGTTCTCATTCTCAATTTACTTATTGAAGTCAGCTTTTCTCAATCTGATAGCTGTTTTCTCGTCAATGAACAATGCGGCACGACGAAGATGCTTCTGTCAACAAGTTTATATTTCGAAAATTTCTCACATAAAATGATCAACGCTCTCTTTCAGACGCAGGCAACTGTGAAGATTCAGATCGATGAGCTTGATGATTCTGCTGTTATTAATTTAATTCGCGCGACAGATTCTGACGTGATCACTTTGATCAACGATTTCAAATTGTCTGAATATCTCAGTTCTTCTCTCACGAAATCAGTTGCATTGATCGATCAGAGCATTTCTTATTCGATCAACTGTTTTACAATCTTCATTTCAAGCACTGAGTATGTTGTATCAACGTTTCTCTCACAAACAGCGAATTTCTCTCAGTTCTTCAATATCAGCGCATTATATTCATCGTCGCTGACATCAATTAAGTCAGTGAATGTGAGTGTTTTTATAAACTTTCAAGTATCATTCAGTCAAGATCTGTTAAATTCTGTCTTGATCTTCGACTTGATGCAATTGATCATTACGTTTCTTCTTTAATGTTAAAGATCGATTTAGAGCGAGTCATAAAAGTTTCATTTAACTAATAAATAAATGCTAAGAAAGAAAAGTATCTACAGAAAGAAACTCAATTCTTATATGTGTATTTCTCAGTTCTGTGCTAGACTCAATTGAATTGATGTCTTACATATATGATGCAGAGTTTCAATGACATCATTTTTAAATCAGATTCTCGCTAGATTTAATTAGAATGAAATCAGGCGAAGACTAGATGAAGAATAGACGAAGGCTAGAATTGTAACATTATCTTTCTTTCTTGACTATTCATGTTTGCATGAATGTTATTTCTTAGTGCGCTTTTCTTGAATATTTGATATGAAAGTCGTCAATCATCTCTTGAAAGTGTTCATAAATTCGTCGTCGTCAGCATTATATCAGTTGAGATCATTGTCATAGCTCTTTCATTTAACTCAATATTAAAGTCGTCTTTGATATCATCAAGAGTTTAATATATCGTCGATTTTTCATTCATCTTCATTGTTTATCACTATTGACTTCGAGAATTCATTCTTCTGATCAGACAAAAAATCATTAATGACAGAATGAAGAAGTTCTGAATAAAATATATTATGTATATACATAGTCTTTGATAGTTTCAACTTATAAAATGAGTCAACAGAGTCAGTGATCTGAAATGAGTTAAACATCTTGTCATTCAATTTTTTGAAAGATTTCGCTGTAATGATGTTTTATTCATTCAGAAAAATCTTTGATTCAATTTTGTAATTGATTTTCTTTCTATGCTTGTTAGTTTGATTCATTATTTTCTCTCATGTTTTGATCAGAGCTTTGTGAGCGAAAATCAGTGTCTTATTCATATGATTGAATATATCTTTGATTCAAGCAATCTGCAGACGTTCGCAAGTACTTTTATACTTGATAATGTCAGAATCGAAGCTCATACGAAAGTGAAAGCTCTTGTTCATGAAGAAGAGAATCAATGAAATAATTGAAAACAAGACATTATTGTTGACAAACTTAATCATGAGTAATCACTTGAATCAGTCATTCTGCATGTATGAACAGAAGAAACGAAGATATCGCTCAACATTCTGATTAACTCGTTCGCTTTGATCATTGATCTGAGAGTGATAAATGATGAACAATCAAAGAGAAATGCTTAGTTATTTGCAAAGAAACTTTCAAAGAATGAAGATGAACTGAGAATCTCAATCAAATACAATGAAGCTGAATAAATCATGAGTTCAATATACTCATTGAAGCAACATTTCAGCTGTCTTTTTGACTGTGATATCTTCATCATCAATGATGCAAGAAATATAATGTCTTTCTTTCAACAATCTGCAGATAACAGTCAGAATAGCGTTGTAGTTGTATGAATCAAATAAATCAATAATGAAGTTTATGACTATGTTCTGTCATCGCTGTTCAAATATAGATAAAGATTGAAGCAAATCATTTGATTTATTTCTTGATGTCTTTGAACGTTGACATACATAGCAGTTTTGAATATATCAATCTATCGTTTTTCGCATAGAAAATTAATAGTAATTTTGCTTTATGATCTTCACTGTTCTAAGAATTTCAGAATGATCAATCAATGATTGATTATGTACTTCATGAATAAGATTCATTTGTAGAAGTTCATTGAATGAGATTCATAGCTGACTATCATGAAATAAGATTTTATTCTGAGTTTGACAATTTTTCAATTTGATATCTTCATATTGTGCTTCATCTTTTGCTATTGCTTCGCGAAGTAGTGTACAATTCTCGTTGATTTCATTTGCATTAAGAACTTGTTTATAAATTGATTAATCATTATTCTTCTTTAAATCAGCGATTTTCATTTAATTCAATGTCAAAATAGTAGTTCTTTGATATTGAATGCATTCATCGTCAACATCTCTAGACATGAAGTCAGCTCAACAAGTTAATGCATTGATTTTAATGTTCTGTTTGTTAAATCGATATATTATCTTAAAGTTAAAGTCAGCTAGCTTCTGAACTTAACACATTCATCATCAACTCAGCTTCTTGTCTTTCAGCAATGAAGTGAATGCTTGATGATCAATGAACATCTTGATAGAAATGTTGATCAGCTTCAGTTCAAGTCATCAATGTTCAAAAGCTCAAATTATGATCAGCAGTTTCTTATTGTATATCTTGTAGTTGCATTCAGCAGAAGACATGTTCTTGCTATAGAAGACAATTGAATGTAAAACATCTTCATCATCATATTAAGACAGAACTTCATCGTTGATGTAGTTGAATGAGTTAATTTCAAGAATGAAATCGCAAGTCTGATCAAAGTAATGAAGTATAAAAGTCTCAGTCATACATCTCTTCATATGATTGAATGCAGTTTGACAGACTTTGTTTCATTTAAATATGATTTTCTTTTGAGTGAGTTGAATCATTGAATGAACAATCTTTGAAAGGTTCTTGATAAAGCATTAATAAAAGTTGCAGAAGTCAATAAATGACTGAATCTGAGTGAGATTATTGAGAATAAATCAATTTACTACTGCTTGTATCTTTCGTGAATTTATCTTAAGTTTCTCAATTGACATCAAAAGTTCTAAAAAGATAGTTTTCTGAACATGAAACTTGCATTTATCGATGTTTATCTGTAGATCAGTCTCTCGTAGTCTATTTAAGATTAATTGTACATGTTGCTTGTGTTTCTTCAAGATCTTGCTGTAGATGATAATGTCATTTAGATAAATTTGACAAAACTGATGAAAATATTTGAACAGCACGTCGTTCATATAATGTTAATAGAACATCAATTCGTTGATTAATTCAAAGAGCATTACATGATATTTGTATGAGTTGAAGAAGATGATAAAGATAGTCAAATCTTCGTTATCTGAGTGCATTTACAGTTTATTAAACGTGACAATGATGTTTAATCGAGTCAGATATTTGCTTTTCTGTATATGAGCGAGAGTTTCGTCTATTAATGACAAAGAATAATGATCTCGTTTGATTAAAGCATTGAGCTTTCTGTAATCAACGCAGAAACACAGACTATCGTCTTTCTTTTCGATGATTAAAATGAGCGAGATGTATGATGCAAAGCTGAAGAAAATGAATTTTTTGTTCAGATGTTTGATTAAATACTTCTTTATCTTCTGAAGCTTGTGATTGAACATCTGATATAGTCTGCTTCGCGAAAGCATTTTCTCATTGATCAACTCGATCTTGTGATTGTAGATATGATGAGATGATAGCTGATCAATCATTGCTTGATCGAAGATGTCTAGATAGTCATGATATTCAGAGAAAAGCTTGATCTTGACTTGCTTGAGAGTCTTAATGTGTGAAAGCTCATGTAGATTCACTTCTTCGAGCTTATTCTCAGCTGTAGTTATGAGTCAATCAATTTTCAAGACAATAATAGCAAAGATTTTAACATCTGATTGTTTGACTAACATTTTATAAACGACTGTCTCTATCATTGATATGTTGATTGAATTGAAAGCTGATTTCAGACTGAACGTCGATTTAGAATTGACGTTAAACGAAACTGCTTCAAGCGATTTTGACTGTTTGATCAATTTAACAAACTTCTCTTTTGACTGATTAAAAGAGAGTGATTTCTGACTGAGTTGAAAGATAACGAAAGTGAACAATCTTTTTAGTATATGAGTAGAAGTTAAGCTTTTCTGTTTCATGATTGTTCTATGACTTGAGAGTAGAACAATCAGTTTCTGACTAGAAGTGAAATTCGAAAATCGAAGAGAATCAATTTGCATATCTATTACTAGATCAGTTTTATTCATTCATGTTTTTTTCAAGAATCATTTGATGTTGATTTAACTGAGTGATCAACATAAAAGCAATTTCAATTGTATGACTCTGAACAGTCAGATTCAAATAGATGACATGAGTAATGAGCTTTTTTGCATAATGATCGTCGAATTCTTGTATTAACTTCGCTTTGATCAAAGTCAGAGATTTAATTTGCAATTGATCACAAACAATCTGCGCGATCACTTCATCAATGAATGAATAGTCAGCAGCTTCGATGTCAATCAATGACTTCAATGAGTAACTAATTTCATTGCTAGATAATATACATTCAATAGTCAAAGATTCAGAAGCAAAAGAATCATTTGACATGCTCATCATTGAAGATATAAACACGTCTTTCATTGCATCTTTGATGAAAGTCTCTAGTTTTTTGTCTTGCTATTCTCGAAGAAGAAAGTCATTTTCTCATTCTCTTTATTCTTCGAAATGATGATTTCATGTAGACAAAGAATGAAGACATGAGATGCTGAAGTGTTGATCTTGTTCTGAGAACAATTCTTGAATAAGTAATCTGAAATCTTGCAAATATAGCAAACGATAGATGATCTGACTGACTCAGATGTAGAAAAGATAGTCAACTTGATATATTTAATTATCGAAGTCATCATTATTGACAAAGAAGTAGCACACTTTTTAGATATGATGATAACTTTGATGATGATCATGCAACATTCACTTCAAAGCTGATAATTGACTCGCTGTTTATTATTCACATTTTGAAGAAAGCTTTTGAGACAATGTAGAATGATAAAATCTTTCAAGCAAATTGATAAAGTGTCTTGCAAGTGATTGTTGATTTTATTTTGAAGATTGTTCATCAATGTGCAATTCTCGTAGTTTAAATAGCTGAATAGCTTTATGAATTCAAAGTAGAAGATGTTGAAAGACTTGTTTAACTGTCTCAGAGTGTTATACTTATGATGACACTTTCAATTCTTATTCTGATCATCATAAATTGACTTCAGATGCTTGAATAGCTTGTAGATTGAAATGTATGAGTGAGATGCATCATGACAACGTCGAGTGAAGATTTATTTCGCTGCATCATCTTCTAGTCTAGATATCACATAGACAATACAGATATTTTCAGTATGAAAGTGATCTGCATTTGCTTCAAGCTTGTCATCAATCTTGACTCTTCAGCTGTCTCATGTTGATTCAACATCTTTATTGATGAAAATAAATGAGTTCAAAAACTTGTAAAACTTGTGATGATTGCTGTTGAGTAAGATGAATGACTCTCGTTGAGAAAGATTCTCAATAGAAGCTCGTGACTTAATATCTTGTTCTGAAGTAGTTTGAGACTCAGCAAGCTCAGTGAGTTGACGAGAAAGAAGATCATCAATGACAGAATGCTTTGCTTCTTTGAGCTTCTTTTTGAGACTCAATACTTTCGCTCGTAGTCGAGCGATAGTTTTTTTTCTGAATGTTTATTGTCGTTTGATTGACTTCTAGCTCATTCAGTCTTTTGATATGCTCAACTTGTAGATCGATTCACTGCTCATTCAGTTTCAAAGTCATGTCTTGTTGATCTCTTAGCTTGATCAACATCTTGATGATCTCGTTCAACTGATCATAAGTTCATTGACGAAGTTGTTGACTTGTGTTGATGTTTCATGAGATAGTGACATTCTGAGATTCAGCTGAGACATCGAAAGAAATAATGAAAACGCGTCTGCTAGCAATGCTTCTAAGCAGATGAGCTGTTCGTGACTCGACTGATTCAAAGTCGCGTGTCATTGTGAGAAAGATAGATAGATAGATAGATTTGTTGTAAAGATAAATGATTTGATAAATTTGAATAAATTTGAATGTATGTTTTGATGAAAGTAATTCGAAGAATCTCTTGCGAATTTTCTGAATAAAAGTAGGTTATTTCGTATCGTCTACACGTCGATAGCAGAGTAGTTGATTTAGCATTTATCTACTGTTAGAGATCAATTTAAAACAAGTCATAGAAATGTTATTTAACTAATAGATAAATGCTAAGAAAGAAAAGTATCTACAGAAAGAAACTCGATTCTTATATGTGTATTTCTCAGCTCTGTGCTAGACTCGATTGAATTGACGTCTTACACATATGATGCAGAATCTCAATGACATCATCTCTAGATCAGATTCTCGCTAGGCTTGATTAGAATGAAATCAGGCGAAAGCTAGGCGAAGAATAGACGAAGACTAGAATCGTAACATTTGAGATTGATCATGATTCTTAAAGTATCTACAGTAGCATTAAGCAACACTTAGATAGCACATGAAAACACTCTCTCTTGCAATTCTGACGTTCAAAGGTTTTCAAATGATTGAACGTTGACTATGTAAAACTTTTAAATTATCAGTCAACATTGCAGCTCAATATGAAAGACAATGATGAGACTTGCAGAATCATGAAAGAACGTCAACTCTGCTGAGCTTTCTGCAGACTCGTCAAGAACAATCAGAATCTAGCTCATAGACAAAGTTGTTGTCTATAGTCACATCAAGATTCAATCATACTGCACTCGTTTTCAAGTATAAGACGAGTCATTTGTTCAAATTCATCTTCTGCTTCTTTGACATAACGATTCTCTTCTCAAAGATCGCTCTGATCATCTTGCAAGCGTGATATTTAAATATCGTGCGATGAAATACGATGAACAAGATCATCTGATACATCTTCTGATGCATCTTTATCTCATCTTCAAGATCGACTCTGCTGAGAAGATACAGCAGTGAGAAGAAGCTGTCTTTCGTTATTGTTTTGTTTTCTTTGACATAGACGAGTTTATGTCATATCACTCTTTTTTTGACTTGAGATCTTGAATGATTATGTCTAAGAATCATCATTCAAGAGTATCAATACAAAGAAGATTTAAAGTGTTGCACAGAGTACTATATTTGATAAAATCTGTGTTTAAATTTCAAAGACATTGACGAAAGTCACTCTTGACGTCTCAATATGCTACATTGAACAACGAAATGTTGTCATGTTTATCAGCGACTTGTTCAGAATGGCACTAAAAGCTCGTATAGAAGGCAAAGTAGAGTATACTGATGAAAGAGTCATTGTATGACTTGTCATTGACTTCAATGTCAATTTTTCTGATGCAGTCATCATCAAGTGAGATTTACTGTCAAAACGTTATGACAGATAAATGATGCTGATTATCGCAAAGCACTCAATGCACGCAAAAGCATTGAATAGAATCGAACTTTCGTCTCTTTTGAAAGAAGACTTGATGATGATATGATGATCTGATTCAGCATTGACGAGAGTTATGCTGTTGCTTTCAAAATAGAATCAACATCTCTGAGTCACATTTCAAAGTCATCACAGTTACTTCAAGCGAAGTATTTCTTACTTTTTCTCGTGCTGCACGTCAAGATGCGTCATGTCTGAAGCGAGTCTCACAAGCGTCAGCAACGCAAAAACCTCTCATCTTTCTTCTACATAGTCTACGTAGAGCAGAATTCAACGTCAGAAGAAGTCAGCAGCTATACTCGATGCTCGTAAATTAAGATTGAACACTTCTACTTGTCTTTGAACCTGCTTTTAACTGATTTATCATAGTTGAAACTCTCAAGTCTTGTTGTCACAGTGCGCGTCTACAGCTTCTTCATTGTTAACTTCAACAAAAAGACGAGAATCTGAAGTCAAAAAGAACATAGTTCTCGCTTGCTGTAAGAACGCACTCATGACTGTCTTATCAGAAGCTAACTTGCATGAAGTTTTCGCAAGATTTGACGTTCGTGACAAAGCGTAAAGCAATCGAGATGTGAATTTCAGAGTCAAACGCATGTGATTGTAAGACAATAAAGAGATGAAAGTTTAACACTGACATCGAAACACTCTGCGTGAATCACTTGAAAAGAGCTCGATCATCGAAGTTGTCGATTGCTGCAAAGATCATTATGCAAAAGTCAAGACAAGATAGTTGAACTGACAAGTCACAAGACTCATCGCGAAATCAGTTACAGTCATTAGCTGATACGAGCTCGCATGTGAGCGCTTTCGAGAATCAGTCACAAGTGTCAACTCTCTTCACTATCACTTCTGATCTCTCTGCATTTGAGCAAGAATTACGTCGTCGCAAAATATTCAACGCAGACTTGAAAGAGATGTCAAATGAGTATTCGAGCAACTGAGAAGAAATTCAAAGCGTTTTTGAACAAGACAGAGACTTTTTCGAGCCTATTTCAGCAGAGCATCAAAGCTTTCGAAGAAAAGTCATCAACATTGACAATAAAGCTGCGATGATGACTTCAGTATTCTTCAAGCTTCTGAAAGACAAGTGAAATAATGAGTTTGATGTCGCTTGACAGCATGATCAGTCTTGAATCAAGTGTGTTTCTTTACACTCTCATATTGCATCAAGACTTTCTTCTTTCAAGTTGAATCAAACGATCGACTGAATCTCAAAAATCTTCAACAATTTCTATATGAATGCATCATTAACTGTTATTCTCATGAACGATCAAAAGACTTCAAAGTCTTTTGCATCATTAAGTGACAATCTTCACTGACTCATCTTCATCGTCAAGAGAAAAGATGCAGTAGGTCAACTGCGTAAGATCAGACGTCAGAATCTGCACAATGCGTTCGTCATGATGAACAACTTTTTTGAGCTGAGAAAGAGAATCAAATCACATGAAATATTCTTTAAGCGAGTCATGATAATGACGATGAAGCTTACGATCGAGATTGTTCAGTTGAACTGTCACTGAGCTTCAAGATCTACACATGAGAACATGATTTACTACGAAAGAACTTTAGAGTCATAATCTCTTCATTTTTCTTGATTAACAACTTATCACGAAGTCAGATGAAGTATTTTCAATGTCGTGAAATGAATCAGAAGAACTGCTTACGCGATCATCATTCATGATCTCTTGACTCTCGAAATTATGTCTAGATTCTTGATAATTTGAACTTCATCGTACAGTCAACAATTATCAAGTCATTATGCTCACAGGCTTTTTCTGTCGAGACACTTCTCGTCAACAAATCTTAGTTTTACATATGAGCAGGTACGACTCTCGAATTTCGAGAGTAAGTCAGAGAATCTGTCGTCACTTTCTTCAACAAATCGCAGGCGTAAGAAGATGACGAGCATGCAGAAAAATTCACGAGAAAAGATGAGTCAATTGCAGTCTCATATATACATGTTTTAAATAACGTCACTTTGAAGATTCATATGATTGATAAAACAGAGAACGTCACGAAATCTGAATCTAGTGATTTGCTTTAAGTAGTTCATCAATAGATCATGACTCTTGTGCATTCAATCAGATGATATCAATTGAAGTTAATTTTGATTCAAGAAAGATAATAAATGAAATACTGCGCATGTTTTACAAAACATATCAGCTTCAGAGTATTTGATTCTTCTGTTTCAAGTCATAAAAGAAGCATAATTCTTAATTTTCTCGACATTTCTGTTCTCATTGTTCTTTCTCAGTCTCGCGTTATAAACTCAGATTGATTCATGATTCGAGTAATGATGTCTCAGATCTCTCAGCGCGAAGATCATTCATTATAGCGATAGAATTGTAATTGAAGTTCAACGACTCATCTCTACGAATGATGAAGAAATCGTGAAGCAGATTGATTACATGAGAGATTTCGTTGCTCTCTCTTTCAGTCACTCTCTTACGCAAGTTCTTTCGACGCAATTCGAATGACATTTCACATTCGCAGAACATTCTAAAGCTTTCGCAAAGTCATTATGATACGATGAGATTCTTTTGAAGGCGACGAAGATCTGATTTTTGTCGATTGACTTTGAAGAAACGTGAGCAGAAAACCTCAGAAAGAAGATATGAAAAATCTCTTTGAGATTTGAAAAGATTCGTTGATTCAGTGCTATGTTTTGACAAAACTCAAGATTGTTAAGTAAGACTTGAATCTGAATTAGATCTTTCAGAAAGATTGACTATGATGAGAATGTAAGCACAAGATATTTTGCGATCTTCTGACAGAATGTGCGCTGCAAAAAAGATAAGTATAGTCTGAGCTCGCTTACGAGCATTTCGTTTGACAAACATGATTCATCAGTTGCAAAAGTGACTAATAACTACTTGAATTTGCTATTTCAACGACGAACATAGTCACATGAATCTACGACACTCGTCGTCATCTAGCGTTGTGAAGAATGCTATGTATTGTTGTCAGCGACTCTTCTCATGTGACTAAATTTATCTTTCGACCTCTCACTCTTATGCTCGCACAGACGTTTAATGGGAAGAATTCTAAGTCAAATAAAGATAAGCTCTGTTCATGAAGAGCGAAGTACAAGAATAAATGACAGAGCGAGAAAAGAAAATATCATGAAAATCTCATCGAATCTGACTCGATCTCGAACGCTTATGTAGAACAAGAATACTCTGAACGTGAAATATTCTATTAAAAGCGCCTTCATTATAACGCATCTTACAACTTCAAGTCATGAAATGAACAGTTAGACTGACTGCATCAAGTTGAGTACTCAAGTTCGAGTCAAGTACTCAACTCATCAAGACTTAATTCAAGTCAGAATTCTTGACTTGAGTATTTAAGTTGAATCAAAAGATTCGATTCAAGTATTCAAGTTGAGTCAGAAGATTGAGATTGAGTATCGATTTGAAATTCTCGATTCAACTCGTTAAAACATGAAGCGAAGTACTACTAATATTTATCTGAGTGTCTGATAATGCAACAGAATAATGCAATTGATTGAAGAAAATTCATGCTTGTTCATTTACTACTGCTAATCTGAGATCACTATTATCTCATCATTCTTCTTCTTCTTCTTCTTTTTCTTCTTCTTCTTCTTCTCATACTTCTTCTCGTACTTCTTCTTGTACTCATTCTCATTCTCAATCATATTTGCATCGTCATTTCTCTTGCTAAATTTCATCTTCTTGCCATCGTCGTTAATCTCAATGATATTGTCAGATTCATCATCTGATGAATCTAGTGAATTAACTATCTTTCGATCAATCGCATTTTTTTCATTCAAAAATGTGCTCATAAATTTGTTGAATTCTTGTATGACATCTGAATCATTCATCATCTTTAATTCATTCAATTCTTCATGATGTAAAATGCATTACTGAATTAGTTCAATAGTAGATATCATGTATTTTAACATGTTTTTTCCAAGTTTATCTTGTTGTGCAATAATTTAATGCATACGTTAGTCTTGTCTTTTACATCAAACACAGTATATACATTGACAGTAGAAGTAGTATTGAACGTCATCTTCATGATTATTGCTTTAAGCTTCGCTCGCTTCGCAGTCTTCTTCTCTCTCATCTTCTTCATCAAATTCATCTCGAAGCATTGAGCTATTATACAATCAGCTTTTGAAACACATATGCATTATTCAAATGCATTATCATGCAGATTCTTTCTCACTCGATCATTCGTGATCATATCTTGCATATTGTTCTTCATTTTCATCTGCTTCGCTTTGATGACTTTCTGATAAATGCTGATGCTTCTCAATTTGATGAGTTGTTTATAAAGAGTCACTTGATCTGCACTTTGTTTGATATAAAGAGTTTTCTGATCTTTGTTTCATCTCATTGCATGATTTCTACTTGCAATTGACTGCAACTTGATTGATAGATTGAACATTTTGTGATTTTGATTAGTTTTAATGATAATGCATATAAATAATGCATAATAATCTTCTTATTTGATAGTGATGTTGAAGTGCTTTTTCTAATAAACTTAGTCACAATAGATGAGTGCAATGAATAAATGTGAAGCGTAGAAAAAGTTAGAGTTAGAATAAACGTTGAGTGTAAATAAAGTTAGAATTAAAATAAATGTAAGATGAAATGTAGATAAAATCAAAGTTAGAACTGAATGTTAGAATTTATTTATCATCTTAGAGCTGCAATCAATACATTCATCATATTAGTGCTAATATCAAAACATTCGTCATATTAATTCTACTATAAACACAGTCAACAATTATCATTTCTTGTTTACACATCATTTCTTGTTTACATCGTACTTCACTTTGCTTTCACTCAACTCAATAGTTTCAATTTTTCAAATCGTTGTCAGTTGATATACATCATGACTTGTTGCAAGCAAACAGATAATGCATTTAAATAATGCATTTCTTGTTGCGCATTGCTGACAGACTTGATTTAGAACGAAAGTTTAAAGACGCATTGCATGATGATTTGAGAATCTCAATTTGTGATGATATGACATCAGATAATTGAATCATGAATGAATCAAGAGCAAACTTAAAGACTTTATCTGAAAGCAAGATCAATAAAGTTCAGAAAATAATGCAAACAGATAATGCATTAAGTTATCAACAGCTAATTTATCGCGACAGTCAAAGAGAAAATGAAAGTCAGAAATTGTTGCACTTCAAAAGATACATCATTATCAAAGAGATGCAAATTTGTTGATATTGAAAATCTCATTTGAAAGAGTAGTTCGCGAAATCATGCAGAATGAGATTGATATAAACAAGATGAGTCAGAAAATGAGCGATGCAAACTATAAAATTAAGACTTCAACATTGCTTGCTCTTCAGAAGATTACAGAAGCGTTTCTATGTGAATTTCTTGTCAGTAAGTGCATTACTCATTTGCATTATCATTGATGTTTTACAACATTTACTGATATAATGCTTTACATATGCAGATAGCAATCTTCTTACTATTCATGTCAAGTGAGTAACTCTTCAGCAGAGAAATTTGATATTCATGAAGACTTTAATGTGCAATCTTGAAATTCAGTTGAGTCATGAATAGAAATAGCATTCATGATATCTTAATCAAATCAAGCTATTTAACATAGCAATACACTTTATGAACTGCATTATCTTTTTGCAATATTTTGTAAATGTGTTATCATACTACATACATTAACAATGCAAAAGCAACTTCAAATGAAATGATATTGAACATTTAAACATTAATAAAACATAAAACATTCTGCAAATCTGTCTTGAAAGAATCATCAAATTCATCAATTGCATTATCTTCATCTTCTTCTTTGTAATAAATATCTCATGCTTTGATAATAGTCTTTTCAGAATTTAAGTTTATGATATGATTATAATACTTAAGAAGCATTATCTGTTCAACTGATTCTGAAGTTATTTGTGATCAATCTCATTGACAAACTCTTCTTGCAAGACTGAATGTTCATTCAATATTTATAAAGAATATTAAACATGAAAGAACATTCTTAGTCATTTGAGTCAATCTTGAATAGTTCAAGACGTTGTCTTTTCAATACTTTCATGTTGAAAACTTCTCAACAATAGCGTCAGTGCAAAGATATTGATCATCTTCACTAACAAATACAGAGCGATGTTGAGTTCTTTGAAGAAAAGTTCATGTAATCATCATAACAGACTATAGCATTGTTAACAAATGATCAATTGCATTATTTGATTAACATCACTAGTCACTTATGTTCTGACTTCTGCAGTTGTAGTTTTCTCTTTATAATGATGATGAAAATAGTTCTTAAACTCTTTTCTGTACTTGTTGTAATAAAAATGAGAATCATTCTTATTTGCATCTCAATCTTGATACAAATTCAGCTTTTGAATAGAATTTAAAATCATAGCAAGATTGTATATTAATTCATCTTTGCTCTTCATCTTGAAATAGTACTTTGCAAGCTTGTTAAAAGCTAGTTCGCAAGCTTGAAGAACAAGTGCTTGTGAAGTACATGCATTATCACGTACTATCGTCTCAATAACATTAAGATGATCAAAAAGAGCATCAAACATTCGAAATTTTAAATGTATATTAACATTGATGATTCTAGATATGATCAGAGTTAACTCATAGAAAGAATTTAACATGTTGTCAATAAGCAATACTAGTGATCATTTGTTCTTCTTTAATCAAATAGCTTAAATCTTTGCATCTGTCAAGAATTTCTCAACTTATGTATTGATTGTGTCACGCAGTTAATATGCACGTCAAAGCATCAAATAAATAAAGTTTCAGCGAATGCAAATGTCTTGTATCAATTTTCAAGATCTTGTTGCTTGCAGCTTTATAAAGCAAAGCTTTCGTTGAGAAGAACTGTTAATAGCAATAGTAATAGTGCGAATCTGTTTCATTGATTAGTAAATGCATTATTTTTTTGCATTATTATCTTGATAAATATCTTCTTGACAACAATGCAATGATTATTGCTTGTGATTACATTCTCGACTTGATCATCATTCAATGACACAGCGAGATTGTTGTTCAAAGTCTTTGATTCAATAGCTCTGATAAACTCTTGAGTCACTAGATTAATGATATGAGTCATACAAGAAATCAAGTTTTGTGCTTTATTTCATGAAATATCACGTCAATTGAGCGCTCTTTCAAGCTTCTTCTTTAGAGTATCATTGTTGCTTGCATTATTGATAACAACATCAAAAAGCTTGTTCTTAATGTTGTATGTATTCAAAATGTTAAACAGCTTTTGCATTAAATAATGATCAGTATACTCAACTTGAAAAGATGTAAATTCAATGAAATGTTCACAATATTGAAATATAACATTCATTCAATATATTAAAACTTTCAAATAAGTGACTTTTTGAGAACTAAATCATGCATTCAATGCAATAGAAATCTGTCGTGACTCTTTTAAATCTTACTTTATCTTTGCATGAATTTTATCATATTTCAAGAAAATCATGCTTGATAATTTAATGCAATGAATGAAAGTAATTTCTGAACGAAGCATTTGTAATAACTGTCAAAAATGCTTGTTTTCAATGATTTAAAAAGACAAATTCAGTACAATGAAGATTTTACATAATATTTTTTCTCAATTCTGTTGATTGAATTAAGATGATAAGTCAATATGACTTTTCTTCTATAAATGCATCAACTTTGCATTATTTATTTGCATTATCATATTAAACTTACATGATTGAAAGATATTTTCATCTGTGAAAGAGAGTTGAGTCATTTTCATTTAAATCGTTTCATGCAAGCATTTGTCTTAAGAAGCTTGATCATATTGATCATACTAAATTCATCAATAGCTGTAAAATGATCTAGAATTTTAAGACAATTCTTGCATGAAATCTTAGAATATTCTTTCAATGTTGAAATCATTTAAATAAACTTGTTTCAAATTCTGAATTGTTTATTTACTTTAATCTTCTTGATTCAAAGTGAATTATCTATCTTTTTTTAAATCTTGTTGATAACACTTTTGTCAACAGATGTTTATAATCATCATTGTTAAAATTGAGCATTGATATCAGCACTTCACTCAACATACTGATTATTTTTTCTTCATATTAGAAGAGAAGTATTGCAATGAATTCTATTCATTACTTCTTGAAGAGTTTGTTTCTTTTTAATGAAAGCATGATTGATGTTTCATGAATCTTGACTTGCAAATTCATTAGAATGAAGATTATTAAAAGTAAATAAATGAATAATTGAGAAATTAAACTCTTTCTTGATTGAAGATCTTAACAATTTGTATGTCTTATCAAAATCAGACATCACACAATATATTTTATTGATAATGCAACAAGATAATGCAAACAATGAGAAAAGAAATAGATTTGTTTGTTGCATGAAAGTTTTTCAAATATAATGATGTAATAAATTCAAAAATAGTAAATCTTGATATTTGATATCATTTTCAATTGTTTAACAAGTTGAATTGAGAACTTAAATTGAATTCTGACTCAAAATTGATATCAAGTTGAGTCAGATGATTCAACTCAAGTAATTAAGTTAAGTTAGAAGATTCAACTTAAGTAATTGAGTTAAGTCAGAATGTAAATATGAAAACTTGATTCAACAATTAATCTATTCACTTTAACAATTTTTGAGCCTAGATTTTGATCTATGAGAATGCAGTCAATACTTTTAAAAATCACAACTGAATAGTATGATGTTTTTTCTATCGTGCATTGCATTTGCTGCATTAAGTATGAAGAGATTTTTAGAATGACTATCACTTAAGTGAGATTTCTAAATCTAATGATTGTTTTGAAATTTTAAATCATGAACGAGTAAACATAATTAAATGATTGATAGAAAGAGATCAGCACAATTACTTTTAAATAAAGAGTGAATCTGTAAAGTTTAAACAAACTTGTTTATTATATAAATGATGAGACTGTCTTAAAAGCTCAACTGCAAGCTTGATAAACAGAAAACATTAAATTCACTTTTGAATTAATGTTTAAAAGCTTAATAAGCACTTATCTTTGCTCATTTTCTTTTGACAATAGCATGTACATAAGTAGATTGATCATCAAGTCGAGTTTTCATATTTACATTCTGACTCAACTCAATTACTTAAGTTAAATCTTCTGATTCAACTCAATTACTTAAATCAAATCTTCTGACTCAACTTGATATTGATTTCAAATCAGAATTTGATTTAAGTTCTCAACTTAACTTGTTAAGCAATCAAAAATAATATCAAATATCAAGATTTACTATTTTTGAATCTATTACATCATTATATTTGAAAGACTTTTATGCAACAAACGAATTTATTTCTCTTCTTATTATTTGCATTATCTTGTTGCATTATTAATAAAATATATTGTGTGATGTCTGATTTTGATAAAACATACGAATTATCAAGATCTTTAATCAAGAAAGAGTTTAATTTCTTGATTGTTCATTCATTTATTTTCAGTAGTTTTCATTCTAATAAATTTGCAAGTCAAGATTCACGAAATATCAATCATGCTTTCATCAAAAAGAAATAAACTCTTCAAGAAGTAATGAATAAAATTCATCATGATACTTCTCTTTTAATATTAAGAAAAAATAATCAGTATGTTGAGTGAAGTGCTGATATCAATGCTCAATTTCAACAATGATGATTATAAATGTTTGTTGATGAAAATGTCATCAACAAGATTCAAAAAAAGATAAATAATTCACTTTAAATCAAGAAAATTGAAGTAAATAAACAATTCAGAATTTGAAATAAGTTTATTTAAATGATTTTAACATTGAAAGAATATTCTAAGATTTCATGCAAGAATTGTCTTAAAATTCTAGATCATTCTACAGCTATTGATGAATTTAATATGATTAATATGATTAAGCATCTTAAGATAAATGCTTGCATGAAACGATTTAAATGAAAATGACTCAACTCTCTTTCACAGATGAAAATATCTTTCAATCATGTAAGTTTAATATGATAATGCAAATAAATAATGCAAAGTTGATACATTTATAAAAGAAAAATCATATTAACTTATCATTTCAATTCAATCAATAAAATTAAGAAAAGATATTATGTAAAATCTTTGTTACATTGAATTTGTCTTTTCAAATCATTGAAAACAAGCATTTTTGACAGTTATTACAAATACTTCGTTCAGAAATTACTTTCATTCATTGCATTAAATTATCAAGCATGATTTTCTTGAAATATGATAAAATTCATGCAAAGATAAAGTAAGATTTAAAAGAGTCACGACAGATTTCTATTGCATTGAATGCATGATTTAGTTCTTAAAAAGTCACTTATTTGAAAGTTTTAATATATTGAATGAATGTTACATCTTTTCAAGTTGAGTATACTAATCATTATTTAATGCAAAAGCTGTTTAAGATTTTGAATACATACAACATTAAGAACAAGCTTTTTGATGTTGTTATCAATAATGTAAGCAACAATGACACTTTAAAGAAAAAGCTTGAAAGAGTGCTCAGTTGATGTGACATTTCATGAAATAAAGCATAAAACTCAATATCTTGTATGATTCATATCATCAATCTAATGACTCAAGAGTTTATCAGAACTATTAAATCAGAAACTTTAAATGACAATCTTACTGTATCATTAAATGATAATCAAGTTGAGAATGTAATCACAAGCAATGATTTTAGCATTATTGTCAAGAAGATATTTATCAAGTTGATAATGCAAAAAGATAATGCATTTACTAATCAATAAAACAGATTTGCGCTTTTACTATTGTCATCAACAATTCTTTTTAATGAAAGTTTCATTTTTTAAAACTTTAAGTCGTAAGATCTTGAAAATTAATACAAAACATTCATATTTATTGAAACTTTATTTATTTAATGCTTTGACGTGCATATCAACTGCATAACATGATTAATATATGAATCGAGAAATTCTTGATAGATGCAAAGATTCAAGTTATTCAATTAAAGAAGAATGAATGATCATTAATATTGCTTATTGACAATATGTTAAATTCTTTCTATGAGTTAACTTTGATTGTGTTTAAAATCATTAATGTTGATATACATTTAAAATTTCAAATGTTTGATGCTTTTTTCAATCATTTCAATGTTATTGAAACAATAGTACATAATAATGCATGTACTTCACAAGTACTTGTTTTTTGAGCTTGCAAACTAACTTCTAACAAGCTTGCAAAGTACTATTTCAAGATGAAGAGCAAAAATGAATTAATATACAATCTTACTATGATTTTAAATTCTACTTAAAAGCTGAATTTGTATCAAGATTGAAACATAAATGAAAATAATTTTCATTTTTATTACAAAAAATATAGAAAAGAGTTCAAGAACTATTTTTATTATCATTATGAAGAGAAAATTACAATTGCAGAAGTTAAAGTGTAAGTGATTAGTGATGTTGATCAAATAATGCAATATGATAATGCAATTGATCATTTATTAACAATGCTATAATTTGTTGTGATGATTACATGAACTCTTCTTCAAAGAACTTAACATCACTTTGTATTTGTTAGTAAAGATGATCAATATTTGCACATTAATGTTATTGTTGAGAAGTTTTTAATATGAAAGTATTGAAGAAACAATGTCTTAAACTATTCAAGATTGACTCAAATGATTAAGAATGTTCTTTCATGTTCAATACTCTTTATAAATATTAAATGAACATTTAATCTTGCAAGAAGAGTTTGTTAATGAGATTGATCACAAATGACTTCAGAATCAATTGAACAGATAATGCTTCTTAAGTATTATAATCATATCATGAACTTAAATTCTGAAAAAACTATCATCAAAGCATGAGATATTTATTACAAAGAAGAAGATGAAGATAATGCAATTGATGAATTTGATGATTCTTTCAAGACAGATTTGCAGAATGTTTTATGTTTTATTAATGTTTAAATGTTTAATATCATTTCATTTGAAGTTGCTTTTGCATTGTTAATGTATGTAGTATGATAACATATTTACAAAATAATGCAAAAAGATAATGCAGTTCATAAAGTATATTGCTATGTTAAATAGCTTGATTTGATTAAGTTATCATGAATGCTATTTCTATTCATGACTCGACTGAATTTCAAGATTGCACATTAAAGTCTTCATGAATATTAAATTTCTCTGCTGAAGAGTTACTCACTTGACATAAATAGTAAGAAGATTGCTATCTGCATATGTAAAGCATTATATCAGTAAGTGTTGTAAAACATTAATGATAATGCAAATGAATAATGCACTTACTGATAAGAAATTTACATAGAAATGCTTCTGTGATCTTCTGAAGAGTAAGCAGTGTCAAAGTCTGAATTTTATAGTTCACATTGCTCATTTTCTGATTCATCTTGTTCATATCAATCTTATTCTGCATAATTTCATGAACTACTCTTTTAAATCAAATCTTTGATATCAACAAATTTGCATCTCTTTGAAAATGATATATTTCTTGAAGTGCAATGATTTCTGACTTTCATTTTCTCTTTGACTGTCGCGATAAATTAACTGTTGATAGCTTGATGCATTATCTGTTTGCATTATCTTCTGAATTCTATTGATCTTGCTTTTAAATAGAGTCTTTAAATTTGCTCTTAATTCGTTCGTGATTCAATTATCTGATGTCATATCATCATAAGTTGAGATTCTTAAATCATCATGCAATACATTTTTAAACTTTCATTTTAAATCAAGTTCATCAGCAATGTGTAACAAGAAATGCATTATTTAAATGCATTATTTGTTTGCTTGCAATGAGTTATGATGTATATCAACTGACAACGATTTGAAAAATTGAGACTATCGAGTTGAGTAAGAGCAAAGTGAAGTACGATGTAAACAAGAGATGATGTGTAAACAAAAGATGATGTGTAAACAAGAGATGATGACTGTTAACTGTGTTTATAATAGAATCATTATGATGAATATTTTGATATTAGCATTAATATGATGAATGTGTTGATCACAGCTTTAAGATGATGAATAAATTTTAACATTCAGTTTTAACTCTAATTTTATTTATATTTCATTTTACATTTATTCTAATTTTAACTTTATCTATGCTCAACGTTTATTCTAACTCTAACTTTTTCTACGCTTCACATCTATTCATTGCACTTACTTATTGTGACTAAGTTCATTAGAAAAAGCACTTTAACATCACTATCAAATAAGAAAATTGTTATACATTATTTATATGCATTATCATTGAGACTAATCGATTACAAAACAATCACAACGCACGCATCACAAATTTTGAAAAAGAGCACTACAAACAAGACAGAGTGAATCTAGAAGACGATTGAACGACGATGAATTGCACGAATCGCAGCAGTGCTGATTCGAAGACGATTGCGAGCGACGTTGATTCGTTGCAAGAAAACAGAGACGCGAGATCGAAACACTCACGTGACGACGAAGAGAACGTTGCTAACATTATTGATCTACTAATAAAGATATCAACGTTAGAGAAAGAGAAGAGCAAAGATCATTCGTGAAAAGAGGTAGCATTGAAGCTGATTTGACGTCTTCAACTCGACTCAGAAGAAAAACATCACGCGAATCAGAACGCGTTCATCGCGAAGAATGTAAAGAAACTGAAGGCATCAGTTCAACTGCTTAACAAGCAGTTGCATACACAGAAAAACACGCGTCTTTCAACGAAAATCACGTCATGAGCGAACGTGGCAAGAGAAGAAATAGCGACGAGAAAGCAACGTCTCAGAGACAACTCGTCGTCGCTTCGCAAGAAACGAGAAGTCATGATTAAGATAATGAACAGAAGAGAAATAGAAAAGATACAGAAGAAGTCGATCGAACAGATTCTACAGAGAATCGCAGACGTGTCAACAGGTCAAAGAAATCTAATCGTGTCACTTCGCAAGCTGAGCAGCGATGACATTTCCCTTCACGCAGTTAGCTCAGATGCTCGAGCAAATCTGAAAAAGACTCAGACGTAAGCAAAAGAAATCGCGAGTTCGGCATGCGTAGCACGTCGAATCTTCGCAGTGCTGACACATGAAGTACACACTACAATAGACATGAGCAATCAAGAAAAGATCATTGAAAGACTGATAAAAGATAACGCGAGACTTCATGAAGATCTGAAAGTTCTAAGAATAGTCTGGCTCAAGAAGATAGCAGATAGCGAAAAGACTCATTCGTCGCTCATCGTAAAGATCGCGATCAAAGCGATGACGAATCGACTAATGAACGTGAGCATGCTGAACTCGTATCAAGAATGTGCATGCAAGCTATTTGAAAAGAACTGTTGCATCACACAGTGCTTCAGATGTCATGAATTTGATCACATGACTAAGATCTGCAGAAAGAATCAGCGTTGCGAAAAATGCGCAGACAAGCATCACATAGAGAAGTGTGTGATGTCTTCGAATAAAAGACGTTGCATCAACTGCAACGAAAATCACGAATTCTGAAGACGCATCTGCTTCAAGTGACGACAGCAGATGAAACAAGCATTCGAAATCTATAGAAATAAATCGTTCAGATACTCTGAGACGTCTAAATACAATCGCACACTCTTCTCGCTGTCTCTGAACTCTTTAGATTCAACAAATTCTTTCGATTCAATGAATCTCTTAAGCTCAGCAACAGTCATGCTGAAAACACGCAGTTGAATCGCTGACGAATCAGCTTGACAGATAGTAGAGATCAAGAAGAGACGAGTCGATCTTTTCTCTTGCGTGAGTAGTGACTCAGACGAGATGACATCTGAGCAGATTCAGAAACGTTCAATCAGAAAGTGAGAAAGATCGTCGATGATCGAAAGCATACAAAGAGTCTTCACATCGCAGAATCAACAACAGCTACGAATAACTTTATGACAAAACAGTCTTTTCTACGAATTTTACAGTACAACATCAGAAAATCATTAAGAATTCAAGAATCGTTTCTAATTAACAGAAAAGTTCGCGAATTCGACATAGTAGCTATACAGAAGCAAGGTTGCAACAACAATAACTTGCAGTCATTTAACTCAGCACACAACTTCTTTCACCTAGTGAAAAACTCGTCATCTCAATCAAGAACATGCATATACGTTAACAAATGTCTAAGATTCGATCAATGAATAGTAGAAACAGCTGAGTCAGACATTTGCTCAATCAGAATATTAACTCGCAACACAGATGACGAAACGCAGACGCTAAGATCTCTAAACGTCTACAACTCATGCTCACTGTCTACTACATTCACAGAGAGATCTTCAATCATTTCTCGTTTGAACGAACTACTCAAGAATGACTGCGAATAACTGATCGTAGAAGATTTCAATCTACATCATTCTCACTGAGAGAGACGAAGATGCTTCACTCGTCATACGACGACTGATACTCTACTAAACGTCATTACAAACGCAAGGCTGAAATTATTACTGAAATCAGACACTATTACTCGCGAAGCTCACAATCAATTTACGACGATTGATCTAG
>JAABUV010002512.1_pt1 | contig 24689 bp, 6 predicted proteins | sample 5559971 | NCBI WGS metagenome assembly JAABUV01 (sample SAMN10711881, study PRJNA513362) | rock metagenome | isolation source: Antarctica rocks | place: Antarctica: Victoria Land, Knobhead nord | collected 2015-12-19
AATCTTGGTAGATGAGGTGATTGACATCTTCAAGATCAGCGAAGGCAGTGTTGGACTATGCGTCTGGTGGGGAAAGTGGTCGTGTGCCCGACAGAGTTACGTAAGTACCTCGCCGTGGCACAGCGTTGAACACTCGATTACATTGCGGAGGCGTATATTGGGGCCAAGCGAAGATGCTCGTCATTAATGGCGAGGTTGCGCATAGATGTTGGAAGGAGCAGCAATCATTAGCAAGACATGCAGAAGGATTCGTGCTTAACAATAGTGAAACAGAGTTATAAATTAAGTTTTCTCAAGGTTGTTTTTTAGCTCTTGTACTGCCCGAGCGCCACATCGGGCTGAGCCGCAGCTTCTAGTCTGATTTGCGCCGCAAATGCCAAGTACCAAGTGCCAAGACTCCATCATGAAAATTACTAAGCAGATTTTGCGATCTTCATCTCTACTTTAGCCTGACGACCACTCAAAGGCGCGTGATGTTGTCGAACTGATGGATGCTTCGCTTGAACCGTCTTTGAACGCTTGAGAGTAGCTAGGTATATGGGCATATTGTGTACATGACGCCTACGCTTAGGACATCGTACCCGTACAACAGACACCAGTCGATCGAATCCAAAGAACAAAACCCAGACACTTCTGATTGCAATCCATGACACCATCCTTGCTATCTAGCCCTCAATCCTTTTTATCTCCGAAGCTGCTTTCGATGCAATATCCTTGACACCATCGGTCAATCCCTGAATATTGGCAATCTCACCAAATCGCTTCTTCCACAAAGCCCACCGATCTAAGCTGTAGCCACGGCCTTGATCGTCTTTGCGGTAAAGGTTTGCCTTGCAGAGCTCATAGATCTTCTCTCCGGCAAGAAGGATCCACGTAGCGGCTGGTGGCACATTGGTTGGCGCGCGTCGCTGCTCCTCGGGCGTCTGGTATGGCTCCTCGACGCCGTGCATTAAGCCGACTTCGGCATGGAAGGCCATACCTATCTGCTGCGTGCCGTGAGCCAGGTACAGGGCGCCAAATTTGGTGACGCTCATCAGCGCCGCCCGCTGAGCGTCGGTCCAGTCGCCTTCGTCTGGCATCTCCGATGTCTCAGGCTCGATGTCTATCGAGCATAAGTATGGCAATTGACGACTTTTGATTTATCAGGACTTACCCATCGCATACTCCCTGAATATCATTGTAAGCGAGGGAAGGTCCCTCCAATAGACTTTGCTGTACGCCATTTCTCCGCCGGTGATTGGCTTGCCATCTTTGTCGAGAACATCAGGAAGCTTCGAGATAGCATTGAGAAGGTCTACCAGACGCATATCGATCTCTTTGTCGCTACCCAAGGCTTTGACGGCTTCACAAATCAGAGTCCAGAGCTGGGCGACTGGGGAGATCTTGAAGCCACGCTGCAGTAGTGGATCGTATATTGAGGCGATCCTGCTGGCGGCCCTGTCTGAGTCTTCCTTGCCTTCGAACACATGCCGCAAGGTCTCAATGGCACCTTGCTCTTCGACGCCCTGGTAGCTCCGACGAGCTTCATCTGCCCATGCGTCGATGACCATATTGTTCGCGTATAATGTGCTATCGCTGGTCGATATGGGGGCGATGAAGGTGGAAACTTGAGGCAAGAGTAGAGTTGATGTTAGGCTTGGGAATATTGGCGGAAGAAATGTTGATAGATTGGGAACGGACACATTCTGAATGACATTCGCTGGGACATAGTTTGGCACAGCCATCAGCCGCAACTTGCCAGGATATGATGGTGTTGTGACTGAAATTGATTTGCAACAAAGGTAATGGCGATGAGTATGTGGCAAAGCCTGGAAGTTTCCGTGTGCAAATTGCACATGTTGGAAGGTAAGGTAAGTGGCCGCCCACCTGGCTTTGACCTCCACCTGGGGCTGTACAGATGCGCACGCGAGGTAAAGTATTGCATGCGGTATTGCGGTATTGCGGTATTGGCGCGCTTTAAGGTTCACCCTACATGGTGCTAACGATTCCCGGAATACCTTAACTCCTTAAGGTAAGCCAGGATGAAGTTTAATACCCCTGGATTAGCGTGTTTCATCGTTAGTAGTACAGCGGCTCTTTCTGCCGAGATTTAACCGAAATATAGACCTCAACGTCCGAATCAATACACACTTCCTGCTAATGTAATACTCCAACTATCATGGGCTTGCAATGTTGGTTTTCATTGGTGGGAAGAAGGCGGCGCAGACGGTGATACAGAAGTACAAGCATGCGTAGGTTGATTCGTCCTGCTAGGTTTCCGACCTATCGTGTTGGAACCACGACAGCTCGACGAATATGGATAAGCCTCAGCCTGACAATCGTCTACTCCTCAATCTCATGACCCAACGCGAACTACGGCACGACGACGGGGATCAAAGGGTCCCTCCGCAAGGCGACGGACTTCCTACCGGCCTTCTTTGCCGCGTTGCTGTGTTGTACTGGGTTTTCTTCAATATGGAACGGAATCATCCGAAGAAAAATTCCAACAAGTTCTTCGCCCCGTGGCTGAGTAGAACACGGTACCAAGAGCCTTGCTGAACCTACACGGACATGGTAGCGTACGGCGGGGACCTTGCAGATGATGATCTCCTATATGTTAGCAGATGTTGGTGCACAGTAAACACATCTCGGTGTATCATCCAATGACGGCACAGACGACTGATTAGGAGGACTGCCGAAAGCCAACAATCCCGAGGTACAAGTCCATATTGCAGGTTCACATATATAAAGCAAGGCTCTTCGTCAATATCAATACACAATCAAAACAGCAGAAGATCTCTGGGCAGCTCGCAACACATCCAACCGCCATCTCAACCAATTACAACTCTCGAACTCCTTCGATCATTCTAGATCATTGAACGACCAAGCCTTTCCAGTCCTCATCATGCAACTCACCAACATCTTCCAAGTCGCTCTCTTCGTGGCTTTCCAGGCCAGCGCTGCCCCAGTCGCGGAGTCGGAAGCCTTTACCCCGCTTGCTACCAATGCATTGTTCAAGAGAGCTGAATGTCACCCGGTTTCCTGCGGTCGTAAGCTTATATCCGATCTAATACTCAAACATCAGGACCGTATAGCTAACCCACTCACGCAGCTCCCAGCAATCAGCGAGCATGGACAAAAGAGGCCGTACAAGGAGCCTTCGATGCCTTGTCAAGCAATGGGAATAAAGCCGACCCCGACAAGCGTAAGAGCGATGTTTCATCAACGTCACATATATATTCAGACTCCGGCTGACACTTCCATCCAGCGGGTGCCGGCGATCGCAAATATCCCCGCCAATTCGGCCAGGGCAGTCGACCCCCGAGAGACCTAAACGTCGTGGCCGCTCTCGACGCCATCCCGGAGTGCTCCACCTCTCTGGCCGGCAGCTGGAAGTGGTACGAATACCCACTCACCGACCCGGTCTTCGATGGAGGTGCTGCTGGAGACCAGGGTCCAGACCGCGTCATTGCGATCTCGGAGAACGTTGGCCAAGGCGGTGTACGGTCGTATACTTACTGTTTGGCCATAACTCATCGTGGCACCGAGGTGGATGGTGCATTCGATCCTTGCACCAACGCAGTCTAGACGAGCCTGAACGAGAGGACTGATGTTGATGAGTGGACTCCCGTTCGAATATTCATCGTTCCAAGAAGTAGCGCTGGAAGTTGTTTCTATATCGAGCTTGGGCGTCAACGGGCCATGCGCATACTGGAAAAATTGGCAAAGTCGGATTCGCATTGCTTTAGGTAGGATTCATTGTATCTTGAGCGGGGACATGTCTGCTGTATTTGAATCTTCTTGAATTCCAGAGAGTGGGAGATGACTCACTGTGCCCGTCTAAAAAATCATGATGCCGAAAAAACATGGTCCAAAGTGAAGACGTCCCCTTGACCGCAATTCAGCACTGATATGACAAATAGATAACAGTGATAGAGATTAGTCCTAGTATTCACGTATAGTAAAAGATGAATACTATGACCGCGGGTTCTGTTCTAGACCATAATAAGTCTTGACACATCAAAAGCCTCCACGAACAATCTGGCTGCATGTGAGGTTGTCTGTTAACACCAGAAAAGGCGATTAATCTGATTAGCAACTTTAGGTCCTGGCATTGCTACTCTTCTACAGTATCCTTAGTCAAAATTTCGTAACGAAGACAAGTAGCCTCTTTACTCCAATCCATGCACGCTTCAGTTTACACACCTAAATATATGACAATCAGATGCATACACAATGATAAAGACGGACCCCGTATCGCTTATCACATCAAACAGACATGTAAAATACAACAATCTCACGTAAGACGCATTGGCCGCGGCATCACGTTGTGCTCGCTTCGCAGCTCGATCCTAGAACGTAGTAGCAAAGACAGTATCGACATATCAGCCGTTTCCACAAGACTATGCAAGACGTCGTCATTTATACATTTCGTTCTATATGCAATAAACCTTGAAAGGTGCGCTGTCCAGCCGCTGTCGCAATCGTATAAAGGTACGCTGGGTTGTAACGATATCGTCCCTTATTTTCCTGATAGGGTGGACATTCCGAGCGAAGGGCGAGCGGTCAGGCAATGTATAGTGGCGACTGATGACGGTGTTTTGCGATTTCAGAGCAGATATAGAACTCAAGGTACTCACCCTGCAAATTCTTTCCTATCAATCGCCAGAAAGAACTTTAATCACATCAGAACCGACACAGGATTCAGGAAAATGCATCATTAAATAATAGCAACGATCAAATCGTCGCCGAATCTATTTACTTCATCAAATCAAATGCCTCAACTTTCCAGGTGTTGCTGAAATTGATTCAATTGAGTTATCTGGGTATTCTTCCAACAGTGTAAAAGGATCGATAATTGTAGCGAGATAGACACGTCTGTCCATAAACCAGTCTTTTCTTAAGGGCGCGCTTGGTTCGACGCATAAAATAAGCCTTCGACAAAGTCCCACTTAAAACCTTGACAGTGGCCAAACACTCGTGGACTTCGAAAATCCGCGAAGATTACTCCTCCAGATTATTGCTGCAAAGAGACGATGGTTGAACAAGTCTCGACTGGCATCGACGAACCTCACTTTAACATGGCTGCGCCTGAAAGGGTCGACATCGAAGTGGGCGGCAAACTCTATAATATCTCCGTCAAATGCTTTGCGATAGAAAGCCAACGGAGATTTTCAATCGAGATCCAGAGTCTCCAGACACGGTAGTTTAGCAAAGCGGTAGTCGTACTCCGTAAAGGGCTCACAGCCTGCCAGCGTCCGCACTTGATTCACGTGCCTTTGGAGAGACCCTAGTGCGTACTTGTCTCTGTAGTCAAGAGTCTCTATATCTTTAGGATCATCCATGGGCGGCAAAAGGCCTGGAGCCAGATCTTGAGAAGTTCCATCTCTCGTATACCCACAAGAATTTATCCAGAAACGCTCAAGATGAGGCAAAACACAAAACCCTAGGAGCATAGACTCCCATGTGCCTGATTTGAGCTCAACTAGATCTAGTTCTACAGACTTTAATGTGGAGAAGTTACGACTAGAGATGTAAGCCAGAATTTCCTGTGATATTTTGACGCTGTTCAGTCGCAGTTCCCGGAGGTTTCGTAGATTACATATATCCAGCATGTCCATATCAAGAATATGCGTCGCAGATATCGAGAGCGAATGAAGACGATCTGGTAACATCGCGATATTGAAGAAGCTGGCGGCGTATGATGTATTGGGATGTTTCCGATGGCGTTTAGTTTCCACCGAAGAATAGTAGCGTTGGCTCCCAAAACCGCTATTGTCTGAGACTGCGAGATGTAGATGTTTTAAATCTTTCATGAAGCAAAGAAGTGGTTGTCTATATGGTTTTGGCGAACGTCCTGTCGATATGTCGGCCAATTTGGCGAACTCATGGGCCAGCGGTAGGGTTATTTCGAGGGTTTGGAGAGTATAAGATCCAGCATTCGGGATTATTCGGCGAAGAACGTGTTCAACGGTCTTCATGAAAAGATTTTGATTGCCTTCGTGGTCCATGATTTCGACATCCGACTTTGACGCCGATGAACCATGAATCCTCAAGGCCGTTAGCTTGTTGCACGCTTGCACAAGCGCTGGCAGCACGAAAGCCGCTTCGAAAAGACATCTCTCGAGCCCCCTGCATGAATTAGAAGTTTGAAATCCAATATTAAGCCTCTGAACTTCTTCGATCACTGGGCTTTGGCTGATCCCCAACAGTCTTGCGGCCCAGTCATCAGGCGTGATGAGATCATGCGTGGGAAAGCATGCGTTGAAATATCTGAAAAGTATGGGTGTCGCCAGTCGATGAAGGGCTTTATTCACTAGGCGTAAGGAAGCGATGTCTTCCCGTACGTCTCTATCCATAGACTGGACTACGGCAGGGCTGTCAGGCTCATAGCGAGAGTCTTCGTACCTGGGTCCTTCGATGTATTCTACGATCTGGGTATTATTAGAGAACGGAATACAATCTCGAGACTAGCAGGAGTACCTAAGCTAGGACTTCGGTAGGAAGTTTAGACACGTCTATATTTCTATAAATCCTCGTTTAGTAATATTCCCGTTAGTAAAACTTAAGCTCTTTTAATTAATACGTAGACTAGAGCTAAGGAAATATTAATAATACTAGTAAGGAGTTAGTAATTATCCTAGGAAGATAGGATAGTACCCGCTTATCTAATAAAGGATAGAAGGCTAAGGCTTATAGTTTTAAGGATTTGTATCTATAGTTAGTAACTAAAAAAGCGCTGTATTATAAGTACTAGTAAGTCTAGTAGTCTTAAACTTAGCCTCTTCTAAGCCCCGCTTTTACCTACTTAATCTAATTATAATAAGCTTATAATTATAGTAGTTTATAAGTTTATTATTTTAATACTAGTAGCTTATAAATAGACTAACTATATTAGATTAATACTTTAAACTTAAGTTAGATATCTAACTTAACTCTTAGTAAGTTAATACTAAATTCCTAGCCTAAGTATTTAAGTTAGTACTAATAGTTAGTACTAAGTATTTAAGTTAATATTATAAGGTAGTACTAAGTATTAATATAAAGTATTAATCTAACTTATTAAGACTTTAGTTTTAATAAGAGTATTTTACTAGATTATAATATTAAGAATACTTTATAATAATATAAAAAGGTAATATAATTATTTAATAGTTATTAGTAGATAATCTATCTATCTATCTAGTTAGATATCTTTATAATTTTATACTTATAATCTTTTTATTTATTACTATCCTCTTTACTATTATTATATTTATTATTATTATTCTTACTATTCTTACTAGTCTTACTAGTATCTTTTAACTTATATTTCCTATCCTCTTTTTTATCCTCCTTAATAGTATACTTAATTTCTTTCTTATTAGTACTAACTTTAATTAAGATATCCTCCTTATCTTAATTCCTCTTTATAAGGTTAGGTATAATATAATCCTTTATATTAAATATATTAATATACTTTTATATAAACTTAATATAAGTATTTATAATATTAAAGTCTTATATATCTTTTAACTCCTTTAAACCTTTATAATTTATAATCCTTTACTTAATAATTTATATAATTAATAGATTAAATCTAGTAAATTCTAGCTTAATAGTATTTATATCTTTCTTAGAAGTATTTTAAAATTTAAGTTAATTAAAAGATAGGATTAAAGATAGATTATATATTTACCTCTTTTATAAAACTAGTTATACTATTTATATTCTTTATATTATTTACTAATTTATCTAGCTTAGCTTATTTCTTAGTAGCCTCTTTATAATCTTTAAGGTATAACTCTATCTTAAAATTTTCTATTATATAATATTAGCTATTCTAAAAGTATTATATTACTTAATTATATTATTATAAATTCCTCTTTTATATCTTTCCTCTTTTATAATATTCTTTATCTTAATTACTAGCTTTATATAATTCTCTTTAATAGCTATCTTTTATATATCTAATTCCTTTAACTTCTTAATCCTTTTTAATACTATTATATAGTTATTAGATACTTTTATATATAATAGCTTCTTATTATTATTCTAGTCTTTTACTTATTCTCTACTTATAACTAATTTTAGATTCTAGTTATAAGGACTTAATATTATTATAATATTATATTAGCTTATCTATTTAATAATATATTTAAGTAATATAATTAGTAATAAATACTTATTATATATTAATAATCTATCTTACTATAATTTCTTAAGTATATAAAGGTAGAAGGAGTTATAAAGAAGATTTTAAGGGGTAATTCTACTTATAATTATACTTATAATTATATAGAATATTCTATCTAATATTACTTTACCTTATATTAAAACTTTTAACTCTTATATTCCTTCTTTTATCTATTAATATATATATTTAATAACTTTAATAATAGCTTATACTAAGTAGACTAGTAATATTATTTTATAATATATTTTTTACTTTATATATTAATAGGTAGATAGTATAATTAGCTAATAAAATACTAAGATTACTAGCTAGAGAGGATAAATCCTTATAAGGTATAAGAGTAAGTAAGTTATTATATAAGAAGGGAAAGGTAATATAAATAAGTAATATATTAAAATATAATTAGCTAATCCTTTATAATTAGTAGTACTAAAATTAATAATAAAAAGATAAAAGTATAAGGTTAACTTAGATCTTAAAGCTTTAAAGAAGATAAGATAATACTAAAAATCTATTAATAACCTTATCTTAAAGTTACTATTTAATTATATTATAAGGGAGGTTATAGTAGATATTATAAGAGTTAATATAAACTTATATTAAATTTAAAGTTTAACTTTAAAAGTATTATAAGATATTATAAAAGTATTTATAATATCTTTTCTTTTAAGTAAGTATATTACTATTTTATATTACTATTTAATTCTTATAATAATTACTTACTAATATATCTTATAATATAAATTTAAATCTACTTTATTTTTATATTATAAAGAGGGATTTATAACTTATAAAGGAATTAATAAAGAGCTTTAGTATTATACTATTTAATACTTAAAGGTAGTAATAGTTTTATAGTATTAGAAGTAGAGGATAGGTCTAGTATAGTATAATACTTTTAGTATTATAATATTCTTAGTAAGATAAAGAATTATATTACCTTCTTATATTACCTTTATATTTATATATAAAAATTAAACCTACTTTATAAATATACTACTTAATTATTAACTAACTTTAAAATTATAACTATTAATCTATTTATCTTAAGATATTTATTAATTCTAATTTAAAAGAATCTTTACCTCTATTAATACTTTAATTAATATCTTCTTCCTTTTAAAGAATATTCTAGGACTTAGTAAGAGCTTCTTTAAAGTCTAATCTTATAATATAATTATAATACTTTAGAAGTATTACTTATTTTATAAACTCTAATTCTAATTATACGCGATCTTATAAATATACTCTTTAAGTAAGATTAAAGACTCTCTTAATACTTATAAATAATATTAAATATAAAAGGATATCCTTAACTATTTATATTAGATTTAAATAAGTTAAAGTATTATTCTTTTAATACTCTTATATAAGAATATCCTCTAGTAGACTTTTAGAATAAAAGTATTAAATAGCTTTACTTTATAATAAAGACTTATAATTTAGATATTAAAGTAGACTCCTCTTTACTCTTATTAAAGGCTATTACTAGTTAGTATAAATTTAAATATATTACTATATTATATTATATTATTAATACTTTATATATCTTATATATTAGTCCTTTTAATAATTAATAATATCTTATAATATTTATAAAAGTAATTAATAAATTTACTTTTATACCTCTCTTTATAAGAAATTAAAGTATTATTATTATTTAACTCCCCTTATTTATTCTAATTTTTATATAGACTTAGTTTTATAAAAGGGTTTAGAATATTAGTAAGGTTATATATTAATCTACCTTTATCTTTTATTTTAAAATAATACTTAGTAAGTTTTATTAAAGCTACTTTATAAGTATAAATAATACCTACTTTACTAATAATCCTACTATTATATATTATTATTTTAATACTATTAAAATATTTAAAAAGAGTATTATATAATTAAAATTCTAAATATATACTAATATTTATTATTTAAGAAACTATTAAAGTAAGTTAATAAATAGGATTTAATATATTATTAAGTAGTAATATAATTAACTATTTATATTTATTAAGGTTAATTATACTAATTTTTAAATTAGTTATATTTTTATTTATCTAAGTATTAATAAAGTTATATAACTAATATATATAATAAAGTATTAAATATATAGAATTCTAATAAATATAAATATCTTATATAAGTTTTTAAAGTCTTCTACTAGAGTTTTTTTATAATTATAAAAAATAAAGCTTTTATTAAGAAGATAAGTAAATTACTATTATAAGAGTATAAATCTATTTAGAATATTAGTAAGTATATTACCTATTTATATTACTCTTATAATATTATATCTTCTTAATAATAATTAATAGACTTATATTTACTTAAATATCTTTAACTTAAGTATTCTCTAGTAATATTATAATATTATCTAAAGCTTCTAAGTCTAAGGCTTTAATAAAGTCTTATATTATAAGGTTAAAGATATAAGTTATATAAGGAATAGAATTTTATAATTTATCTTTTAAAGTTCTATTATTATTAGTATTATTAGTAATAACTTTAAAAAGCTTATCTTTAATTTTATAAAGGATTAATATCTTTATTATCTCTATTATAAGTAAATACTTAGAATACTAGATATTAAGTAGTATAAAAGTAATAAGATATTCCTAATATTAAAAATTAGTATTAATCTAGTAGACTAGTACTTTAAAGTAGGTAACCTTTTAAGGACTAGACTAGGTATCTAATATAAGAGAAATATATTAAGGATATTTTAGATCTACTTTAATTTTTATATATATTCCTTTAAAATCTAAAAAGATTATACTTTATAATTTACTTATATTAATTATAAGTAAGTCTACTTACTTAGTAGCTTTAAGAGAAGCTACTAATTACTCTATTATAAGCTATTCCTCTTAGTAAAGGGCTAAGACTCTAAATCTTAGCCTTAGAAGTTATATATAATTAGTATAAGTAGTATAATAGATTAGGGTTAAATCTAAATAAGCTATTAATAGTAATTACTAAAACTCTAGTTAATTAATAGTTTAAAAAGACTAGTTTAAGGTAAGAAAGTATTTATATAACTATTTATTCTACTTCTCTTAATAAAAGTTAATAGAAAACCTAGTATTACTTTTCTTTTAAAGTTATTCTTAAATAATTAGTTTTATATTACTAATTTATATTACTATAAATAATATATCTAACTTAAAGAAAGTTATATTTATAATAATAAGTTAAGCTATTTATAAAGGAAGTATTTATTTATTTTAAGATATTTCTTTATACTAGATATACTTAAATTACTAGTAGTTATTAAGAAGTCTAGAATTTTATTATACTTCTTATAAGTAATCTTTAATAATCCCTTAATTAATAAAGTAATTTAAATAAAGTTATTCTAGATATTAGCCTATTTACCTAATATAGTCTTTTTAATTTAAAGTAGATTCTTAATTTTAATACTAGACTTTATTTTAATACTTTAATTAATAGTAGTTTACTACTATTATACTTTAAGCTAGACTTTAGTATATTAACTCTATTTAATAAATTTACTATTCTTTACTAGAATTAAGTCTAGAAAGTCTTTCTTAATAGTTTTAATAGTATTTTAAAGAAGTACTTTCTTTTCTTAAAAGGATTTATCTAATATATTCTATCTAATCTAAGTTATAAATTAGCTAGAATAAAGACTACTAAATATAGAATTATTTATATTAAAATTATTAAATTCTAATTAAATAGCTTTATTACTAAGGCTTATAAAACTTAATATTTTTAAAGGATTTAAAAGGACTAATATATTCTAGGTACTAATAGTAAGAGAATTAAGAGTAATATAAAATAGTAATATAAACTATTATATTATATAGAATAATAAGTAATAAATATTAGATATAAGATAAATTCTAATAATATAAAAGTATTTAAATTTATTTTATAAGGAAATTATATTAGTTCTTTATTAATTTATTAGTAGTATAACTTCTTAATAATACCTTAATAAGTTAGATTAGTTTAATCTAACTTACTAAGGTACTAAAGGCTTTTTAAGTTAGTACTAGAAGTAGGTACTAAGTATTTAAGTTAGTACTTAAATAAGTACTAAGTATTTAAATTAATACTAATTTATAGTACTAAAACCTAACTTAATAATTAGTCTACTATTAGTACTAACTTACTAAGGCCTTAATACCTTAGTATTAGGAACTAGACTAGAAGGCTAGTTCTTAAAGGCTAGAATAAATAGTATAAACTACTAGTAAGTAGGTAGTATTATAAAGGTAGACTTAATACTCTAGTAACTTTATAGTTATAAAAGAACTAATCTCTATCTATTAAAGAGGTAGAAGGAGGACTATTAAAATACCCTTTAAGAAAGCTACCTAGCCTCTTAGATATCTAATATATATACTATAAAGGCGTTTACTAAATACTAATAGTAAGCCTATATAAGTTTAGCGCCGCGCTTATATATAAGGGAGTTAATACTAATATATATATTATAAAGGCGTTTACTAAATACTAATAGTAAGCTTATATAAGTTTAGCGCCGCGCTTATATATAAGGGAGTTAATACTAATATATATATTATAAAGGCGTTTACTAAATACTAATAGTAAGCCTATATAAGTTTAGCGCTAATACCTAGAGATAAATAATTTCGGCGCGGAAATTATTTATATACTACTAAGGATTTAGGTAAGATTTATTTAAAATCTTTAGCTAAATAATTTCCAGGTTAAATTTAATCCGATCTTTTTTTTAAAAAGTATATTTTAAGGCGGACTATAAGCCTTATAAAAGGAGGGTCTAACCTTCTTTATTAGGCTTAGTCTCGACTTTCTAGAATTTTTAAAAGTTAGCTGAATTTTTAATATTCTACTAGGGCTAGGTAATCCGCAGCTAGTATAACCTTATTAGTTCTTACTCGTTCCTTACAAGATATAATAAATATGATTTCTAGAAAATAATATCGTTGTAAAGAACTCGCTTAGAGCCTTTTAACGAGCTATTTTTAGTAAGAAACTATAGAGAACTTGTTAAGGTATTAAGAGTTCTATTTATCTATCTATTAAGTACTCTAGTAGTAATATATATATTTAGAATCTACTAAAACTTTATATAGGGTTTCTATAAAGTAGAGTCTTATTAAAAATTAATTAAAGAGTTTATATAATTTAGATAAGTATTAAGAAAGTTATTAATAATAAAAGAAAACCTAATATAGTTTCTTTAAAGTCCTCTAGCTAATTAAATTTAACTTAGTATATATATAGGAATATCTCTTAGAATATATTTCTATATATATATATAAATAATCTAGATAGTTCTTTATCTACCCTTAAAGAAAGTATAAAATTATCCCTTATTAATAAAAAGTTATTAAGATAGAAAGTAAAGATTAGTAGTTAGCGCTAGGTAACTACTCGCCTACTTAAATATTAAGGTTTAAGGTTCGGGACGGCTTGAGAGCGTCTCTAGTAAGCGCTAAACGTCTATAACTACGTATCTCCTTCTATTCTCTTTCTTCCTTCCTTAATATTCTACTAAATATCTATCCTTTCTAGTTTATTCTAAATTCTAGATAGGAAATCGATATAACTCTAACTTATAGAGATAAATTAGATACGCCCGCATCTAATTTACGGCGTACTAAGTTTTAGTTAAGTCTAATTTAGAATTATAAAGTTAAATCGGATGCGTTATAAACCTTAACCGATTTTTAAAATTTTAATATCGTTGAAAAGCGCGCGCTTAGCGCTTAAAAATGCGCTTACTAGCTTCCTAATCGGGCCTAGTACGGTAAAGCTATTAGTTCTCTAAAACCGGGGATCCTTGATATTTAAAACCTTAAAGGCCTTTCCGGCGCTAAAACGCGAACCTTTACCCTTAGGGTAAACCTCCATGTTATCCTATAAATAGGACTTAGTTTTAAAGCCGAGATTAAGGCCTTTCTTATTATCTAAAAATTACTAAAATCGGCCTAGTATCGCTGAAGTTATTAATGAGGTAAGTTCTCGTATATACTTACTACTATACCTCTCGAGGTAAAGTAGCTATCTTAGCCTAATAACTCGTTCTAAGGTACTTCTAGTATAGCTCTTTAATATAATTAGTTTAGGAGTACTCTAAGTTATCTATATACTCTAGGGAATAATATAGAAGTTCGTAGTAGTAGAATAAGTATACGAGAATATCCTTCTATTTATAAGTAACTCTACTATTATATAACTATATTTATATTTAGATATCTATTTTTAGACCTATATATATATATAGAATTAACTTACTAAAAACTCTCTATTTAATAGTAGTATATAAAGAAGATACGTAAGAATTTAATTATCCGTACTAGAAGATATACTAGAAACCTTAATTTCCTTATATATATAGAAAGCCTAGTATTAAAAGTCTATTATAGAGATCTTACTAAATTATAATATCTATTAACCTCGTCGAGATATAGCGTTAAGTAAGTATATAAAGGAATATAAGTAAGGATCCGCGTTAATATTCCGTATATCGTACTAAGACGCGGGATTAATAACGGGCCGCGTTAAACCTTAATCTTACCGCTTTTAACGCCCGGAGTAATTATTTAAATGTTACTTCGTCTTTCTTCTTCTTCTTCTCTTTATTATTTAATAAAATATAAACTTTTTAATCTAGGCTTAAAAACTAGATAGTAAATCGACCTTTCTCTATTAAATACTATGGAGTTTATTAGCGTACTAGGAGATACCGGCTTCCTAGCCTGTAAGGGCTATAAGACTAGTATTCTACCTTCTAGAATTAACTATTACTTCCGTTAAAAACTATATTAACTTCTACCTAAAGAACGTAAAAATATCCTTTTAAAGACGATTAAATATCCTTATTTAGTCTAGGATATTACTAAATAAAAGGAGGTCTTAATTCTAGATTCTTTTCCCTACTTCTTTTCTAATCTAGCCCTTTATTGAGACGGGCTAGCGTGTTAAGACTACCCTTATATTACTAGAGATATATCGGGTATATAAAAACACCTTAAGAAATCGCACGATTAGATAAATCCTAGGGGGAAAGGTCGGGTTTTAAAGAACGCGTCGATAGAAACCCCCTAGAAATTAGGAATCGCGTGCCAGCGATTCTTCCGTTCTACCCCCAGTTATAACTACTTTTTAGTAGACCTAGAGAAACCTTTTCCCGCCCCCGGGGCTAGGCCTAGAAGGTCTAGCTCGATCGTTAAGGAAGAAGAAGTTAAAGAGATAGAGCGTTCGTATTCGTTTTTAATTTATAGTTAAGGTATTTACCCCTTATTACTTCTACCTATTTTTCCTATATCGAGAATATATCTTAGATCTATTTTTAGATCCTAATATATATACTATAAAGGCGTTTACTAAATACTAATAGTAAGCTTATATAAGTTTAGCGCCGCGCTTACGTATAAGGGAGTTAATACTAATAGTAATAGGAGTTAATACTAATAGTTAATAACCCGTTAACTACGCTAGGGAAAAAGGTATAAAGTTATTAGACTATAAAACTAACCTTAAAGAATCCGCTCGTTAAATTAAGATAATTAAATTCTAATTAGTAGAGAAGTCGTAATTAATATACTAGGTAGAACTAAATTTTAATATTTAGTAATTAATATTAGCGGCGGGAGGTTATTTACCCTAGTTACCCTATTAAAATTAGATAATAGGACCGCGATATCTATAAATAGAGACCCTTAAACCGGGTAGGATATTATATAAGTTAGGCCGAATATAAAGGTAGATAAGGATTTAAGTTAAGACGAGTTTAAGCTTAAAGTTCGTAGTATTAGTAGAGTAATTCCTATACTAAGTAGATGGCTTTAGAACCTATAATAAACGCGTCTTTAAGTCGTATTACCCGTCTAATTTATTACTATAATAAGCTTAATACCTATCCCGTAGCTAACCTACTATAAAGCTATTAATTTATTTACTTATATATTAGGTAATTATTTATTTAGATTTATTATACTAATACGCTATATTACCTAGTAACGTTAATACTTATTTATATATATAATATCGAGTTTTAGCGGGGAAATAACGGGATATTATTAGCTATATTCTATCTATCCTAAACTTAATTATTAATAAGGAGTATTTAAAGGTAATCTACTAGAATTTATAACCTAACTAGGTCCCCGTTCCTTAGTTACTAATATATTCGGACGGATTAAGATATTTATATCTATTATACCCGTTTATTTACCGGTTATAAAGATATATAGTCGACTACTATAATAAGGAGTATTAATAAATTAACTTATAGAAAAGAGGCGGTTTATTATAAAGTCGTTAAGCTAAGGTAGACTTATAGTAAACGGGGGTCTATTACTAACGCTTATTTACTTGTAATATACGGTAGGAGTATTTTAAGGTTAGCCTAGTATTAGGGGGTAACCTAAACTTACCCGTTATACCTAAGTCTAGTATAGCGGAGAAGTACTAGTAAGAGTTAGAACGGATTACTATATAATAGGAGGTAATTACTAGTTAATAAGCGGTAGCCTAACCCGAATAGATATCTAATACTAATCTATAGTTAGAACGGGTGGAATAGGCCTATTATTTAGCGGGTTTTTTATTTAAAGAGATAATTTAGTAGGTAGAATTAACTTAAGATAATAAGATTATATTATAATAGATATATAACGGTTTTAGCCGGATAATTAATATAGCCTAGTAGTTAATATTTAGCTAGTAATATATATTTTTTACGCGGGTTAAAATCTATTAAAAGGAGAAGGAGAAGACGCCGTAGCGGCTATTTCAAGCCTAAATAGAGGATAATATAAAGAAGTAATATAGGTAGGTATAGTAGTAGATAATTTATTATATATACCGGACCTATTAGATAGAGAATTAACCGTAGTATTAATTAATATCTAATTAGATATAAGAGTTAAAAGGGTTAATTTATTTAGTTAAAGAAGTTAAAGATAAGGAAGCTATTAAGTCTAATATTAAGGATAGACTAGACGAGAATAATAATAATTATAGCGGGTATAATAAGCCCTAGGGTCTACCTAAATTAACCCCTATTTAATAATAATATTTATAATTTTACACGTCGTTATTAGACTATTAAGTCTATAGTAGCTATTATTATAACGCTATTATTAGTATATTAGCTATATTAGGGGTTAATATAAAATATTTAATATAATTACTAGCTGAGAATTATACCCCTAAGTTATCTACTATTATTAAATTAGTATAAATAATAGTAATATTAAAGACGTATAATAGTATCTAGGATTCTAAGGAGATAGCTATAATTAAGATAGTAGGTTAAGAGATAGAGCGGTATATAATAATAATAAAACCTACCCTAATAAAGTAGATCTTTATAACTAAAATATATAGTATAAAGATTTAGTATAGTACTACCGCGCTAGGAATAGTATAATAGTATTAGGGTAATTGTATTTAATACTAAGGTACTATATTTAGCGTAGTATAGTTATAATTATAAATATATAGATTAAGGGAAGAATATTAATAGTTAATAGTATATAATTTATTAATATTTAAGGCGAATAATAAGGATTAGATACCCTAGATTCTATAAGAGATATTATATAATAACCCTAGTATTTATAAGCTAGGGTATAATTTTATCTATAATAAGCGGAATATATTTCTTATAAATAGGAGCTAATAGTTATTCTAGCGGGTAATAGGTTATAAAGAGATTCGAGCCGATTTTATTTATAATAGCGGGGAAGATCTATTAAGATAGAAGCGAGCCCGGATTAGCCGGTATATAAAAGCTATTTAATAGTTTAAGGAGAAGGTAGTTATATTAATTTAGATTAGCGCTAGTTAGCTTATACGAGGCCCTAAGTTATTAAGTATCTAATATTATAATACCTATTAAGGTAGATATTAGAATATATTTATTAAGGATAGTAAGGTAGTATTCGTAGCTATATATTATAAGGGGTATAATTTAAGGGGAATACTAAGATTATCTATTAATATTTACCCTAAGAAGTAGGAGAAATCGTAGTCTAATATTTATAGTTAGTAGAGCTATTTTAGCGCTAGTTAGAGGTAGCTATTAAGGGTTAATTATTTAGCCGTAGGTATTTATAAGAACGGGGAATAGATAATAAGAAATAGATATCCGAGTAGATTAGGAAATTAATAGAGTAAGAAAGCTAGATTAGGATAGGAGTAAAAGTAGGGATTAGTAGATACTAATAAATAGCTATCGCTATTACCTAATATTATTTAAAAGGGGAGGGAATAGTAGATAATTATAATAATAAGGAGGGGATAAAGGATAATAATAACGAGAATCCCTTAAGTTATAATTATATCTTAGATTTATAAGCTAGGTACGGGAGTTATATAACGGGAATATATACGCCTAGGTTATATTAGAAGCCTTAGAAGAAGTAGCTAGTATCTAATAGTAATATTAGAATACTAGTAAGGCGTAGTATTAATTATTATAATTTCTATCTACGTTAGGGGTATTAATTTAGAAATAAGTATAAGAAATATAGGATTAGGATTAAGAGTATATTAAATAGAAATAAATGCGGATATTAAATATTAATAGCCCGTTAGAATAGATTATAAGGAGTAGAGCCTAATTTTAAAGGATCTAGGAGCTAGTAATTAAGGCTATTATAAGAGGTAAGAGCCCTATTATTAGCGTAATAGGGATAGGGGCGGGTAAGAGTTTATTATTTATATTACCCGCGATATATTCCGCTTAAGACGCTAGTAGTAATACGCCTAGAATAATAATTATAGTAATACTAATAATATTATTACGGTAAGATATCTAATAATAATATTAGGCCGTTAGATTATTATATATAAAGTAGGATTATTATTACTTATAAACCGGAGTATCTATTATATTAGTAACTAGTAAATTAGCTATTAGTTATATATTCTAGGTATTTATATTACGGATCCGAGCTATTTATAAGGGATAAATAAAATCCGCGCGGATTTCATTTATACTCTACTAGTATTTTAGGCGGATTTTATTTGATTTTCTATTTCTAAATAAAATCCCTAATTTTTTCCAATAGATTTAGAAGATTAGAGTAGCGTTTTAAAGAGGAGACTTAGCCCTATAAAGCGAACCTACTCCGGCCTTAATTAGACTTAAGGGTATTTTTATAGAATTTTCTAAACCTTAGGGTTTTTTAATATTTAAACCTTAAGCGGGATATCCGCCGCTAGTATAATCTTATTCTTTCACCTCGTTCCCTATATATAATAGTAGCTAACTTTTTCTATATACTATATATATATAATCAGCTCGCTTAGACCTATCTAGCGTACTAATTTTTATAAAAAATGGACTAGGTTTAGCTAGGATATTAGAGTCTATACTACTTATATATTAGGGCGTAAGTTATATACTAGATAATATATCTAGATATACTAAAATTTAGGGCTAAATTAGAGTATAAAAAATAAGGAAAAATTAGATACTATTTATAGCTTATATAGATAAGTATAAGGAAAGTTATATATAGATCCTTTATAATTCCCTAAGAAAAGTTCGTAAGGCTCGCTTAGAGACTACGCCTATCCTACTTAGTATTAGAATCTTCCTAGCGACTAGTAGCCGACCCGAGCCGACCCGAACCTTATATAAACGAACTATCTCTTCTACTACTTCTTCTTAGTACTCTTTCTTTCTTTCTTACTATTCCTACTAAACCTAGTAGGTTTCTTATACTTTAGATCCTACTTAGGAAACTCTTAGGGCTCTTTCTTATCACATAGAGCTTATTTTAATTCTCGGAGATACCGGCTTTCTAGCTTGTAAGGAATGTAAATTTACTATACTACCTTCTAGTATAGAGAATTACTTCTTAAAGAGTCCCTATTAACTTCCTTAGGATAGTCGGGCTTAAATAGCTTTAGAGGTAGCTAAATACCCTAGTCTACTTTATAATAGGTAGGCTATTAAGGGTAGGGTAATACCGAGTTTATTTCCTTACTACTTTCCTAATCTTTCTCTCTATTAGGACGGGCTAGGGTGTCTAGATTATCTATACTATACTCGAAATAGGGTTAGTATAAAAGCATATTTTATCTCTATCTATAGCTAGGAGAATCCCTTAGGAAAGGGTCGAGTCTTAAAGACTTCTAATAGAGATATTCCTTAGATATTAGGAATTCCTATTTAATAATTCTTTCGAAGTATACTAGGGTAATAATACTTTAGGGTTAACCCTAAAAAGCCTTTTCAGGGGGTTATCAAGCCTAGAGCGGCTAGCTCGGGGGTAGGGAGAGAGAGTAGTAGAGAGGAGGAAGAGAACGTATTAAGAAGATCTCAGGATAGTTCTATATAAAGCCAAGGTTATTATATCCTTAAAATAAGTATTCCTCTATACTAATTTATATATAGACCCCCTGGATTAGGACCTTAAATAGTCGACCCTCGATTTAAAACTTAAAGATTTTTGAAAAGAAGAAATTCAACGAATTAAACTAAATTAATTCGATAACCCTAGCCTATAACTAGAAAGAACTCGGTGGGCTAGCTATCTAAGTAGTCTAGATAGGCTAGACCTACTAGAGTTAATAGGGGACCCTAATACTCCTCTACTAAGAATTATCTAGGCTCTTTTCGATAAATTAGCCTAAAAATCACAGGAAGCCCTATTAGCTATAAGGTTTTTCGGCCGCTTTGAAATAGTTCGAACTAAAAAAGATTAATTCCGAGCTAAGCCGTTTCGGGCTTACTAAAGATCCGGGCGAATTTCAACTTATTTAAGGCCTTAGAAATAAATCCTTAGCTTTTTCATTCGAACTCAAGAAAATCCTAGCCTAGGACAATATCCGGAGTATTATTTTTCCGAACTATAATACTTCCTATTCCTTCGGCTTATTCGATTAGCCTCTAGGTAGAAAATCTAGAAGATCTAGAAGAGATTTAAGAGGTTCCTCCTTTAAGAATTTCTACACCTAGTTCTAGCTAAGAAAGCACTAGTTCAGATAATTTAGAAGACGAAGAAGAAGAAGAAAATACCCGAATCTTAATTAAAAAGCCTAGGGTTATAAGGAGTCTAACTAGGTTAGAAGAAGCCTTATTAGACTTCTTAATCTCCCTACTCGATTAGACTAGCCTAGAAGATAAATACGAGCTCCCTCTAGTAAATGCTTTCGCGGTTTTAGGGGTTAAGAAAGGAGGATTTAGGGGGGTAGATTCCTATCCCTCTATCCTTTCCTCTATTCTAAAACTTAGCCGTTTTTTTATTCTTCGGTACTCTTTTTAGACCTCTTCTTCCTTTACCACTCTACCTAGGAGAGAGATAGCCGAGGATTCCAAGTCAAGTACTTCTAGTACTACGGGCCGACTTTTCTCCGGCTTAGATCTAGGGGATAGTCCCTTAATAAGGCTAAAAACTCTAGTCGACCGGTTTCTTCTACGAGGTACTAGAACTCCTATTTACTAGCTACTAGATCTACGGGCCTACGGCCTAAGTATAGCTCGGAAAACTACTAATTAAGGCTAGTTAGGATGGGAAGGAGAGACCCTTACCTATAGAAGTCTAAATTCTTTCTTGATATCTAATTTTCAAAGCTTTATTTATAGGCTTACTTCAGCTACTAGGGCTATACTATATAAGGATATACTATTTGAAAATAGTAATTCTAATAGGAGTAGCCCTATTTAGAAGATTCTAGTTATACCTTAGGACCGGATTTTTAATAATCCTCTAGATTCTACCTCTTTTTTCAATTTTCTATCCGATAACCGGACTTCCCTTAGCCTAGAAAATCCGGAAAAATTCTTATTCACCTGAATTTAAACTAGCTCCGATTTAGCTAGCCGGTTTCTACTTCTAGGGCGAGACCTCTCCTAGAATACCCGGAAAGTCCGTGATTAGATTTTTAGTATTAGAGCTTTCCTCGAAAAGCTACTAGTACTAATTCACGTAACTACCGGATAGCTAGCAAGGTTTTCAGAGCTAGTCTCTATTCGAATTTCAAATTCTATAGAGACTAGGCTACGGAATATCTTCGGAGAGAATAAAGCTCTTTTTCTAGTTACTTATTACTATAAGGGCTATTCTACCTCGAACTCTACTAAGATAATTCACCGATATCTACCTTAAGAAGTCGGTGAATTACTAGTATACTACTTATAACTAGTAGTACCCTTCCTTAGTAGGATTTCTTTAAAGGTCTTTCGTAAACCTTTATCTTAATATCTCTTCGAGGATCCTATTAAAAAGAGAGCTAGGGAGGCTAAGAAATTTAGCTTAGAGTAATTTCGAGCTATCTTTTAAAAGGAAACCCTAACTAGTTTAGGCCTAGCTATTAATTTAAGCGAGTATTAATATATTACTATAGGGATCTTACGTCGTTATCTCTTAAAGAACCTTATATTTCAGGGTAAAGAAGAGGCTGCTTTAGATAATAAGAATAACCCTAACTATTTCAATAACGTTATTAACTTATAAGCTAGTTATAGGAGTAATATAGCTAGTTTAATCTATACTAGAGGTCTTTTAGAACTTATAAGAGAGATAGAAAGCTTAAAGAATAGGTTTAAAGAGGCTAGCCTTGTAAGTAATATCTTTCTTTATATTAAAGTTTATTTTCTATTTTCTATACTTTAAAAAGACTTATCTCTCTATTTTTATTTAATCTTCCTACTCTAAGTATCTTTAAAAGAGAAAGAAAATAGCTATTACTAGTTATTAAGCCTAGGATTCCTTTTATAATCTTATTAAAGCTACTTTATATTAATTATAATTAAAATTATCTTTCTACTATTTATCTACTTACCTAGGCTTAGGGTACTATCTTTACTAATACCTTCTATAGAGCTAGTACCGTCTACTAGGGTTTACTAGTTCTACTAAAGAGTTTACTCTTAATAGAATAGAAAAACCTAGTTTTAAGGCTACCTTTTAAAACTAACGACTTATTTAACTAGACTCCCTAAGGAAGGTTAATTTAAATTAAACTCTTCAGGCTTTTTTTTAATAGCCTTCTACCTTTCAACCCTTTTAATAGGAGATCCTAGAGGATATACTTAATAGGGCTAGCCCTATTCTAGTTATACTTCCTACGAGTAGTAGAAAGAGCCTTCTTTTTTAACTCCTAGCTACTATTAGTTCTTAAGGGGTTACTATTATTAGAGAACCCCTTATCTCCCTCCTTTAAGACTAGTATTCTAGGGCTAAGAAATTCGGTATCTCTTCAGCTATTTTTAATGCTAGATTACCTCCGGATTCGGCTAGGCTAGTATTTACTACGCCTAAGACCTTTATCTCTTCCGATTTTTAAAATTTCGTTAATTAACTTTAAATAACCTATTAACTAGATCGGATTATTATTAATAAGTATTACGTAATACTTAATTTGAAATAAACCTTTTAAAGAGACCTAGCTTATTTAAGAGAGGTAGTTAATTTAAAAACTTAGCTTATCCTTCTAACCGCTACTCTTCTAAAAAGATATAAGGCCGATCTCTTAAAGACCTTATACTTAGATTATTCCAGGCCGAAAATCTACTAAGGTTCTACTAAGAGGCTAAATATCCGGTATACTATTTAAAGAGGTTATTTTATAGAAGAAGCTCTTTCTTTTATAAGGAAATAAGATAAGGAAATCTTACTAGATTAAATCCTTATCTATACCTAAACTAGAGAGTAAGCTAGGGAGTTTAGTACGAGACTAAACTACTCGGTTTACTACTTAGATAGCCCTAGGAAAGAAAAGGTTCTTCGAGAGTTTCTAGAAGGAAGAATCTAGGCTTTAGTAACTACTAGCTCTCTTAGCTACGGGGTTAATAGGCCGAATATCCGGGCTATTATATACTACGGTCTACCCTATTAACTCTATAACTACGCCTAAGAAACCGGCTAGGCTAGTAGAGATGGAGGTTTTAGTAAGGTTTTTCTACTTCTTCCTCCGGTTAACTCTAGGTCATCCCTAGGGTTCTTAAGGCCTACCCCTGATGAAATCTTTGAAAATAACGTTATTTAACGATATATCTCAACTATATATCGCCGAGCTATTTTAAATAGCTATTTAGATAGAAGACTAGAGGAGAAGTATAGTTTAAAGGTAGTTACCTGTAATTTCTACTCCGGGTATATTAAAGGTAAGGGTTTCTTATAAATATCAAGTAATATACTAACTATTACTAGATAAATCCGATATCCCCGAGGCTAGATTCCCGGATATCTCCTTTAAAAACCCTAAGACTAGTATTAATCCTTCTAGACTTACTAGAGAATTATCCCCTTAAGCCCTTATATTAGGTAAGAAACTATCTTATTATATAAATATTATAACTACTAACTTATCTTTAGATATAGAAGAGATCCGGGCTTAGGAGGCTATAATCTCCTCGATCGCTAATTGAAAACGGCTAGAAAACTAGCGAATAGCTCTTAAATACGAGGAGACTAAGTCCCTACTTTCTAGGCTAACTTATAGGGACAAATGAACTGTGACCGCATTTCATTTAAATAGTACTAAAAATTTAATCGCATTTCATTTGATTTTCTATTTCTAAATGAAATGCGGCTCGAACCCTAACCGATTTCTAGGA
>JAABUV010002514.1_pt1 | contig 24686 bp, 21 predicted proteins | sample 5559971 | NCBI WGS metagenome assembly JAABUV01 (sample SAMN10711881, study PRJNA513362) | rock metagenome | isolation source: Antarctica rocks | place: Antarctica: Victoria Land, Knobhead nord | collected 2015-12-19
TCACCTTGTTACGGTGGTCATAGCGGAGGGGAAACGCCCGGTCCCATTCCGAACCCGGAAGCTAAGCCCTCCAGCGCCGATGGTACTGCACCCGCCAGGGTGTGGGAGAGTAGGACACCGCCGAACATCATTATTTGACGGCCCCGAACCGCTGGTTCGGGGCCGTCAGGCATTGCCCGGGCTACTCGGCTGGCCGATGGTGTGGAACTCTAGGTGTCATGACAGTCGCAGTGCAGCGGTGTGGTGACGCCACCTGGATCACGCTCGCCAACCCATCCAAGCGCAACGCGCTCTCGGAAGAGATGTTGCTTGCCCTCCGGGATGCGTTCTGTGAGGTTGGCGCGTCCGACGCGCGGGGCATCGTGCTCGCCGCGGAGGGCTCGGTCTTCTCGGCCGGTCACGACTTTCGGGACGTGCACCCGCGGGATCATGAGTCGGTACGGGAGTTGCTGCAGCTGTGCACCAGCCTCATGCGAACGGTGGCGACGGTGCCCCAGGTGGTGGTGGCAAGGGTGCAGGGCCTGGCCACCGCGGCCGGGTGCCAGCTGGTCGCCTCGTGCGACCTCGCTGTCGCCGCGCTGTCGGCCGGCTTCGCGCTACCCGGCGGCAAGGGCGGGTGGTTCTGCCACACCCCCGCGGTGCCGGTCGCGCGGTCCATCGGGCGCAAACGGCTGATGGAGATGGCGCTCACCGGTGACATCGTCGATGCGGTCACGGCTCAGGCCTGGGGTCTGATCAACCGGGCCGTCCCTGACGAGGAGCTGGACGGCGCCGTGAGGGACATGCTGGCACGGGCCACGCGTGGCAGCCGTTCGTCGAAGGCGTTGGGCAAGCAGACGCTGCGCGCCCAACTCGACCGGCCGGAGGACGATGCATATGCGCTGGCCATCGAGGTCATGGCCGCCGCGTCGCAGACCCCGGACGCTGTGGAGGGGCGCGCGGCGTTCCTGGAGAAGCGGTCACCTGTGTGGAGCTGAGGTGGTGCGTTCATGCAGCAGCAGCAACGCGTAGGCGCTATCGACTGTGAGTCGCTGATCTCACCCGAACGGATCGCTGACTCCATGGTGGACCGCGTCCACCAAGCCGAGCGCATGTCCTGCTCTTCTACCTCGCGCTCGGGTGGACCCGGGGTCAAGCCGGTCGCGAGGTAGACGTCTCCGCGCTGGCTGCTCATCCCGGGTGCTACGTCGAGCGTGCCGAGCCGGGTCATCGTGCGCGCGAGCAGTCCCGTCTCCTCCCGCAGTTCGCGCCGGGCCAGGTCGTCGGGGGCCAGCACCACGCGCCCAGCAGCGGTGCCCTGGGGGAACTCCCACCGCCGTGCCCCCAGCGGATAGCGGTACTGCTCGACGAGGTGCACGCGGTCGCCCTCGGCGGCGATCACCAACGCGTAGGCCGGTTTGTCCACCACGCCGTACACGCCCGGCGAGCCGTCGGCGCGGAGGAGCGTGTCTTCCCGCACGGTCATCCAGGCATTGGTGTACACGGCGGTGCTGCTGACGGCCTCCACACCGGTCAGCCTGCCCTACGCTGACGCGGTGCGTCTCGTCATCGCGGAGTGCCAGGTGGACTACGTCGGACGTCTCACGGCCCATCTCCCCCTCGCGACGAGGCTGCTCCTGGTGAAAGCCGACGGGTCGGTGAGCGTCCACGCTGACGACCGCGCGTACAAGCCGCTCATGTGGATGAGCCCGCCATGCTGGACCACTGAACAGTTGGGTACCTGGACGGTGACGAACAAGGCCGGCGAGGAGCTCGTCATCTCGCTCGTGGACGTGCTCAGCGATTCGCGTCACGACCTCGGTGCCGACCCGGGGCTGGTGAAGGACGGGGTCGAGGCGCACCTGCAGGTGCTGCTCGCCGAGCACGTGCAGACGCTCGGACCCGGGTACGCCCTGGTGCGCCGGGAGTTCCCGACCGCGATCGGCCCGGTGGACCTGCTGTGCCGCGACGCTGACGGGGGCAGCGTCGCGGTGGAGATCAAACGTCGTGGCGACATCGACGGGGTCGAGCAGCTGACTCGCTACCTCGACCTGCTCAACCGCGACCCGAGGCTGGCACCGGTCACCGGCGTCTTCGCCGCCCAGCAGATCAAGCTCCAGGCGAGGACGCTGGCCGCCGACCGGGGGATCCGATGTGTCACTGTGGACTACGACGCCCTGCGAGGTACCGAAACCACGGACATGCGGCTGTTCTGACCGCGCCGGCTCACGGGCGGGTAAACGTCCGGCTTACCGCACGACGAGGAGGACCCATGCCGCAGACCATCGCCGCGACGGCCGGCAGCGACACCACGTTCGATTCCCTCGACCCGCGGACGGGTGCGGTGATCGCGGCCTACCCGCGGCACACGGCCGCGGACGTACGGATGGCCGTCGACCGAGCCAAACGAGGTGCGCAGTACTGGGCGGCGCTGGGGTGGGAGCAGCGCCGCGACCGGCTGCTGGCTTGGCGTGGGGTGCTGGCTCGAGGTGCCGACCAGCTCGCCGCAGTGGTGTCCGCCGAGACCGGTAAACCACTCGACGACGCCCGGCTGGAGGTCGCCCTGGTGGTCGACCACGTCCACTGGGCCGCGCGCAATGCCGCGAAGGTACTGGGCAGGCGCACTGTGTCGCCCGGCCTGCTGATGGCGAACCACCGCGTCACGGTGGAGCATCAGCCGCTCGGGGTCATCGGGGTCATCGGGCCCTGGAACTACCCCGCATTCACCCCCATGGGCTCCATCGTATACGCCCTCGCCGCCGGCAACGCCGTGGTCTTCAAGCCCAGTGAGCTGACTCCGGGTGTCGGGCGGTGGCTGGTGGACTCGTTCGCGACAGTGTCGGGCAGCTCCGGTGACGCCCCCGTGCTCCAGCTGATCACTGGACTGGGCGAGACCGGTGCGGCACTGTGCACCGCAGGGGTGGACAAGGTGGCCTTCACCGGGTCGACCCGCACCGCGAAGCAGGTGATGGCCGCGTGCGCGGCGCACCTCACGCCGGTGCTGCTGGAGTGTGGTGGCAAGGACGCGATGATCGTGGATGCCGATGCGGACCTGGCGGCCGCGGCGGACGCCGCCGTGTGGGGTGCGATGTCCAACGGCGGCCAGACGTGCATCGGGATGGAGCGGGTGTATGTCGTGGAACAGGTGCACGACCGCCTGGTAGAGCTGATCACCGCCAAGGCGCGCGCGCTACGTCCGGGGGCCGCGACCGCCTCGTCCTACGGGCCAATGACCCTGCCCGAGCAGGTGGACGTGGTGCGCGCGCACGTGGCCGCCGCGCTGGACGGTGGTGGGAGTGCTGCGGTCGGGGGGCTCGCGTCGGTGCGCGCGCCCTACGTCGACCCGGTGGTACTGGTTGACGTGCCGGAGGACAACCCGGCGGTAACCGAGGAGACGTTCGGTCCCGTGCTGGTGATCAACCGTGTGACCGACGTCGACGAGGCGGTGGCACTCGCCAACGGTGGCCGTTACGGCCTGGGTGCATCCGTGTTCGCGAAGGCGCGGGCGACGGAGGTGGCCAGCCGGCTGCGGGTGGGCATGGTCGCGGTGAACAGCGTGATCTCCTTCGCGGCGATCGCCGAGGTTCCCTTCGGAGGGGTGGGAGATTCCGGGTTCGGGCGGATCCACGGCGCCGACGGTCTTCGCGAGTTCACCAGGACGCACAGCGTCGTTTCGCAACGGTTCAGGCCGCCGCTGAGGCTCATGAGCTTCGACCGCAGGCCTCGATCGGCGCGTCAATTGCTCGGCCTGATCAGGCTCATCCGCGGCCGGCGCTGACCTGTCGGCTTGCCGCGCCACCGCCGGATTCACCGGATTCTTGGTGATGTCCACCGTGGAGGGGTCCCACCTGCTTCTGTTCGTACAACGGACCGTCGACCTTCGCGAGCGGGCGCAGCGGACTGCGCCTGGCGCGACCATGTCCTCGATCGGCACACCGGCCTGGTCGCGGTCACTGGGGGAGTACTCGGCCAGCGCCTGCCGCAGGTTGGTGGCCACACCGATGTAGTCGACGATCAGCCCGCCGGGCTTGTCGCGAAGGGTGCGGTTGACCCGCGCGATATGGCCTGCATCAGCCCGGCGCCCTGCATGGGCTTGTCGACGTACATCGTGTGCATGGCGGGGGCGTCGAAACCGGTGAGCCACATGTCTCGGACGATGACGATCTCCAGCGGATCGTCGGGTTCTTGGCGCGCAGCTTCAGCCTTTTGCGGACGTCCTTCGGGTGCAGGTGCGGCTGGAACGCCGCCGGGTCCGACGCCGACCCGGTCATCACGACCTTGATGCGGCCGGCGTCGGGGTCGTCGCTGTGCCAGTCGGGTCGCAGCGCGACGATCTTGTTGTAGACGGGGACCGCGCCGTCCGCGTCGCGGTGTTCGACCGGCACTCCGCGTCAGCAGGGTGTGCACGCGAAAGTTCTCAGCGATCGCACTCTGCGATTCGCCCGTTCCAGCCGCTTGACCGCCTCGTCGATCACGGATGAGCCGAGGCTCGGGTTGATCCGCGCGGCAGCCTCCCGGAGCCGGTCGTCAAGGTAGACCTGCTCGTACGACGACCGCTCCGCGCACGGTGCATCGGGCGCGATCGACGGCCCGAACGCAGTCGACCAACCGAGCTGGCGCAGGTACTCCAACGCCGCCAGCTCGACCGTCGACTCGTTCAGGAGGGTCACGGCGACCACACCCGCAGCGGGACGTGCTGGGCGGCGTGTCGGAAGTCAGCGTCAGTGCTGAGCAGGACGAGGTCGTGGCCGATGCACAGCTGGGCGATCAACGCATCGACCGTTCCGAGCTGGACGCCCTTCCCCCGGCAGGTATTGCTCAGCGTTGCGGCGGCAACGTAGTCGTCCCGGGTCGGTTCGACGAATTCGAGCGAGTCGAACGCGGCGTTGATGGTGGCTTGTGCTTGCGAGGGGAGGCAGCCCTGAAGTAGTTCCAGCAGGACCAGGCCGGTCGTGACCACTCGTTCTCCCCCGGTCAGTGCGTGTCGTAGCGCCTCGACCTCGGGGCGGTCGGGTGGGTTGTCACGGCGGTAGGCGAGAGACCAGACGCTGGTATCTGCCAACACCGCCATCAGTCGGAGAGTCCGAGCTTGCGGTCGCGGGAACGTCGGGCTTGCTTGTAGTCGAACGAGTCGTCCCAGTCGAGCGTCCCGAACGACTCGACGATCTTGGCCTGCTCGCGGCGGGCGATGTACTCCTCGAGTGCGCGCGTGACCGTCGCCTTCTTCGTTGCCTCGCCGCCAACCGCCTGGGCACGATCCAACAGTGCGGGGTCGATCGCAAGGTTCGTGGCCATCGGCGCCTCCTTACACATAAGGCTACACACGTCATTGTGCACGAATGGGCGGCCTTCGTGCCACGCCTGCAACCCCTGACCCCACCGCCTCCACGACTTCCCGAGCCTCCGGCACCCGAATCCGCCCCGACAACAGCTCGGGCAGGAGAACGTCGCAGAGGTCGCCGAGCCGTGTCGACTCCACGCGACGGTGCTGAATGAGATCCAGGAGGGCCAGCGCCCGCCTTTTCGCGGAACTATCGAGTTGGTTGATGTCGGGCACGTCGATCGACAGCGTGTCGTCCGGACGAACGCGCTGGTGGCTCCCCGATGTGCCGCCCGCTCGTCGGACCAGCAACACTCCCGAAGACTCGGAGAGCCTGCTCGTGTCGCCGGACGGCGGGCTGGCGCTGCTCCACCCCACGGGCAGGATTCGAACCTGCGCCCCTGCGTCCGGCGGCCACGTGCTGCTGTGCAACCATCCGGTGATTACCCGCGCCTCGTGCGCTGTGCTGATCAGTGCGCTGGAATCACGGTGGGGCGGACCCTCGACGAAGCGGGAGTTGACCAGTGGCGCGCGAGTTCTCCACGATCGGTGTTGTCGGGCTGGGCACGATGGGTGCCGGGATCGCGGAGGTCTTCGCGCGCAGCGGCTTCGACGTGATCGCCGTCGAGGCCGACGAGGCGGGTGCTGCCCGTGGACGCGCCCACCTGGAGCACTCGACCGGCCGCGCCGTCGACCGCGGCAAGCTCGATGCCGCGGAGCAGCAGGCGTTGCTCGGGCGCATCACCACCACCACGTCCCTGCCCGATCTCGCCGACGTCGACTTCGTCGTGGAGGCCGTGCCCGAACGGCTCGAGCTCAAGGCCGCCGTGCTGAGGAAGCTGGACGAGGTGTGTCGATCCGAGGTCGTCCTCGCCTCGAACACCTCCTCGCTGTCGGTCACCGAGCTCAGCATGCAGACCGCGCGCCCCGGCCGGGTCGTCGGCGTGCACTTCTTCAACCCCGCTCCGGTGATGAAGTTGGTGGAGGTCATCCGCACCGTGGTGACCGAGCCGGACGTGATCGACGACGTGACGGCGCTCGCCGAGCGGCTGGGCAAGTCACCGGTGGTGATCGGTGACCGGGCGGGGTTCATCGCCAACGCCCTGCTGTTCGGCTACCTCAACCATGCAGTGCGCATGCTCGAGGCCAACTACGCCAGCCGTGCCGACCTCGACGCCGGAATGCGGTACGGCTGCGGTTACCCGATGGGCCCGTTGGCGTTGGTGGACCTGATCGGCCTGGACACGGCCTACGAGATCCTCGACACGATGTACCACCAGTCGCGCAACCGGCTGCACGCCCCCGCCCCGCTGCTCAAGCAGATGATCACGGCGGGTCTGCTGGGACGCAAGACCGGTCGCGGCTTCTACACCTACGCCGCGCCGGACTCGTCGGAGGTGGTGGCCGACGCGTTCACCCCGACCGCGACGTTGGCGCCCGGCGCCGCCCTCCGGGCGATCCGCTCGGTGGGTGTGGTCGGCACCGGCACCATGGCCACCGGGATCGTCGAGGTGTTCGCCAAGGCGGGGTACGACGTCGCGGTGCGCGGCAGGAGCACGTCCAAGGCCACCGCCGCCGTGTCCGCGATACGCCGTTCGCTGGACAAGGCCGTCAACCGCGGCAAGCTCTCCGAGGCCGATCGTGACGCCGCACTGGCCCGGATCTCCGCGACCACCTCGCTGGAGGACTTCGCCGCCGCCGATCTCGTGGTCGAGGCCGTCGCGGAGGACCTCGAGGTGAAGCGCTCGGTGTTCGCCACCCTCGACGAGGTGTGCAAGCCCGGGACGATCCTGGCGACGACAACGTCGTCGCTGCCGGTGGTGGAGTGCGCGGCCGCCACGTCGCGGCCCGGTGACGTAGTAGGCCTGCACTTCTTCAACCCCGCTCCGGCAATGAAGCTGGTGGAGATCGTGCACACCATTGCCACGGACGCCGACGTGGTTGCCACCGCGCAACAGCTGTGCCTGGACCTGAAGAAGGTGGCGGTGACGTGCGGCGATCGGGCTGGATTCATCGTCAACGCCCTGCTGTTTCCCTACCTCAACGATGCGGTGAGCATGCTCGAGGCGCACTACGCCAGCGCGGACGACATCGACACCGCGATGAAGGTGGGCTGTGGGATGCCGATGGGGCCGTTCCAGTTGCTCGACGTGGTGGGCCTGGACGTGTCGCTGGCCATCCAACGGACGCTGTACCTGGAGTTCCGCGAGGCGGGGTTCGCCCCGGCACCCCTGCTCGAGCACCTGGTGACGGCGGGCCGCCTTGGCCGCAAGACGGGCAAGGGCTTCCGCGACTACAGCTGACCGCGATCACCGCGCCTACGCTGGATAGCCGTGCCCCGCCGCAACACCGACCGCCGACGCCGGCCCGGTGACCGGCCGGCGCCAGGGCAGGGCACCGGCGCCTCCCGCGTGGAGAACGGACCCGATGGGCAGGATTGGCAGGTGCGCACCATCAGCGGGGCGCAGGCCACGAAGACCTACCGCTGTCCCGGCTGCGACCACCCGATCACGCCGGGGGTCGCCCACCTGGTGGCGTGGCCGAGCGCAGAGTTCGGCGGGGCCGACGAGCGCAGGCACTGGCACCGCGGGTGCTGGGCCGGGCGCGGCCGACGGGGCCTGACCCGCCGCTGGTCGTGAAGGGGCGTCGACGGGCACCCAGCTCAGGGTTGGCTGGGCCCGGAATGATCGGGATCGTCGGGATCGTCGGGGCCGTCGCCCGCAACCGCAGCCGCGCCGGCGTCCGTCGTGGCATTCTCCTCCGGCAGCGCGGTGAGCGTCGCCATCGTCCGCTCCAGCAACCGGCGGACGTCGTCGAGCTGGTCGCCGATGCGTGAGCGCAGCTGCCTCAGCTCCTCCACGCGTGCTGTCGCGGCCGTGACGCGGTGCTCGGCCTGCTCGGTGGCTCGGTGCAGGCGCCGTTGGGCCTCGGTGGTGGCGTCGCGTACCCGGCGCTCGGCCTCTGCCTTGCTCGTGGTTTCGTCGTGCTGCAACGTCCGCAGCGCCTCCGCGCGCCTGCTGCCCATGGCCAGCTCGAAATCCTCGGCAATCCGCGCGCGCCGGTCGGCCGCGGCCGCATCCGCCGTGTCCCGCTCGGTGGCTGCGGCCTCGACGATCCGCGCGGCGTCGGCGCTGGCGGCGTCCATGGTGGCCTGGTACTCGGCCTCCATCGCCGCGCGACGTTCTTCGGCCTGGGCGATCATGGTTTCGAACCGCGCCCGCAGGTCGCCCGCCTCCTGCTCGGCGACCGAGCGGACCTCGGCCGAGTCGGCCTCCGCGCGGGCCCTGATCTCCGACGCCTCGTCCTGGGCGAGTCGCAGCATCCGCCGCAGCCGCTCGCTGAGGCCCTCGGTGTCGTTCGGCAGGACCGACATGCGGTCAGCCCGCGACCGCAACGCGTCGATGTCGGCCCGGGTCGCGTCGAGCTGGCTGGCCAGGTCCGCCGCCTGCGATGCTGCGGCGTCCCGATCGGCAGCCGTGACCCGTAGCTCCGCGTCCGTACGGTCGAAGTGTTCGTCGACCTGGGCCCGGTCGTATCCCTTGCGCACGACCCGGAACGGTGTCTCGGGTGGCGGCCGGTCGGCGTCGGTGGACATGGCGGTCACGCTACCGGCGCGTAGTGGCCCGGTGAGCACTCGCTTGCGCTCAGATCCCGCGGAAGCGGTTGAGCTCGGTCAGGTGCTTCGCGCGCTTCGTCGCATCGCGCACACCGAGGCCTTCCTGCGGCGCGAGGCAGAGCACGCCGACCTTGCCCTGGTGCAGGTTGCGGTGAACGTCGAAGGCGGCCTGACCCACCTGGTCCATGGGGTAGACCCGGGACAGGGTCGGGTGCACGAGGCCCTTGTCGATGAGCCGGTTGGCTTCGTAGGACTCCCGGTAGTTGGCGAAGTGCGAGCTGATGATTCGCTTCAGGTTCATCCACAGGTAGCGGTTGTCGAACTCGTGCATGTATCCGGACGTGGACGCGCAGGTGGCGATGATCCCGCCCCGGCGGGCCACGTAGACGCTCGCGCCGAAGGTCTCCCGGCCCGGGTGTTCGAACACGATGTCGGGGTCTTCGCCGCCGGTGAGCTCGCGAATCTTCTTACCGAAGCGCTGCCATTCCTTCGGGTCCTGCGTGTGCTCGTCGGACCAGAACCGGTAGCTCTCGGCGTTGCGGTCGATGATCAGCTCGGCGCCCATCGCGCGGCACACCTCGGCCTTCTCCGGGCTGGACACCACGCACACCGGGATGGCGCCACCGTTGAGCGCCATTTGGCTGGCGTAGGAGCCGAGACCACCGGACGCCCCCCAGATGAGCACCACGTCGCCCTGCTTCATCGCGGCGCCGTTCTTGCTCACCAGTTGGCGGTAGGCGGTGGAGTTCACCAACCCGGGGGACGCGGCCTCCTCCCAGGTGAGGTGCTTCGGCTTGGGCATGAGCTGGTTGGATTTCACCAGCGACAGCTGGGCGAGGCCGCCGAAGTTGGTCTCGAATCCCCAGATCCGCTGCTGGTCGTCGAGCATGGTGTCGTTGTGACCGTCCGGGCTCTCCAGCTCGACGGACAGGCAGTGCGCCACCACCTCGTCACCCGGCTTCCACGCGCTCACCCCGGGACCCGTGCGCAGCACGACGCCCGCGAGGTCGGACCCCACGACGTGATAGGGCAGGTCGTGGCGCTTGGTGAGCTCGGTGAGCCGGCCGTAGCGCTTGAGGAAGGTGAAGGTCGAGACCGGCTCGAAGATCGAGGTCCACACCGTGTTGTAGTTGATCGAGCTGGCCATCACGGCGACGATCGCCTCGCCCGGTCCGAGTTCGGGGGTGGCCACCTCCTCGATGTGCAGGGACTCCCGCGGGTCCTTGTCCCGGGTCGCGCGGCCGGCGAACATGTCCACCTCGTCGGCATGCACGGTCACCGCCCGGTACGACGCCGGCAGTGGGAGCCCTCCTATTCCGGCGAGCTCATCGGCCTGGATCGCCTCGAGGATCTGCTGCACGTCCACTCGCCTTTCGTTGCTGGTCGCTTCGACGTGCCCGGGGGGCGTCGTGTCGAGTGCGCGAAGGTTACCGACTGGTAATGCAGCGCCGGCGGTGGGTGCGATGTGGTTCGGCTCGACGTGGTGGAGGTCACGGGTCGATGGCGGGTTCGACGAGCTCCACCAACACCCCGCCCGCGTCCTTGGGGTGCACGAAGTTCACCCGGGAGTTCGCCGTGCCCCGCCGGGGGGTGTCGTAGAGCAGCCGAAGTCCCTTGTCCCGCAGTACCTGGGAGACGACCTCGACGTCGGTGACGCGATAGGCCAGCTGCTGCAGACCCGGTCCGGAGCGGTCGAGGAACCTGGCGATGGTGGACTGCTCGTCGAGTGGCGCGAGCAGCTGGATCTGCGCGTTGCCCACACCCACCATGGCCTCACGAACCCCCTGCTCGGTGTTCACCTCCTCGTGGGTGACCTCTAGTCCGAGGGTGTCGCGGTACCAGACGATGGCGGCGTCGAGGTCACCCACGGCGATCCCGACGTGGTCGATGGCGGTGACCAGCGGACCGGGCAACGGCAAGGGGTCAGTCATGGGGCAACGGTAACCGGGGCTCGTCGGATCAGTCCCCTCAGCATCGCGTCGGTGGCCGCGGGTACCCTCGTCCCACCACCTGCCCGCACCGCCGCTGGAGGCTCTCGTGTCTGGTTCTGTCATCGTCGCTGGTGCTCGTACTCCCATGGGGCGCCTGCTCGGCTCACTCAAGGGGTTCTCGGGAGCCGACCTCGGTGGCATCGCCATCAAGAGCGCGCTGGAGAAGGCGGGCGTCGCTCCCGAGCAGGTCGAGTACGTGATCATGGGCCAGGTGCTCACCGCCGGCGCGGGGCAGCTGCCGGCCCGCCAGGCGGCGGCCGCGGCCGGCATCCCCATGACCGTGCCGTCGCTGAACATCAACAAGGTGTGCCTGTCGGGTCTGGACGCCATCGCGCTCGCCGACCAGCTCATCCAGGCCGGGGAGTTCGACGTGGTGGTCGCCGGGGGCCAGGAGTCGATGACCCAGGCCCCGCACCTGCTGGCGGGCAGCCGCGAGGGCTACAAGTACGGCGATGTGACGATGAAGGACCACATGGCGCTGGACGGGCTGCACGACGCGTTCACCGACCAGGCGATGGGGTTACTCACCGACCAGCGCAACGACACCGACCAGCTCACCCGCGCGGAACAGGACGCGTTTGCCGCCCGCTCCCACGAGCGCGCCGCCCGGGCCTGGAAGGACGGCCTGTTCGACGACGAGGTCGTCGGGGTCTCGATCCCGCAGCGTCGGGGCGAGCCCACCGAGTTCAAGGCAGACGAGGGGATCCGGGCCGACACCACGGCTGAGGGCCTCGGCAAGCTCCGCCCGGCCTTCCGCACGGACGGCACGATTACCGCCGGAACGTCCAGCCAGATCTCCGACGGTGCCTGCGCCGTGGTGGTCATGAGCAAGGCCAAGGCGGAGGAGCTGGGTGTGAGCTGGCTCGCCGAGATCGGCGCGCACGGCGTGGTCGCCGGCCCCGACTCCGCGCTGCAGGAGCAGCCGGCCCGCGCGATCTCCAAGGCGTGCTCGCGGGAGGGCATCACCCCGGCCGACCTCGACCTGGTGGAGATCAACGAGGCGTTCGCCGCGGTGGGCATCGTGTCGGCCCGCCAGCTCGGTGTGAGCGAGGACAAGCTCAACGTCAACGGGGGTGCGCTGGCCGTCGGGCATCCGATCGGCATGTCCGGTGCCCGCATCACCCTGCACCTCGTCCTGGAGCTGGCTCGCCGGGGCGGCGGAGTCGGGGCGGCCGCGCTGTGCGGAGGTGGCGGCCAGGGCGACGCCCTGATCGTGCGCGTCCCCGCCCGGGGGTGACTCCAGAGGTGGCTGCTCCCGCCGGCGGCTTCCGGAGCCGTCAGGCGGACGTCGCGGACCTCGTCCTGCGGGCCAGAGACGGTCAGCCGCGGGCGGTGGCCCGGCTGATCTCCCTGGTGGAGGACGCCAGCCCGCAGCTGCGCGAGGTCGCCGCCGCACTCGCTCCGCACACCGGAAACGCACAGGTGATCGGGCTGACCGGATCACCCGGGGTGGGCAAGTCGACGTCCACCTCGGCGCTGGTGCAGACCTACCGGGCGGCCGGGCTACGGGTGGGTGTGCTCGCGATCGATCCCTCGTCGCCGTTCTCCGGCGGCGCGCTGCTCGGTGACCGGGTGCGCATGCAGGAGCACGCGACCGACGCCGGGGTGTTCATCCGCTCGATGGCCACCCGCGGTCACCTGGGTGGGTTGTCGTGGGCGACGCCGCAGGCGCTGCGGGTGCTCGACGCCGCCGGCTTCGACGTGGTGCTCATCGAGACGGTGGGGGTGGGGCAGTCCGAGATCGAGGTGGTCTCGCTGGCCGATTCCACCCTGGTGCTGCTGGCCCCGGGCATGGGCGACGGCATCCAGGCGGCCAAGGCGGGGATCCTCGAGGTCGCCGACGTGTTAGTGGTCAACAAGGCCGACCGAGACGGCGCGCACACCACGGTGCGCGAACTCAAGCACATGATCTCCCTGGGCCGGCGAGAGCAGCCGGGACCGAGCTGGCGGGTCCCGGTGGTGCAGACGGTGGCCTCGGCCGGCCGTGGTCTCGATGACGTGGTCGACGCGGTCGACGCGCACCGGAGGTGGATGGTGGAGCACGGCGAGCTGGCGCGTCGTCGGATCGTCCGGGCCAGCGCGGAGATCGAGGCCATCGCGCTGCAGACGTTGCGGGAGCGGATGGGCGGCTTCACCGGCAGCGCCGCGCTGGCCGCGCTGGCCTCCGAGGTGGTGGACGGTGCCACCGACCCGTACGTGGCAGCCGACGAGCTGGTCAGCCAGCTCGGGCCCTGAGCGGCGCGTGACCAGCGTGACACCCCATGGTGCGCGATGAGTGAGCGGGCGCGGGCACACTGGGGTCATGGTCAGCGCTCTCGACGTCAGCACCCCCGCCGCCCGCTTCCGGCTCGTCGCCGTCGCCGAGGCGATCACGTGGGTGGGCCTGCTCATCGCGATGTTCGTCAAGTGGATCCTGCGCGTCGGCGAAGGCGGGGTGCCGGTGATGGGACCTATCCACGGCGGGGTGTTCCTCGCCTACCTGGCGGTCACGGTCCTTGCGGTCCGGCCGCTGCGTTGGGACAGGCGCAGCACGCTGCTGGCGCTGGTGGCCAGCGTCCCGCCCTTCGGCTCGATCGTGTTCGAGCGCTGGGCTGGGCGCACCGGCCGCCTCGGCGAGCTCTCGGCGCCCGATACCACCACGCGGCGAGCATGATCGTCGCCTTCAGCGTCAGCCCGTCAAGCCCCGACGAGTCCGGCGGGGTGAGCGAGGCGGTCGCGACCGCCGTCCGCATCGTGCGCGAGTCCGGACTGCCGAACGAGACCAACTCCATGTTCACCTCGGTCGAAGGGGAGTGGGACGAGGTGATGGACGTCGTCAAGCGGGCCGTGTCGGCGGTGGCCGAGGTGTCCCCGCGCACCAGCCTGGTGCTCAAGGCCGACATCCGCCCCGGCTACACCGGTCAGCTGGCCGCCAAGGTGCTGCGGGTCGAGGAGCACCTGCGCGGCGGATGACCAGCGCCCGAGCCGCGGCGGGTCCTACCATCGAGGCGACGCCGCTGTGACTGGAGGACGCATGACCACCGAAACCCGCCCCGGGTTCGACCCCACCGCCGCCTACGACCGCGCCCAGTCGGATGCCGCCGCCGCGCGGATGCGGTGGCAGCAGCGGTACGCCGCCGCCGAAGCCGCCGGACGGGTGCGCCAGGCGGACTTCACCACCCTCTCCGGTGAGCAGGTCGCGCCGGTGTACGGCCCGCGCCCCGGCGAGGTGGTCGACGGCTTCGAGCGCATCGGCTACCCCGGTGAGTACCCCTTCACCCGCGGGCTACATGCCACCGGCTACCGCGGAAAGCCGTGGACCATTCGCCAGTTCGCCGGCTTCGGCAACGCGCAGCAGACCAACGAGCGCTACCGCCAGATACTCGCCGACGGCGGCGGCGGGCTCTCGGTGGCCTTCGACATGCCCACCCTGATGGGCCGGGACTCCGACGAGCCGATGGCCCTGGGGGAGGTTGGTCACTGCGGGGTAGCCATCGACTCCGCGGTGGACATGGAGGTGCTGTTCGCCGGCATCCCGCTGGGCGACATCACCACCTCGATGACGATCAGCGGGCCGGCGGTCCCCGTGTTCTGCATGTACCTGGTGGCCGCCGAACGCCAGGGCGTGGACACCGCAAACCTGGACGGGACGCTGCAGACCGACATCTTCAAGGAATACATCGCGCAGAAGGAGTGGCTGTTCACCCCGGAGCCGCACCTGCGCCTGATCGGCGACCTCATGGAGCACTGCGACGCCCACATCCCGCGGTACAAGCCCATCAGCGTCTCCGGCTACCACATCCGGGAGGCGGGGGCGACGGCGGCGCAGGAACTGGCCTTCACCCTCGCCGACGGGTTCGCCTACGTGGAGCTGGGCCTGGCCCGTGGGCTGGACCTCGAGCGGTTCGCGCCCGGCCTGAGCTTCTTCTTCGACGCCCACATCGACTTCTTCGAGGAGATCGCCAAGTTCCGGGCTGCGCGGCGCATCTGGGCCCGGTGGCTGCGCGACGTCTACGGCGCCCGCACCACGAAGGCGCAGTCGTTGCGCTTCCACGCCCAGACCGCGGGGGTGTCGCTGACCGCCCAGCAGCCGGACAACAACGTCGTGCGCACTGCCGTCGAAGCGCTGGCGGCGGTCTTGGGCGGCACCAACTCGTTGCACACCAACGCCCTCGACGAGGTGCTGGCCCTGCCCAGCGCGAAGGCCGCGCACATCGCGCTGCGCACCCAGCAGGTGATCGCCGAGGAGACCGGGGTGCTCAACGTCGCGGACCCGCTCGGCGGCTCCTGGTACGTGGAGGCCCTGACCGACGCCATCGAGGCCGATGCGGAGCGGATCTTCGACCGGATCAAGGACCTGGCGCGGCTGGAGGTGCCCAGCGGCGAGCACCCGGTGGGCGTCATGACTTCCGGCATCCTGCGCGGGATCGAGGACGGCTGGTTCACCGGGGAAACCGCGGACGCCGCCTTCGCCTACCAGAGCGCGGTCGAGGCCGGCGACAAGAAGGTCGTCGGCGTGAATACCCTGACCGGATCCACCGGTGACGACCTGGAGATCCTGCGGGTCAGTCACGAGGTGGAACGGGAGCAGGTGGCCACACTGGCGACCCGGCGGGCGCTCCGCGACGAGGCCGAGGTGCGGCGCAGGCTCGGGCATCTGATCGAGGTGGCGAAGGGCACTGACAATCTCGTGCCGCCGATGCTGGACGCCGTGCGCGCGGAGGCGACGCTCGGTGAGATCTGCGGGGCGCTCAAGGACGTGTGGGGCATCTACCGCGACCCCGGCCGCTTCTGAGCCAAGTCCCTGAGGGTGGTGCTGCGCGCTGTGCTGCCGGCTGCGCGCTGTTCAGCCGCGGTCCAGCCGCGGTCTGCGCGCGGTCCAGCCGCGTCTGCGCACACCGGGGTGTCACAACGCATACGTCGTGCGGTATGCGCAGACGCGGCTGAGTGTGCGAGGTGCACGCGAGGCGAGGTGCGAGGCGAGGCGCGAGGTGCGGGCGCGCGAGGTGCAGGGCTTGTGCGATCGAGCCCACTGATCGCACGCCCGCAGCGCTCGTGCCAGGATTGCGCACGTGACTCGTCCAGGTGCACGACCCCCCGCCCCCCCCGCGGTGATGGCGGCCGCCATGTCCGGTGCCGTCGACCTGTCCGGGCTGAAGGCGCGTGCCGAAACACCGCCCGCGCACGCTGGTGGCGATCGGCCAGCCGGATCGGAGTCGCCGTTCGTCGTGGACGTCACCGAGGCGACGTTTCAGGCGGAGGTGGTCGATCGGTCGATGACGACCCTGGTGGTGGTCGACCTGTGGGCCACTTGGTGCGGGCCGTGCAAACAGCTCTCGCCCGTCCTGGAGCGCCTGGCCGCGGCCGCCGGCGGCGCGTGGGTGCTCGCCAAGGTGGATGTGGACGCCAACCCGCGGATATCCGAGCTGTTCGGGGTGCAGTCGATCCCTACGGTCGTCGCGGTGGCCGGTGGCCAGCCGATGCAGGCGTTCTCCGGTGCGCAGCCCGAGCCCCAGGTACGCCAGTGGCTCGATGGCCTCATCGCCGCACTGGCTGACCAGCTGCCGGGTACCACGACCGCGGAGCCGCGCGAACCCGAGGCGGCACCGACCGACCCGCGTTTCGTGGCCGCGGAGCAGGCCCTCGAGGGCGGTGACTACGCCGGGGCGGCCGCGGCATACGAGCTGGTGTTGGCCAGCGAACCGGCCAACACCGAAGCAGCTGCGGCGCTGGCCCAGGTACGGTTCGTGCAGCGCCTGGACGCGCTCACCCCGGACGCGGTGGCCACCGCTGACGCCGCACCCGATGATGTCGACGCCCAGCTCGCCGCGGCCGACGCCGAGCTGGCCCAGCAGCTGGTGGAGGCGGCCTTCGCCCGCTTGGTCGACACCGTGCGCCGTGAGGGTACGGCCAACACCGCAGGCCGCGACGCTGCGCGCGCCCGCCTGCTCAGCCTGTTCGAGCTGTTCGATCCGGCAGAGCCGCAGGTTGTCGCGGCCCGGCGGAAGCTGGCCAGCGCGCTCTACTGAGCCTGTCGGCGGGCCAGCCAGAGCACGCCAAGGGGGGGGATGCGGATGTCGGCCGACGCCGGGCGACCGTGCCAGGACCGTTCGGTGGCCTGCACGGCACCGAGGTTGCCCACACCCGAACCCCCGTATGACTCGGAGTCGGTGTTCAGCACCTCGCGCCAGGTACCCGCACTCGGCAACCCCAGCCGGTAACCCTCGTGCGGTGAGCCGGAGAAGTTGGCCACGCAGGCCAGCACCGAACCGTCGGAGCCGAACCGCAGGAAGCTCAGCACGTTGTTCTCGGCGTCGTTGGCGTCGATCCAGGAGAACCCTTCAGGGTCCGTGTCCTGCGACCACAGGGCGGGGTGGGCGCGGTAGGCGGCGTTGAGGTCACCCACCAGCGCAGCGATCCCACGGTGCAGGTGGCCGCCGTCGGGGTCGTCGAGCAGCCCCCAGTCCAGCCCGTCGGACTCCGACCACTCACTGGGCTGACCGAACTCCTGACCCATGAACAGCAGTTGCTTGCCGGGATGGGCCCACATGTAGCCCAACAGCCCGCGGATCCCCGCGGCCTTGTTCCATGCGTCGCCGGGCATTCGCTCCCACAGCGAGCCCTTGCCGTACACCACCTCGTCGTGGCTGATGGGCAGGACGAAGTTCTCACTCCACGCGTACGCCAGGGAGAACGTGACCCCGTGATGGTGATAACTGCGGTGCACCGGGTCGCGGCCGACGTAGTCGAGCATGTCGTGCATCCAACCCATGTTCCATTTCATGCCGAAGCCGAGCCCACCGAGGTGGGTGGCCCGGGTGACCCCCGGCCACGAGGTGGACTCCTCGGCGATGGTGACCACACCGGGATGGTTCTTGTAGACGGTGGCGTTCGTCTCCTGCAGGAACGCGACCGCCTCCAGGTTCTCCCGGCCGCCGAACACGTTGGGCTCCCACTGACCCGCGTCGCGGGAGTAATCCAGGTACAGCATGGAGGCCACCGCGTCCACCCGCAGGCCGTCGATGTGGAACTCCTCCAACCAGTACAGCGCGTTGGCCACCAGGAAGTTGCGCACCTCGCGGCGGCCGAAGTCGAAGACCAATGTGCCCCAGTCCCGCTGCTCGCCGCGCCGCGGGTCGGCGTGCTCGTACAGGGCGGTGCCGTCGAAGCGGGCGAGCGCCCAGGAATCCTTGGGGAAATGTGCGGGCACCCAGTCGACGAGCACGCCGATCCCAGCCGTGTGCAGCGCGTCGACGAACGCGCGGAACTCGTCGGGGGTGCCGAACCGCGAGGTGGGTGCGTAGTAGGACGTCACCTGATAACCCCAGGAACCGCCGAAGGGGTGCTCGGCGACCGGCAACAGCTCCACATGCGTGAAGCCCAGGTCGTGGACGTGGGTCACGAGCTGCTCGGCCAGCTCCAGGTAGCCCAGCCCCGGCCGCCAGGAGCCCAGATGCACCTCGTAGGCGCTCATCGGTTCGGCGTGCGGCTGCCTGAGCGCCCGCGCCGCCATCCACTCGTCGTCGGCCCAGGTATGCGCGCTGGTGGTGACCACCGACGCGGTCGCCGGGGGTACCTCGGTGGCGAAGGCCAGCGGATCGGCCTTGTCCACCACTGCACCGTCGGCGCCCCGCACGCGGAACTTGTAACGCGTGCCGTCGCCGATACCGGGGACGAACACCTCCCACACCCCGGTGGAGCCCAGGGAGCGCATCGGGGTGGCGCGCCCCGACCAGCCGTCGAAGTCCCCGACCACGCTGACGCCGCGGGCGTTGGGCGCCCACACCGCGAACGACACCCCGGCGACCGGGCCGTCCGGGGTGTTGTAGCTGCGCACATGGGCGCCCAGCACGTCCCACAGCCGCTCGTGGCGCCCCTCGTGCACCAGGTGCTGGTCGACCTCACCCAGCGTGGGCAGGAAACGGTAGCCGTCGGCCACGGTGTGCGTCTGGTCGCCGTAGGTGACGGCCAACCGGTAGTCGGCGAGGTCCGGGATGGGCAGCCAGACCACGAACAGCCCGCCCGCGACGTGGGTGAGGGTGTGCTCGGTGCCGCCGATGACGGCAGCGACCCGCTCGGCGTCGGGCCGGAGCGCGCGGATGGCGGTGCCTGCGCCGAGCGGGTGCGCGCCGAGCACAGCGTGCGGGTTGTGGTGGATGCCCGTGAGCAACCGTCGGAGGTCCTCGTCGGAGGGGGTGGGTGAGGGTGGCGCCGGTGGCGGCGTGCCGCGGCGGGTAGGGGTGGGCTCGGTACTCATGCGTCGTCCTCTTCCGTGCGGGTGGCACGGCGCTGCCCCGTGCTGCTCGCGCCGCCGCTGAGCCGCCGTACGGCGCGCAGCGGGATGTCCGACCAGCTCGGCCGGTTACGGGCCTCGTAGACCACTTCGTACACCGCCTTGTCCAACTCGTAGGCGCGTAAGAGCACCAGCTGCTCGCGCGGGTCGGCCCCGGTAACCTCGGCGTAGCCGTCGCAGAATGCCCCGGCGTTGCGCTTGCCCCACTCCTTGGACCGGAACACGAGCTGGTTGTGTGCCGCCGAGACGCCGGTGGCATGCATCTGGTGGTGCGCGGCGTAGTCGAACGAGCGCAGCATCCCCGCCACGTCCCGGAGCGGGCTGTCGGGCTGGCGCCGCTCGGCCAGGCTCTTGGCCGGCTCGCCCTCGAAGTCGATGAGCAGCCAACGCGTCGGGGTGCGCAGCACCTGCGCCAGGTGCAGGTCACCGTGCAACCGTTGCACGGGGTCGCCCACCGTCTCCGCAGCCGCGGCCTCGAACATCGCCCGGGCACGGGGGGCGAGTTCGACCAGGGCGGGCACGATGTCGACGGCGGTGGCCAGGCGCGCGAGCATGGCCGGCACCGGGCTCACCCCCGCGGCCCGGGGCCCGCGTCCGAGCGCCGCGGCCAGCGCCTGGTGCACCTCGGCCACCGCGGCACCGAGGCGGTGGGCCTCGCCGGCAAAGTCGGTGCCCACGTCCTCGGCGTGCAGGTCGGCCTCGGCGAGCAGGTCACGCACGCTGGTCAGTGCCATCGTCCAGCCGTCAGCGGAGTTGGCGGCGAAGTCCTGGGCCATGGCCAGGGTGCTCGGCTGCCCGTCCACCTCACCTTCCAGCCAGGCCCGCGCCGGTGCCACCGATTCGCACCCGGCCGCGCCGAGCGCGCGGTGCAGTTCCAGGTCGGGGTTCAGCCCGGGGATCACCTGCCGGAACACCTTGAGCAGCAGCCGCTCGCCGAGCACCACCGACGTGTTGGACTGCTCCGCACCCAACACCCGCCCGCTCATGCCGGTCGCCAGTTCGGCGCCCGGCTCGGTGCGGAACCGCAACGCACCGACGCTGGTATCCGAGGCGAGGGCGTCGGCGAAGGTGCGGATCGACGCCGGGTCGCGCAGCGCGTCGTACGCGATGAGCTCGCCGGGAACCGGTTCACCCGGCAACGCCCACCGCGCGAGCTCAGGGGCCAGCTCGGCGCGAAAGCCCAGCGGAACCTGATACGTCGCAGCCGCGCCGTCGGCCAGGCCCACCGACACCAGCAGATGCTCCGTACGTGGACCCCCGGTCGCCGTTGCGTCGGCCACCACCTCGCGCTGGAGTACACGCACCCCGATGACCGCATGACCCTTGTGGGCGAACCAGCGCTGCGCCGGCAGCCACCGAACCAGCGCCCGATCCAGGGCCGTGGCCTCGACCGGCCTCACCGCGCCACCGCCTCCGCCGCGGTGCGCGATTCCGAGGGCGGCGCCTGACGGTCGGGCCGGCCCGGATCGGGTTGCACCGCGAACCAGTAGAAGCCGTGACCGGGCAGGGTGATCATGTACTCGTCGCTGCGGATCTGCGGGAACGGCACCGACCCGGTGAGCTCGACCGGAATGCGGCCGGCGAACAGCGACAGGTCGAGCCGCACCGCCTGCGGGAAGCGCGACAGGTTGTTCACGCAGAGGATGACGTCGCTGGTACTGCGCCCCTGGATGGACGGCGCGAGTTCGCGCAGGAAGCTGAGCACGCTGGGGTTGGCGCTGCCCAGCTCGGTGAAGCTGCCGAGTCCGAATGCGGGGTGCTGCTTGCGCACCTCGATCATCCGGCGGGTCCAGTGCAGCAGGGTGTTGGTGGAGCCGGACTGCTGCTCGACGTTCACCGCCTGGTAGCCGTAGGTGGGGTCCATGATCACCGGCAGGTACATCCGCGCTGGATCGGATCGGGAGAACCCCGCGTTGCGGTCGGGGGTCCACTGCATCGGGGTGCGCACGGCGTCGCGGTCACCCAGCCAGATGTTGTCACCCATACCGATCTCGTCGCCGTAGTACAGCACGGGTGAGCCGGTGAGGCTGAGCAGCAGTGCGGTGAACAGCTCCAGCTGGTTGCGGTCGTTCTCCAGCAGCGGCGCGAGCCGCCGGCGGATGCCGATGTTGGCCTTCATCCGGGGGTCCTTGGCGTACTCGGCGTACATGTAGTCACGTTCCTCGTCGGTGACCATCTCCAGGGTCAGTTCGTCGTGGTTGCGCAGGAAGATGCCCCACTGGGCCGAGCTGGGGATGGCGGGGGTCTGGGCCAGGATCTCGGAGATGGGAAAGCGGCTCTGGCGGCGCACCGCCATGAAGATGCGGGGCATCAGCGGAAAGTGGAACGCCATATGGCATTCGTCGCCGTTGTCGGGTTCGCCGAAGTACTCCACCACGTCCGCCGGCCACTGGTTCGCCTCCGCCAGCAGCACCCGGCCCGGGTACTCGGTGTCGATGACGCTGCGACAACCCTTGAGGAAGGCGTGGGTCTCGGGGAGGTTCTCGCAGTTGGTGCCCTCCCGGGCGAACAGGTACGGCACCGCGTCCAGGCGGAAGCCGTCGATCCCCAGGTCCAGCCAGAACCGCAGGACGTCGACCATCGCCTCCTGGACCGCCGGGTTGTCGTAGTTGAGGTCGGGCTGGTGGGAGAAGAAGCGGTGGAAGTAGTACTGCTTGCGCACCGGGTCCCAGGTCCAGTTCGAGTTCTCGGTGTCCACGAAGATGATTCGTGCGCCCGGATAGCCGGCGTCGTCGTCGGCCCACATGTAGAAGTCGCCGTAGGGGCCGTCGGGGTCGTTCCGTGACTCCTGGAACCACTGGTGCGTGTCGGAGGTGTGGTTCATGACCAGGTCGGTGATCACCCGCAGGCCCCGCCGGTGCGCCTGGTCCAGCACGTGGACGAAGTCCTCGACCGTGCCGAACTCGGGGAGCACGGCGCGGAAGTCGCGTATGTCGTAGCCGCCGTCGCGCAGCGGCGAGTCGTAGAACGGTGGCAGCCACAGGCAGTCCACTCCGAGCCAGGCGAGGTAGTCGAGCTTGGCTGCCAGCCCACGCAGGTCGCCCGTGCCGTCCCCGCTGGAGTCGTTGAACGCCCGCACCAGCACCTCGTAGAACACGGCCGTCTTGAACCATTCGTCGTCCACCCGCATGGAGCGCGCGTGCGCGTAGTCCTCGGCGTGGGGTTCGATCAGATGGCCGTCGGGGGTGTGCTCTGCCCCGGTGGGCGAAGACTCGGCTGCGGCAGAATCTGCTGCTGCTGCCGCGGCGGACGTTGCTGCTGCGGTGTCGGTCATACCTGCCTCACTGCTGCTGGGATGTGGGTGCTGTCGCGGGCCGGCCGGTCATCGCCGGCGACTGACCCGCGCGCGGTCGGCCGCAGACAACGCAGGTAGCGCGAGGACGTGCGCCGCGCCGCGCCACGGCTCCAGCCGCACGTAGTTCACCTGCCCCCACTCGTAGCTCTCGGCGGTGATCTCGTCCCGCACCCAGAATCGTTCGTCCCAGCCCCGGCCCAGCACCGACAGCTCCAGCCGCACGGAGGCCTCCTCGGGGCCGAAGGGGTTGAGGTTCACCACGACCAACACCGCGTCGCCGGTGACGGGGTCGGTCTTGGAGTAGGCCAGCAGCGCGTCGTTGTCGACGTCGTGAAAGTGCAGCGTGCGCTGCTGCTGCAGGGCCGGATGCGCCCGGCGCACCTCGTTCAGTCGGGTGAGGTAGGGCTGCAGCGACTCCCCGCGCGCCAGCGCTCCGGCGAAATCACGCGGGCGCAGCTGGAACTTCTCGGTGTCGCGGTACTCCTCGCTGCCCTCACGCAGCGCAGCGGACTCGAAGAGCTCGAACCCGGAGTAGACGCCCCAGGTGGGGGAGAGGGTGGCCGCGAGCGCGGCGCGTACCGCGAACATGGCCGGCCCACCGTGCTGCAGGCTCGCGTGCAGGATGTCCGGGGTGTTCACGAACAGGTTTCCGCGCAGCTCGTCGGCCATCCTGGCCAGCTCCTGGCCGAACTCGGTCAGCTCCTGCTTGGCCGTCCGCCAGGTGAAGTAGGTGTAGCTCTGGGTGAATCCCAGCCTGGCCAGGCCGTACAGCCGGGCGGGTCGGGTGAAGGCCTCGGCCAGGAACAGCACGTCCTGCTCGGTCCGGCGCACCTCGCCGATGAGCCACTCCCAGAAGTCCGGCGGCTTGGTGTGGGGGTTGTCCACCCGGAAGATGCGCACCCCGTGGGCGGCCCAGTGGCGCACCACGCGCAGCACCTCGGCGTAGCAGCCCGCGGGGTCGTTGTCGAAGTTGACCGGGTAGATGTCCTGGTACTTCTTCGGCGGGTTCTCCGCGTAGGCGATCGACCCGTCGGGCAGGACGGTGAACCACTCCGGGTGTTCCGCCGCCCACGGGTGGTCGGGCGCGGCCTGTAACGCCAGGTCCAGCGCAACCTCCATACCGAGTTCGGTTGTACGGGCGACGAAGGCGTCGAAGTCGGCGAGGGTGCCCAGCCGTGGGTGCACGGCGTCGTGCCCTCCGTGGGCGCTGCCGATGGCCCAGGGCGAGCCGACGTCGTCCGGCCCTGCGGCGAGGGAGTTGTTGGGGCCCTTGCGGTTCACCTCGCCGATGGGGTGGATGGGCGGCAGGTACACCACGTCGAAGCCCATGTCGGCGATGCGCGGCAGCTCGGCCGCGGCGGTGGCGAACGTCCCGTGCACTGCCCGTCCATCGGCGTCCACGCCACCGGTGGAGCGGGGAAAGAACTCATACCAGGATCCGAAGAGTGCGCGCGGCCGGTCGACGAGCACCTGGTACGGCTTGCCCCGGGTGAGCAGGTCACGCACGGGATGTCGGCGCAGCAGCTCGGTGACCTCGGCCGACAGGGCCGGTGCGAGCCGTTGCGTCAGCGGCGCGTCGCTGCGCAGTGCGGTCGCCGCGGCCAATACCCTCACCCGACCCTCCTTGGCCACCACCCGCGCGGCCCGCTCCAGCAGCCGAGCCCCGGTTTCCAGGTCGTTGGCCAACTCCGCGGCGCTCTGCCCGGCGCCCGCCTTCACCTCCACGGCGTGCCGCCAGGTCGAGACCGGGTCGCTCCACGCGTCCACCCGGAACGTCCAGGTGCCCGGTCGGTCGGCGGTGACCAGGGCATGGAATCGGTCGGGCGCCGCACCCTCGCTCATCGGCACCTGCATGGCGCCGGTGCGCTCCCCGGGGCCACGCCACACGACGGTCGCGGCGACCGCGTCGTGTCCCTCCCGCCACACGGTGGCCGCGATGGGGACCATCTCGCCGACCACCGCCTTGGCCGGGTGCGCCCCGCAGGACACCACCGGCGCCACGTCGTCGATGCCGAGCCGTCCGGTCACGAGCAGTCGCTCCGTCCCGCTGGCCCCGCAGGCCCAGCTCGTCGATGATTCCTCCGGTGTCCACCCTGCCGGGGTGAAGCCGCGATTGCTAACGCCGATTTTCACGCAGCGAGTTCGACCTTAGTTTCAGGTGAATTGGTAGGTGAGTCGTCGGTTTCCCCACCAGGGGACGGTGACGGTGGGGA
>JAABUV010002515.1_pt1 | contig 24673 bp, 30 predicted proteins | sample 5559971 | NCBI WGS metagenome assembly JAABUV01 (sample SAMN10711881, study PRJNA513362) | rock metagenome | isolation source: Antarctica rocks | place: Antarctica: Victoria Land, Knobhead nord | collected 2015-12-19
CACAGGCCCATCGCGCGCCTCACACGGCCGCATCTGCAGGCCTCCTAAACCTTTTTGCATAAAGCCCTCCCTCGCACACATACGCACCGGTGGACCGCTCCATGACCGCGACCAGGTGCGGGAACAGATGCAGCAGGCCCGGCTCGGGCGCGGGCGCGTTGCGCAGCGCGACCAGCCACAGCTGCAGGCCGTCCTCCAGCAGGTTCAGCTCCTCCGGCTGCGCGGCGGCGCAGGGTCTCGCACAAACCTTGAAGTGCTGTGCACGAGCACTGTGCGCGTTGCTTATGCTGAATGTCCTCCAGCAGGCCTTTACCGCACTTGGGCGGCGCCGCGCCGCAGAGTGAGACAGACACAAGCGCTTTGGGCTGTGCTCGGTCCACGAGCGCGTGCACTGCTTGGCAGCCTGCAGCGCGTGCCGCGCAGGCGCCCGCCGCGCCTGGGAGATGTCGGTGCAGTAGCGCAGGATGGGCAGCAGCAGCGGGTAGCAGGCGGGGCACTCAGGGCCCAGCACATTGACCAGCCGCTGCAGCGCCGCCAGCACCTGCCCGCCGCGCCGCATGTCGGGAACCCGCTGCAGACCTACAAACTTCCAGCAGATGCATCTCTTGTTACAGGGTACCCAGGACCGCCTCTTGCTGTGCAGCCGCAGCCGTGTCCTCAAACCTGGCAGCTTGGTGCTGCTGCACGCGCACAGGCTGCTGCATCGCCTCAGGCGTCTGCTATCTTTGGTGAGGTGCCCGGAGGCCTACCGCAGGGTAGCGCTTGAAAGGCACAGCAGCAGCTGATGAACGGCACATTACTGGCAGCGGGCGCAGAGGATGGCGTGCTGCGCCTCAGAGTCGGCGTGCAGGACGTCTACTTGCTGACAAACAGGCACCACGGATGCTCCAACACCAGCCCCCTGGCATGGGCCGCACGGGCGGCAGCAGGCACAGCGGCACTCCTCTTGCCCGCAGGGTCTTGCAAGACCGCGAGGGTGGGAGAGTGACCTGAATGCGTAGCAAGGGCTGCCCCTCGGCGCGCTGCCACACGGGCGGCAGCAGGCGCAGGATGGCGTCTGCGTAGGGCCGGATGCCGTCCGCCAGGCGTTCAATGATCTCATTGAACAGGCTGAATGCCTGCCGTCACCACCAGCCGGTCAGCCACTGCAGCAGCCGCTTCCGTCTAGCCCTTGCTGCACTAAACAGGTGTGCGAGGAGAAGGCTCCATGTGCCAGCTAGGCCATGCCAGCTAGGGGGCTTGGCTGCATGCCTAAGGAGCAGCCTGACAGCACTAGCCTGCACTTTCAAGGTTTGCTGGTAAAGTGACACCCAGTCACACTGCAGGCTGAAGCTATCCCGGGTTAGGTTTTTGGCAATGGGAGCAGGACAAGCCGGATGCGTGGCATGCGCATGCTTCTGAGCGCGGCCGGGGCGCGCGCCTGCAGCTGCGTGTCGAGCTCGGTCGTCCCCTGCAGCAGGCGCGCGAGCAGCTCCAGCGCGGGCCCGACGCAGTCCGCAAACCCCGCCTCGTCAAAGTCCCAGTCGGTCACGAGCGCGCGGAGGCTGTCCAGACCCGCCAGCGCCAGCGCCAGGTCCGGCGAAGCCTGCGAGCGTTGGTGTGATGTGGCAGCACATGACTGCATAAGCCCTGTTATCTGACACGCGTTCCCTTTAAAATCCACTGCCTGCCAGTGAGCCGAGCGCCGAGTGTGAGCGAGCTTGTCAGAAAGGCGTGGGGCGCGCCATGAGGCCGAGCAGCGCGCGATAGGCGTCAGGCCGGTCCGCGTGCGCCAGCTTGGGCGCCCAGGCGCCGATCAGCAGCGCTGCGCGCCTCCGCAGCGGCCGCGCCGCGGGTGCTGTGTCCGCCATCTCCTGCGCCGCTTGGCCGAACATACATGTGCCGGCCGTATCGGCGGCAGAGGCCAATGCAGCTCCCACATTCCTGCAGATCTTTGTGCGCTACACGACTGCAGTGCATGCATCTAACATCCAAGCAATGAAAACCATATTGACAACCTTGCCACGATGCATATGGCGATAACCCACCTGCAAGAGCGCGCCGCGAAACCACGGCCCGAAATCTACGTAGTCGTGCAGGTCGAATGATGCAGCCGCCGCAGCCGCATACGCCGCCTCCTTTGCCAGCACAGCGGCCGGCACGCCCTCGACGTGGGGCCCCGGTAGGCTAGCAGCAGCTGCGGGCGGGCACGCCGCCGCTGCCGCCGTCACGAGCTCTACCACCATGGGCGCTAGCACCTCCCGATGCTCCTGTCAACCACACTGCAAGCGTACGAGGGGTGCAAAATGCCAGCAGTTGACAGCACGCCTCTGAGACTCTGCGGGGGTTCATGTGCGCCGGCACCAGCTGCGCTCACAGTGCCTGCTGCTCGTGCCCAGCAGGGCGTTCTTGACCTCGATGAAGTGATCTGGTCCGAGACTCCGCCGTGAACAAGGCACGCGTGCACTGCAGACAGCCGCATGCCTGTCACGCCTAGCCTGCATGAGTCACCTTGACCAGCAGCATGAAGAGGCGCTCTGCACACGCGCGCGGCTGCTCCTCCCAGCTGCCGGCCATGGCCTCGTGGTGGAACGCCTCCGGGTCCTCTGCCCACTGCTGCAGATCGCGCGCCTGCGCCGCAGTGCGGGCTGGTCAGCAGGGTATGGCCTGCTCAGGAATCACAGACACGCAGCATCTGGGAGCGATGAGGGGCACGCGGCAGCATCTGCATGGGTGGCTTCCTCTCGCAAGTGTTGACACAATCTGCTGGAAAATGACTGTTAGGTGCAAAGATGTGCGGCATGCTGGTAGCTGTGATCACCTGCTATAGAAGGCCGCCCAACGCTTCAGAGCCATGCACAGACTGTGCAGGGAGCGAGGCGCGCACGCCAAGGGGCAGAAACCGCGTCACGAGCGCCTCAGTTAGTTGCCGCAGGCGCTGCTGCTCCCAGAACCTCCGCAGCCGCTCCTGCGCCTCTGCGGCCATGCCCTTTGCCGCGGCTGCCTGCACCCAGCGACACTGCTGAGCACAAGCCAATCTTACTTGTTGCAAGTTTATGGAACGAATTGAAGCTCCCATGCCCAATACTGCCCATGCAACCACTTTTATACGTTTTTGTCTATGGTGCGCCTATGATCAATCTGCTGCAGCAGGCCCAGATTATATGTTGGTTTCAAACTAGGCGCAAGCTCGACAGCCGTAAAGGAGCTTGCGAGCGCGCCTGCGCGCGCGCGGAAGGGTCGTACGCAGCGAGCGCGCCCTTGAGCGGCGCGCTGGCGAGCACGGCGATGACGTACAGCGCGAGCGCGACGTACACGCGGCCCGGCAGGCGCGCGCGCTCGCCCGCGGCCGGCGCGGCCGCCAGCGTGGCCGCGGCCAGCGCCAGCGCGCCCTCCAGCGTGCCGCTGCGCAGCAGCGCCCAGGGGTGCGCGCCTGGGCGCGCGGGGGCGGGCAGAATGACTTGCAGTACTTCTGAGTTGCAGCATCTCACCAAAAATGTAAAGATAAACATTTTAATGTCATGGACAGCGGAGCCTCACACTAACTACGTATCAAACAGCCGTCAGTGCGCCCGCTGCCCAGCATCGAGCGATCGGCCATGCGCCCCTCCGGCGCGCTGCGCAGGAGCAGCTCCGAGGGGCGCATGCCTTGCCGCGCGGGACAGCTGCATCAAACATCAGGCACTGCCTAGCGCTTGATGGACAGCCCTTGGGCTTGCCTACCTCAGCAGGAGAACATCGCAGCATACTGGCCTGGGGTTGATACATTGTCTCTCCCAGAAGCTCAAACGCCAGCCTTGTTTGCCATGTGCAACAAGACCAAGCTGGCGCAGCGGGGCTTCAGCACCCAGCAGTGCGGTGAGGCTGCGCGCCAGCTTCACCAGCGCCGCGTCCAGCATGGCCGCCAGCTGGCTGCGCGGCAGCGGGTGCGGCGCGGCCGCGCGCAGCTCCAGGAGCGCGCCCAGCGCCTGCAGCAGGCCCGGCGCCACCTGCGCGGAGCTTAGCGCTTCTCAAATGCCTAATGGTAAGGCGTGTGTGGCAAAATAGCGGTCGTAGCACAGCCCGGCACTGCATGTACGACAGGCAGGCTGGCGCAGGTGTTGCTTACTCATGACACTCCTAGGCGAACGTTGTGCGCTGACCTCCTCGACATATCATATTGTGAAACAACTCATGCGACATCGTCAAAACGCGCGCCCTTGAGCCTGACATCTGCATTCCTCGTGCCCTCTCTGACTTGCGGTGCGTGCGACACAGTCTGTGCTCACGCATGCCTTCTGCTGCACCGCACGCATCATGCGGACCTGGGAGACTGCTGGGACCTCCTGCAGCGTCCGCGCATCAGCCTGGAAGCCGAAGAGCAGCATCCTGCGCATGCCCTGCGTGCGGCGGCCCGCACGTCGCCTTGCTGATGGGGTGGAGTGCGCAGACCACACATGCATGTTTGTTGCAACTGTATAGAGCCGGTATGCTGGAACCTGCACGGTATTGCTGCAGGAACAGTCATAGGCATGCATTTCAGTGCACATGCAACAAGTTTATGCAATAATGAAGCCACTGCAGCCCATGCCACACCATCAGCGCCATATAAAACCTCAGTCAGCACAAGTTGACATGCCGTGGCTTCTTTTTGAGCCTCACTGACAGGGTCTGCGACCAAGAGCAACTGAGCTCGCATGTACGAGGCAGGCGAATCAGGAAAACCCATGCCCAGATTCATCCCCCTATAGGGAGTTCCTGAGGGCTTGAGGGCAACACCTTGAGCTCCAGGAGCCAGCGTTCAGACGTGAGCTTCAAGCCGAGCGGGTCGTCGCCAGGGCTGCCCGCTGGGAGTGCGCTCGGCAGCCCCGCCAGGAGCGCCTGCATGTCCGCGCACCACTGCGTCCAGTACGGCTGGAACAGCTGCTCGGTCACCTGCGTCGCTCACACTCTGACTGCGTAAATGTCGCAGCATGCTGGGTGCACGGGCCACGGACAGCGTCCACAACGTCATAGCTGGTAGTTGCAGCCTCGCCACAAACAACCCCGCGTCCACCAGGTCAATGTCTGTCAAGCTCCACGCCTGTCACTTCGCACAGCATGTCTTAAGACTCGGCTGGAGCGGCTGGCCATCCCTGCCTGCCAACCAGCCTCAGAGATGCGCACTGCTGAACAGCTAACATGCGGTGCAAGCAGCTTGGACGTGCACAAGACAGGTCGAGCGCATCCCCTCTTAACATGCGGGCACTTGGCACTACATGCTCTGCAGTACTCCTTTCGCGTTCTGCTTGCCTTGGGCAATGCTGCAATAGAGGCCGACAATAGGGCATCATAAAGCGGCGTGTCGTGCAATGCAGCGCACGGACCAGGCAGCCCCCGCACGCGCCTCCGCGAACGTGCGCTGGTCGGCTGCCAGGCGGCGCGAGGACAGCTCCTTCAGGATGTGGTGCAGAACCAGGAAGGCGCGCCGCGCTTGCAGCGCGGCTGGCCCGCCGGGGCCGTTTATGCGCGCGACCAGGTCCCCGAGCAGGCTCGGCCAGTGCCGCGGGTAGTCGGTGCGCGCCACCTTGGCAAAGGTGACCGCCACCTGCACTGCGATCTGCGCGCAGAGCCACGTGCTTGTCAGGGGCTTGCGCTTGATGAGCGGTGTTCGCCCCACCTCCCAGCAGGGGCATGCGACACACCATGAGCCTCATGATACCTGGAGGGCCAGGTGAGCAAGGTCCATGCATGTAAGACCTGCTGGCACAGAGTGCAGGGCATTGTAACCTGCAAAAGTGGGGTGGGTGTGCGCGCCTGCGTGTCGTCCTGGTCAATGAGCGTGAGCAGCTTGCCGCGCAGGTACGCCTTCTCGCTGTCCGTGATGCCTCCCCTGCCAGGCCGAGCAGGCTCAGCAAACTCCCTGGGCTCCAGCATATGCGGGTGAACCGGCACTATAAACCAGGCGAGGCCCGGTGTGTGCCTGCTGTCAGCGCGCTGCCGCCAGTGCCGTGTGACAGTGTTCTTCAGCTGGATTGTTGCAAGCCAGCGCACACTATGGTCCGCCTGTCTGCTGGACATTATCTCCTGCGGCAGTGGAGCACAAGTTACACACTAGCCTCTCCTTCCATCAAGCGCAATACCTTGTTGCCAAGGTAAAACAGGTGTCAAGGCACAGCGGTGCCGTCCCTACCGCTAAGCACGAGCAGTAGCCCGGCTGCTCCTCCAGCAGCTGCAGCACTGCCTCTGCTCTGCTGCGCACTCCCGCATTAGTGCTCATTGCCTCGCGCAGGCAAGCAAACAGCCTGGCAAGGTCGGCCGGCCCCATCTGGGAAGCAGCCTGCGGCTGCATAGCCGCAGCACTCAGTATAGGCCAATACCGCGACTTGTCCCTGGCGTACTGGAGCAGAGCAAGCGCTCTCACAGCTTGCAGGAAGCTTTCTGAGCTTGCTACACTAGCGCAAGTGCACCAGCATACACCACAACAAGCATTTTGAGCGCAGTCATGACGCCTGGTTACTGCAGGCGTCCTCGCTTGCTTCGTAAAGAGGCTGGGAGCCAAGGCCTGGTGACATGCATGCTATGCATCTGCCATCGGGAAGCGCCGGGTACCCGACGCTTCCCCCATGCACGCCTGCCGATACACCCCAGCAACATTCTACATTTGCAAGTTCCATCTGGCCAGGTGCATACAGTGCGAAGTCCTTGTCCGCACGTAGTCAAGTAGAAATGCGCGTAGTGTTCGTGGAGTGCGTACGTATCATCACGTCTATCAGTGCAACGTGGCGTGGTTGGTACTGACAGAGCGGAACGCTGCACCTGCTGGGATATAGTTTGGACCTCTACTGTTCAGCTGGATGCGCCGCGTGTCCTGCGTGCCTGCTACCGTGCCAGCCCGCTGTGCAGCAGGTGGCAGCCTGCGCAAGAGCGCCCTCGCCGAGGAGAGTGCCGCGAGGTGGCCTGCTGCGCGTTCAGCGCCCGGAGCGGCTTGCAGGGACTCGCCAGGAGCTGGCTCGGCATGGGGCTCAAGGCCCGGCAGCCGGACGCGGCAGGCGCTGAGCGTGCGAGCGAGCGCACGGGCAAAATTGGCCGCGTGTTTGAGGACTTGTGCTCGCCGCCGCAGCTGGAACCGAGTGCCAGCACGCTGACGGTCATGCAGTGGAACGTGCGCTCGCCAACCTCTTCCTGCACTTTCTATATTCACATCAACAGTAACGGGTGCGCAGTGTACGTTGTTGGTTACACAGCACACGCCGTCTCGCGGCAGGTGCTTGCAGATGGCTTGGCGCAGTTTGGCGACTTCGAGAAGGTGGGTGCCTGTTTTCGTCTGTTGCTTCTGTTGCTGACTGTGTGTGTAGAGGCAGATGTGCTTCCAGCTCAGTTGCAGCATGAGCTGAAAGGCGTGCCATGCCTGGCAGGCAGAACCAGCTGCGCTGTCGTGGGAGGTGCGAGCGCCGCTGCTGTTGCAGGAGCTGCTCGAGGCGGACGCGTCTGTCATATGTCTGCAGGAGTGCAACCGCTTCGGTGCGTCAGTGCCTGACTGCTTGTTGAGCAAGCACAGCCTGCAAGCCGCGCCTCGCACACAGGCAGCTGTATCTGGACAGTCAGTGTGTAAGGTGTTGTAAGTGACCTGCTTGTATGCACTTTATGCGTGCACAAAGAGCACGCTGATCTCGCATTGAGCAGAGCATGCTGCAAACGCAGGCGACTTCTTTGAGCCACGGCTGCGTGAGCACGGCTACAAAGGCGTCTTCTGGCCAAAGCAGTGCTCGCCTGCTGAGCAATATGGCTTCCCCTGCGACGGCTGCGCAATCGTCTATCGAACAGCCCGGTTTGAGCCAGTCAGCGAGCCAGACGGTGCGGAGCGCCCCTGGCATGCTGTTTGTTTGAATAGGCTGCCTGTTTGGCTTGTTGGTGAGCAGAGGGATGATTCAGAGGAAACGCACTGTTTCACCAGGTGGGGGATGGCTGCCGCAGGCAGGCCCTTCACGTCGGCGGATGGCTGCGCCAGCAAGCAGGGGAGCTTGCAGGTGCACCTTCCATTGACACGAGGGCGGTGGGGGCTTGTTGAGCCTGAGGCTCACAGCTTAACCTCATGCAGCATGAGTGCAAACACTGCAGTGCGTGCAAGCTCTGGTGCATGTTATCCCGGGGCGGAAAGTGGCCGTGTAGTGGCCTGCTGCTGCCGCACCATGCCCGCGCTGTCGCCCCTGCTGCCGGCACTGGTTCTGGGGCACTGGTGCCCCAGATGCTGGTACCAGTAGTGCTCCTGTGGAGCTGTACATGCCTGCTGTAGCCCTGACCTGTGGTGAGGTGCGTCAAGCTGACACAAGCAGGCATGGGGCTGCACGCTCCTCTGCTGGCACGGCACACCTCATGCTTGTTCGCAGATGCTCTTGCGCGAGCGGAGTAGCGGCTGCCTGCTCCTGGTGGCCAGCACACACCTGAAGGCAAAGGAGGGCGCGTCTAACGAGGCCGTGCGCGAGGCGCAGGTGCGGCGGGCCGCACAATATTGCAAGTGCTAAGGATCCAAAGCGTGTATGTGCTCCATTGCCTGCGGCCTTGCTGCTGTCGGTTGTTAATGTAGGCAGTCTGTGCATGCTTTGCAGGTACCCGGCATGTGTGTTTCCCGTAAGCTTGTGCACAAGTTCACGCTCACGTGTCCCCTGATCATGCACGCCTTGCGCGTGCACACCTGAAAGGGCGCACTCTGGAGCATTCAGCAAGTTACCAGAACTTACAGCGCTGAGGTATGAGTGCAAATGCTGACGAATCTTACATGTGTTTGCGGCTCTGGTCGCAGCGCACAAGTGCGCACACCGCTCAGCGCTTGCGCAGCGCAGCAGGCTTGTGCGCAGGCGTCGCGCGCGGCCGCTGCCTGAGCCTGCAGGCGCCGGGGCGCGCAGGCGGCTCAGCTCCTGGAACGCCTGGCGGCGGCCGGCGCGCGCGCCGCGTGCGCGGCGCCCGGCGCCAATGGCGCGAGCCCCGCGGCGCCGCTGGTGGTTGCGTGCGGCGACTTTAACACCACACCGGGCGCCGGCGCGTGCCGGGTATGCGCCCGCGCCTCCCGCCGCTGTCGGCAGCTGGACAGGCTGGCGGCCGCCCCTCGTAAGCCGGCCGCCGTAGCGCTCAGGAGTTGCCCTGCTGCCGCAAGAGGTGCAGGCTCTGCAGGCGCTGGCGCCGCCCTCTCGCGCAGCTTTGGCGGCTCCAGCACCGGTGCACTGGCCTCGCTATGGAAATGCAGCGGGCACTGCCTGTGCTTGCCGACAGGCATTGGAGGAGCACCCGCTGGGCCTGGCCAGCATCTGGGCGCAGCAGCCGCTCGGCGCGGCACCGGCAGCAGGCGAGGCAGCCGGCGCGGGCGCGGGCGCGGAGCCGTTCAGCACGTGGAAGTTTCGGCCGGGCGAGGAGTCGCGGCGCATCAGCGACTACATCTGGTGACTCCCTTTTAACTGTAACGCTGGACCCCAGTGCCCCCAGTGCGCAGTGTGCGGAATGGCTGGGGCTTCTGACTATGGAGCGCTGCCAGGCGCCCGTCCTGCACCCCTCGCAGTGCACCAGGACAAGCAGTCTCGCCAGCTACAAAAAGAGAGGCTGGAGTCTACGCACGCAGGTTCTTGCGCGACCCACGGCTGCGGCCGCTGCGGCGGTGGCGCGCGCTGACGCCCGGCGAGATCGGCGCGGCGGGGCTGCCGACGCGGCGCTACCCCTCGGATCACATCGCGCTGTGTGCAGTGTTTGAGCTGCACGTGTAGGACCTGTTGGGTCCAAATGTCTGCGCACGCTGCAAAAAAGTGCCTCTACACAAATGTCACATGGGCTCCATGCCTAGCTTGGCAGCCACCCTAGTTCAACCGGTGGGGCAATGTTCCGCCAAGGTGCCAGCACAGAGTGCCCCCGCAGATGCTCCACCAGCGGCTGCCATGACCAGCCTGCCGCAGCGGCCGGTCGCGCAGCGGCCACAGAAGCCGCCTGCGGAGGTGATCGAGGCGGCCGCATCTGCGCGCACCGGCACTGGCCAGCCCACAGCGCCTGCGGCCCCGGCGGCCAACCTTTCCACGCTGCACAACCTGGCCGCGCTGGGGTCGCTCAACCGCAGCGCCTTTGCGCCGGTCGCGCCGATGTTTCCAGAGGTGCAGCTGTGGTCGCAGCTGAACTCGATGCTGGTCGCCGGCGCGGCCGCTGCACAGCCCGGCGCGGGCGAGCTCATCGCATACCAGGCCAACCTGGCAGCGCAGGGCGCCGCCGCGCGCAATGGCCGCTCGTGCTCTGGCGAAGGGTCCAAGAGCTCCAGCGCGTACGCGAGCAGGTGAGGCCTGACCTTGATGTCACCTGCAAGCTCCCGCGTCAGGAGGCTGTCGGAGGCGAGTGCTGGTGCCCGACTGCGAACGTGACTCCGGCTCTGCCCTGGGCAGGCACCAGCAGGCGGAGCAGCGGCGCCGGACGCGAATCAACGAGCGGTGTGCACCCGCGGCTGGCCCGGGAGTGTGAGCTGTGGTGCTGGTGCTGGGCCGTAAGAGTACGCTGGCGTGCTCTGTGAGAGTGTGTGCATGGGTCGCTCCCCGTCACGCCCGCTGCCCCAGCGGCATTTTGGCGTACGGGCGGTACACGTGCTCGTGACGTTCTCGGGCCTGTTTGCTCCGTCTTGGCTGCCTAGGCGTGCAGGTACAAGGCATGTGTGACGGGCGGGTGCCATGCACGTGACCCACTTGACCGTGGCATCAAAGTGCCCCCGGCTGGTTTGACTGTGCATGGCCCCAGTGTCACTGCATACCATACCCTTGTCGCTGGGGGACAAGAGCATGCGCTTGGCAGATGTGGCCCCTTAGGCCTGCGGACCGGCGTCGTATTTGGATGCTGCGCTGTCGACCTATGTGGCTGACAACCGACGCTGCCCGGCTCCGCCCAAGCAGCTCAGCACGCTCACGCTGCTGTGTCCTGTGCAGCCAGCAGGCCTCGGTTGTCCTGCCTGGTCCGGCAGTCTCTTGGGTGCGCTGAGGTGTGCGCGTGCGCTGGGCGCAGGCTGGACGCGCTGCGCGCCATCACGCCGCACAGCGAGCGCTCAAACACCGCGACGTTCCTGGAGGAGGCCCGCGCGTACGTGGAGTCGCTGCAGAAGTGCGTCGCGGAGCTGGAATACGCGCTGCGCGTGTGCGGCGCGGGCCGCGGCACCACGCCCACTTCACAGCCGCTGCCCACGGCGCAGGCTGGCACCTCGGCGCCCGCGCCAGCGCCGGCCAGCTGCTTCCAGCCGCAGGCGCCGCTGCCCGCTGCGGCGCAGCAGCAGCGCCTGGCCGCGCAGACAATCCTGCTGGCGTACCAGCCGCAGTTTGGCGCGCCGGCGGGCGCGCCGGCGGGCGTGCCGGCGGGTGTGCCGGCGGGTGCGCCGCCTGGGCCGCCTGGGCCATCAGGCGCGCCGTGTAACGCGTGCGGCGCGGCGGTGCAGCAGGGCGATGCGGCAGGCGGTGTGGGGTCTGGGGCAGGCGGGCTGGGGACGGGCCTGGCGCAGCCCGCGGGCGAGCCAGGGACGCCGCCGGCGGTGTCCGGCACTGGCAGCGGCGGCGAGGCTGCGGGCGGCGTTGCGGCGGGCGCGTCGCTGGACACGAGCAGCGAGGACAGCGGCATGCCGATCAAGAAGCGGCGCCTGCAGTAGGGGCGTCAGAGGGCGCGGCGCGGCAGCGGTGGCCGCCCAGCAGTGTGAGCGGGCGCGGCTGTGGTGCGAAGGGGCGCTGCGTGCGCAGTCAGATGGGCTCTGGACAGGGCGCTCAGCCGCCTGAAGCAAGTGCGCGCGCCCAGCGCCCGGCGAAGGGCGCGGAGGGCGGGCTGGTAATTGGAAGGGCGGGACGAGCCCGGCAGGGTGCCTGCAGGACAGCAGGTCGCAGCGCGGGCGTGTGGCCACGCTGCCTGGGAAGGCCCGGCCGGCGCGGCCGGGCCCGGCGCCGCGAGGGTTTTGGGTGCTTTTGCACATTTGGTGTCCTTTTCTTTGCGGTTGGCGTCCGCCAATAGCTATTCCGAGTACTATTGCGCCGCTCGTGCGGCGACCCACACCCCCAACCTCCCTCGTTCCTATGAACTGGTCGTAGTTTGAAGTGGTGCGTGCCGGTGGGGCCCCCCTCGCTCTTGACCCAGCTGAGGGTGACACCACAAGGTGGCACGTCGGGAGGCCATTTGCTGCTGCAGCTGGCGGTTTGCAGGGCTTACATGCCTGACCTGGCGCAGGACTTGCGTGTCTGTGTGTGCGTATGTGAGTAGTCCCCTCCCTCCCTGGTTTGCTGCTCGAACCTGAAGTGCGGGGCCGCGTTGCCGGCGGGGTGCGTCGCCGTCGCCGCGGCCGGGCTTTGCTAGTGCGCGGCGTTGTGAGTGGAGTGAGGGGCATGGGCGCGCTGCCACAAGCTGGGCGCGCCCTGGGCCCGTGCTGGCGTCGAGTGGTACTTGTGAAATTTTGGAACGGCCTTTGAAGTGAGGCGGCTGTAAAGTCTGCGCGAGTTCCTGTGTGCTTACAGCTTCCGCTTTGCCCTGGTGCCCGTCTCACATTCTTGTGCAGGGCTGCTGCTTCATTGTCTGACCACATGTTCATAGACAGATGTATTAAACTTCGCTGTGCCAAGCTGGGCACAAACAAGCGTACAGTAGCGGGGGCCCATGCTGCACGTGCCTGCACGTGCAACACCTCCAGGGAACTAAAGCCCTCTGGCGGCGACCCATGGAGAAGGCGATGCATTGGGTATGTATTCTACTGCTCCCTTGCAGATGTCCCACCTGCGCGTGGTAGACCTGTTGCATATGGGAGAGGCCAAGCGCAGGCTGCTGCCCAACATCCTGATAACCGGCACGCCGGGCACCGGCAAGACCACCACCGCAGAGCTGGTCGCCGAGCAGACCGGGCTGCGCCACATCAACGTGGGCGAGCTGGTGAAGAGCGAGCACCTGCACTGCGGCTGGGACGCCGAGCACGACTGCTTTGTCCTGGACGAGGACAAGGTGCCGCCCTGCTGCCTGGCGCTGCCCCAGCGATCTCACTGCTTGACAGTGTATGTTGCAGGCTATGCCTGGGGGCGCATGTGGCTGGGTGCAGCCTTGGCCGTGCAGCCTCGGCCGTGCCTGGTGCGCCCTGCTCCAGCAGGCTGACGGCCGGGGGGACAGGCGCCTGCGGCTTGGGGCCAGCCACGCAGTGATGGGCTGGACGCCGCTTCGCTGAGCAGAGGCTGCAGTGCCTGGTGCGACGTGGCGGCGGGCGGCGCGCCTCACACTGCTGCTGCTGCAGGTCTGCGACGCGCTGGAGGACCTGATTGCGGAGGGCGGCGCCGTGGTGGACCACCACGGCTGCGACTTCTTCCCCGAGCGCTGGTTCGACCTGGTGATCGTGCTGCAGACCGACAACACGCTCCTGTACGAGCGGCTGGAGCGCCGGTGAGCTCTACCGCGGCCTCACACCTCCTGTCAGGACAACACTTGCGTCGACGCTAGGGAGCGGTCGCCTGTTGCATACCTGTGACTGGCGGCCGTGCGCCGGAGCGCCCATGGCTTGCTGAGGCGTGCCTCGGGCCGGGCCTTGCGCGACTACGCTGTCAACCGTCCGCTGCGTGCTGCATGCTCTGTACGAGCAGAGCGCCCGCGCTGCAGCTAGCACCAGGGTGCTGACGCGGCGGCGGCCGCGCCGCGGCAGGGGCTACTCGCAGAAGAAGGTCAGCGGGAATGTGGAGTGCGAGATCATGCACGTGATCGTGGAGGAGGCGCGGGAGAGCTACAGGTGGCCGCCCGCGCCTGTCCCTGGCAGTGATGCTTGCACGCTGCTGGCGGGCGCATGTGTGTGTGCTCTGACAAAGCGGGCGTTGCTTGGCCGCACAGCGCTCGGGCAAGGGTCTGTTTAGTCAACACACGTCTACTCAGACTCCATATTTATATGATAAAGTGCTGGGCGGGGGCATGATGGGTTGTGCGGGATATGCACGCCTGTTTGCTGCCGTGGCGAAGGCCTGGAGGCCAGCATCGCAGGCTCGCGTCGCTGCCAGCGGGCTAGGCCAGCGGCTGTCTGTGCCTGCATGCTGCCCTGTTACGCGGTCAAGCCTGCAGTGACTGGGCGCCGCGGCTGTGAGAGGCGAGGCTGACCCTGCTCGTGCGGGAGCGCGCAGGGAGGAGGTCATGTCTGCGTTGATACGTGCCGTGGCTGTGAGAAGCGAGGCTGACGCTGCCTGTGCGGTGGCGCGCAGGGAGGAGGTCGTGCAGGTACTGCCCAGCAACACGGTGGAGGAGCTGGAGGCCAATGTGGAGCGCACGGTTGCGTGGCTGAAGCAGGCCGCCGCACTGCGTTGCTAACGCCGGCCCACCTTGCCGGCCCCGCCGGCGCCGTGGGGCGGGTGCGGGTCGGCGGCCGCGCTGCTGCCCCCCGCGGCGCGCCCGCTGCGACTCGTGCGCCAGGCATCCGCGCGACGGCCGCGGCCACGGCTGCTTGGTGTGGCGGGTGGCGCTGCGGCCGGGCTGCATGCTGGCGCTGGTGTGCAGATGGCCGCCCTGCAGAGCGCGGGCGGCACTGCAGCAGGTTCCTGCTGGCTACATTCGCGCAGCGCAGGCACCCCGGCCTCGCGCGGAGGCCGCCCTGCGTCACCTGCGTGTAGGGTCGGGCCCGGCGCACCTGGGAGCCTGGGCAGTGCGCCTTTAGAGCGCGAGCTTGGACTGACCAGGGCGCGCCGTGAGCGCGCGTGCGGGCCTGATGGCCTGGAACCCCTTGGCTGCGCTGCCACGCGCTGCCGCAGCCTGCAGCGCGGCGGGGGCAGGGCAGGTGGACTGCGAGGTGGCCGTGAGGCTGCGGCGGGCCGCTTTGTACACTGTGCATTATGTGAGCGAGCGAGGTCAGGTAGGCAGGTAGGTCAGTCGCCGGACACAGCAGAGTAGGACCCAAGTGGTCAGCGGGGTGATGCGCTGGAAGAGCGGGGTTGAGGCGCAGGACTTTTGCTACTGCTGTCACTTTTGTGACCTGTGCAAATTAGTACAGGGGTGGCCTGTTGGCCGGGGGTGGCCTGTCGGCCAGCCAGCATTGGGTGTGCCTTGAGGTGTGTGCATATGGTCCAGGTCAAGCCATAGGACGCAGATGGCGTGCTAGGCAGCCCCGATCTGAGAGTTGGATGGGCAAACGAGTGTCAGCGTGCACTGTTGTAATCGACATGCGCATGCAACATGCAAGTCTCGGCCCATGCACGGCCAAAGCCCCCGAGGGTAGCTCAAGGCAAGGGCGACGAGGTTGCAGCAAACAGCACACCAACAAGGTCCGAGCCGGAAGCGCACCCCCGCGAGTTATACAACTGCAGAAGCGCAGCACGCTTGGTAGCAGGGACCGGCGCATTGCTGCGCCATCAGCGCGCACGCTATGGCGCTCGTGCAGCAGCCGACCAGCGCGGCCAACCTGCTCGCGCTGCTGGAGGAGGATGACGACGCGCTGCGCCTGTACGCGCTGCAGGCGCTCAACCGCGTGGTGCACGACTTCTGGTTCCAGATCGCGAGCGCGCTGGCCGCGGTGGAGGCGTTCTATGAGGACGAGGGCTTCAGCCACCGCGGGCTCGCTGCGCTGGTCGCCTCCAAGGTGGCCGGCGGCCTCTGTTGCTCTGCGCGCTTGCACTCTGCGTTGGCTCGCAAGCGCGGCGCTCGTTGCAAGGACAGGGCGTACTTGCTTGATAACGCCAGGCCTTCATCGACGTTGCTTTCTGCAGGTGTTCTATCACCTGGGCGAGCTGGACGATGCGCTCACATACGCGCTGGGCGCCGGCGCGCTGTTTGACACCAGCGAGCAGTCTGAGTATGTGCAGACCATCCTGTGTACGGCCCCGTACCTGGTGTTCACACGCACCAGTTGCAAGCTGCGCGCGGCCTGCTCGCCCTGGCTGTTGCGCTGTTATGTCACTGCGAGCTGCGCGGGAAGCAGCGAGCTGCATCGACCGGTATGTGGAGTTGAGGAGAGCCGCAGCAGACGGCAAGGAGGGCGCGGTGATCGACGAGCGCCTGACGGCCATTGTGGAGCGGATGTTTAGCAGGTATGGCCTCCACACCCGAGGCGATCGACCGGTGATCCCACTGCCGCTGGTCTGCAGCGGGCTTCCCTGCGTGCCGGCAGGTGCTTCTCGGACGGCCAGTTCGAGCAGGCGGTCGGCATCGCCCTCGAGACCCGCCGGCTGGACAAGCTGGAGGAGGCGGTGCACTGGAGCCCGGACACGGTGGCCATCCTCACCTATGCGCTGCGCGTCTGCCAGGACCTGGTCGTCAGCCGCGAGTTCCGCTTTGAGGTCCGCGGCCGCTGTGGGGCCCCGCGCTGCGCACGCTGCAGGCAGCGCTGAGCGCCCTCCAGGCCTGGCGCCCGTGCAGACGCTGCTGCAGCTGCTCGTCGCTGAGACGACTCGGTGCCCCTGCAGGTGCTGCGGCTGCTGATCCGGCTGTATGAGAGCGTGGAGAGCCCGGACTGGGTCAGCATCTGCCAGTGCCTGATGTTCCTGGACGACGCGGCCGAGGTGGCCAAGATCCTGGAGCGCCTGCTGAAGGGCAGCGAGGTGCGCTCACGCGCATGCCTCTGCGCAAGCTGGTGGGACGCGCGCCTCGCTGTGTCGCCTGCAAAGGCGGAAGTGCGTCAGACAGCGTGCGGTTGCAGGCCGCAAAGCGGACTGTGCCCTGTGCTTGCACGCCACTGTGGGAAGGCTGGAGGAGAGACCGAATGTCGCTGATCCTGCTGCCTATCCTGTGCAGAGGTAGCTGCTCAGCATGCGCCGCCCGCGCCTGCCCTGCATGCACTCAAGCAGCGGAGACTGTAGAAGGCGCAGCCGCATACTGAGCGCGCTCTGCTGTGGCCACTCACAGGACGACGTGCTGCTGGCCTACCAGGTCTGCTTTGACCTGTTCGAGAACGAGCAGCAGTCTTTCTCTCTGCAGGTGCGCAGCGCTGCCCGGGCACCATAGGGGCAATAACCAGCCTGTCCTTGCCATATGCAACTCAATGTATGCATGCACCAGCTGGTGGTTATCTGTGCTCATCTGACCCTCTTTGTCTGCTGGCCAACAAGGCCCAGCCTGTATGTTGCAGAGCATTGGCCACCTGCCCACGCTGCACGGCAGTCCCGCTCATGCTCTGCGTCTTGGCGGTAGTGAATACATGTGAACTTTGTTTCCAGGCCCACACACATTTAAGCCTCTTGAGCTTGTAGACATCCCTTCAAGCTTTCACGCGCGGCAGCACCTGCCGCGTCGCAGAGCGTGCGCGCGGAGCGAGCAGGGCTGTGCCGCATGTGCCCACCCTCGCCTGCCCAGTCTGGGTCTGGGCGAACCCAAGCCTGTCCCTGCGCAGGTCTGGAGCATCCTGGAGCGCGCCGCGCCGCGGCTGCCCCAGCCGGAGCCGGCCAGCGCGCCCGCCGCCGGCGCCGCCGACGCCGCCCCAGCGGCCAACCCCAACCCTGAACCTAGCACGGCCGCGGCCGCCGCGGCGCCGGAGGCCGCCGCCGGGGCCGCGGCGCCGGCTGCCGGCGCGGGAGGCGCGCCCGCCACCGGCGCCCCCGCGCCCGGGCCTGGGCCGGGGCTTGCGGCGGCGGCTGCGGACGCAGCGGGGGGGCCCGCGGATGGGCGCGCGGGCGGCGACGCGCACGTCCCAGAGGCAATGGACACGGACGGCCTGGCCACTCTGGCAGCGGTTGCGCACCTCAGCCCGGAGGAGCACGAGCAGGCGCGCTCGGGGCCCCTGCAGCTTTTGTTGTAGGGCAAGCCGGGGAGAGCGGGCGGCTGCGGAGAGTCAGCGTGCCAGGAGCCGAGCGTGCCCGCTTCAAAGAGTTTGTCAAGCGTGAGCAGTGCGTGGAGCCGAGCTTGCAGCCAGTAGGACGTGCTTTAGGGGTGGCATGGCGAGTAGGAGATTGCATTGCATTGTGCCTGCATGCGTTGCTGCAACTGTGCGCAGTCCGAAGTCGCTCAGCACTCGCCTACGGTACGACCATAGCATGGGGCCCGGCATCCTCATGCGGCCGCCAGGCAGCCCAGCCTTCGCATAGTAGTGCGTGCCGCTGTGCCGGCCGCAAGCGGGGCCACATGCTATGCAGCTCCGCGCGCAGGCGGAGCGGTACAGCAAGCTGCGCGGCATCATCACGGGCGTCACGCCGATCTCGCTGTACCTGGAATTCCTGTCCTCGCACAACCACGCCGACCGCCAGGCGCGCGCCGCAGAGCGGCGCCTGCCAGCCTGGTGCAGCGACGCTTGCGCGCGCGACGCACGCGCCCTGCTCGGTTGTGCGTATGCGCTGCTTGGCGCGCGTCGTGCGCCCGCACCCCCTCGTTGCGAGTCCTCACCCCGTCAGCGGCTCTGGCGACGCGCGCGGCCAGGCCAGCGCATGCGCGGCGCCGCCGACGAGGCTGCCTGTCCGGGGGGCGGCCGGGGGTGGTGCGGACGGGGGGTCAGGATTAGGGTTAGTGTCCTAGCGCGGCGGCCACCGGCGCCGGCCAGCGCGCAGGTGCTGAAGAACATGAAGGGCGCGGTGGAGGTGCGCAACAGCGTGTGCCACTCGGCGGTCATCTTCGCCAACGCGGTCATGCACGCCGGCACGACCGTGGACGCGTTCCTGCGCGAGAGCATGGACTGGCTCACGCGCGCGACCAACTGGGCCAAGTTCAGCGCGACCGCCGGCCTGGGCGTCATCCACCGCGGCCACCTGGCGCAGGCGCGGCGCCGCGCCAATATGCAGCAGCAGGCAAATTGGAAAGGAAAGGAGATAAGATATGGGCTCGTCGTCAGTCCGGCCTGTGCCCGGCCCTCCACCCCGCGGCGCGCAGGGTCTGCCGCGGACGCGCAGCGGGAGCACAGTGGCCTCGGCGCGCCGGGTTGGCCGCGCGGCGCCGCCCGCGCGCCCGCCCATGCTGCGCGCCTGCCCGTACGCCGTCGGGCGCGCGCGCGCGCTTGCGCCGCGCGCGCGCGTCAGCGCACAGAGCGCGCTGGTGAGACAGGGTGTGCGAGTGCGGCGCGCAGGGCCGCAACCTGATGGCGCCCTACCTGCCGCCGAGCGCGTCGGGCAGCCCGTACTCAGAGGGCGGTGCGCTGTATGCGCTCGGCCTGATCCACGCCAACCACGGCCAGGCCATCCGCGCCTTCCTGCTGGACAGCCTGCGCGGCACCAGCCACGAGGCGCGCGGCCTGGCCCGCTCCCTGCCCTGGCAGCCCCGGCCTGCTGCCCGGCGGGCGTGCTGGGGAGCCGCGCTAGAATAGATGCCATACTGAGATTCGTCTTGATTTATTGGGGTGCTGATCGCTGCATGAGTAGCTGTTGCGCAAGCTGTGCAGTGGGCCGCCGGGACGCGACCGACACAGGCGGGAACGCGCGCGCGCCCGCTTCCCGCATCGCGCTCCCGGCGCTGCGCTGCGGCGGCGCGGCGAGCGTGCGTGCCGCGCGAGCAGGTGACGCAGCACGGCGCCTGCCTGGGCCTCGGCCTGGCAGCGCTGGGCACGGGCGACGAGGAGGCGTTCGAGGACCTCAAGGGCGTGCTGTACACCGACTCGGCGGTCGCCGGCGAGGCAGCTGGCCTCGCGCTCGGCCTGCTCTGCGTCGGCTCCGCCACCGAGAAGGCTGGCGAGCTGCTTGCCTACGCGCACGACACGCAGCATGAGAAGGCGCGCCCCGCGCTATCTTGCTCGCCCTCACCCGCCCGCCCGGAGCCCCAGCTTCGTTCGCCAGCCTGGATCCACCCGCCTGGAGCGGCAACGGCGGCGAGTAGGGCCCGCACCCGTGTACGGCCGGTTTCCGGCTCCGCCAGCGGCGGGGCGGGCAGCGGAGGCGCGCGCTGAGCGCGCTGGGGGCGCGCGCAGATCATCCGCGGCGTGGCCGTCGGGCTGGCGTTCATCATGTACGCGCGCGAGGAGGGCGCCGAGGCGCTGATCGAGCAGATGACGCGCGATCAGGACCCCATTCTGCGGTGCGGCCGCGCGCGCACACTGCCTGACCGCACAGATGATCGCATTGTCCCTTCCGGGCTGTGCGAGCCCAGCATGTCAGATGCGGACATATACGTAAACATATGCGTTTCAAGGCCGTGCCATGCGTCACGCGGTGCGTCCCGCTCCTGCCGCGCACGCACATGCGCGGCGGCGCGCCGCCAGCTGACGCACCGCGCCCGGCGCGCAGCTACGGCGGCATGTACGTGACCGGGCTGGCGTACCGCGGCACGGCCAACAACACGGCGGTGCAGCGGCTGCTGCACTTTGCGGTGGCGGATGTGTCGGACGACGTGCGCCGCGCGGCCGTGCTCTGCCTCGGCTTCGTGCTCATGGGCGCGCCTGAGCAGTGCCCGCGCATCGTCGCGCTGCTGGCCGAGTCGTACAACCCGCACCTGCGCTACGGTGCGCGCCCCCGGGATAGGGTAGGGTAGAGTAGGGTATCAGCATAGGGCAAGCGGCGCGGCACAGTGCGGCCCAGCCAGGCAGAGCCGCGCCCGCTGGCAGCGCGCGCGGCGGCGGCCGGCGGATGCGGCGCGCGCGGGCGCCTGCAGGCCAATTCGGCGTGCACAGCTTGCCGGACGCCCCGCCCGCGCCGCGCCGCGGGCGGCCGCGGCGCTGAGCGCACCCGCTGCGGCGCGCCAGGCGCGGCGATGGCGGTCGGCGTGGCGTGCGCGGGCACGGGTATGCGCGCTGCGACCGACCTGCTGGAGCCGCTGCTGGGCGACGCGGTGGACTTTGTGCGCCAGGGCGCGCTCATCGCCAGCGCGCTCGTGCTCATGCAGCAGCCTGAGGCCAAGGTGCGGTCCCCCGGCCTGTGCCGGCGCCGCAGCCTAGCGCCAGCGGCCTGGGTGCACCAACTGCCGGCCGACGGCCGCATGCACGCACCAGCGCCGCCTGATGCGTGCTCGAGTTTGCGTCGCGTCTTCGCACTGTCTGCAGCACGTCTTATCTTTATCTCCATCTGCCCTCAGCGTCTCCGTCCATCTTTGCCCAGCGGCGCCGCGCGCGCGCAGGTGAGCGCGTTCCGGCGGCGCGTGGAGCGCGTGGTGGGCGACAAGCACGAGGAGGCCATGGCGCGCATGGGCGCGATCATGGCGGCCGGCCTGCTGGACGCGGGCGGCCGCAACGCCACGCCCGCGCTGCGCGCGCACAGCGGCTACTTCCGGCGCACCAGCGTGGTCGCGCTCGCGCTCTTCACGCAGTACTGGTGCGGATGGGGTTAGGGCCGCAGCGCCGGGGCCTACCCTGGCCCTATCCCTGTACCCCCGCTCTCGCCTGCCGGGCCCGCGCCTTGCTGAAGGCTTAGCCGCACAGTGCGCCGTGGCCTGCGACGCGCGCACGGCTGCGGCCTCACCCTCTGGCGCATCAACGCGGGGCGAGCCCGCGCTGGCGCCGCGCGCCCGCACTCTCAGGGCGCCAAGCCACTTGCCTGGCATACTCCCCGCAGCGCTCACAGTGTTGGTGTCGGCATGCACACCCATTGCCGCCTCGTCGCCGCAGGTACTGGTACCCGCTGTCGTACTGCATCAGCCTGGCGCTGCAGCCGGCCGCGCTGATCGGCCTCAACAGCGACCTGCGCCTGCCTGCCTTCTCGGTGCGCAGCCTATGGTCTTGATAGGTACCGTTGTGCAATGGGGTGCGTGTGCTTGTCCGTCCTGCGCGTCCCCGGCTAGCTGTCGCGAGGCATGCTCGCCGCTGTAGGCCCCCTGTTTTTGAAGCGCAAAGTGCGGCTCAATAGCCGTCTGTCTGCCCATGCAACCATCGCATGAGGCTTGCGCCGGACTCCCTGCTGCATGCATTCGGGGGCCAAGCCGCTCAAATGGCGTGGCTGCAGACCGCAGACCGCTACCGTTGACAGGCCCGCCGCCGGCGCAGCAGTGCGCCATGTTCCTCCGCCGCTTGCGCGTGGCGTGCGGCGCGCAGCCACGCAAGTCTCATGTGAGTCGCTGCCGCGCAGGTGGCATGCAAGTGCAAGGCGTCGCTGTTTGCGTACCCGCCGCCGGTGACGCACGAGGCGGCGGCCGCGGCCGCCAAGGTGCCCACGGCGGTGCTGTCGACGACCGCGCGCGCGCGCGACAAGGCCAAGAAGAAGGAGAAGAAGAAGGCGGAGGCCGCCGCCGACGCGCCCGCCGGCGCCCCCGGTGACGCGCGCCGCTCGGCCCATGCCCGCGCTGTGCTTGCGTGGGCGGGTGCCGCGAGCGCTGCCAGTCTGGGCTTGCCTCTTGCCAAGGGCGTGGCTTTGGGTGTGGTGTGAGCTCTCAGCCAGCTTGTCCGTGACAGTGCTGCAAGCAACGTCTTGTCACTGTATGCACCAGCAGCAGATGCAGCACCGTGCACATGCGTGCTCTGCGCCTCTTCGCTTTGGCGCGTGCCGCTCCAGGCAGCTGGCTGTCCCTCTGCACTGGAGGTTTCATGCGCGGTACAGAGTAGCGCGTGTTTGTCTGAGAGTCTGGTTTGGCAGACGCACTTCAGGCGAGCGCGTCCAATGATTTGGTGTACTTAATCTTTTATGATGCAAAGCATCCCTTCTCAGTCTGTCCCCGCACGCACTGAGCAGCGTCCCCTCCTGCGCTAGCGGCGATGGACACTGAGGAAGCGGCGACGCCCACCGCCGCCGCCAAGGGCGACGAGCCCGCCGGCGACGCTGCGGCAGCGCCGGCCGGCGCCTCCGCGAACGGCGCCGGCGGCGGGCCGAGCGCGAACGGCGCGCCCGAGGAGCCGGCCAGCTGCCGCGTGGACAACCCGGCGCGCGTGGTGCCCGCGCAGGCGCGCCCCACTCCGCCTCCTTCCTGATCCTTGAATGTACCCATTCGCATGCGCCAGCGGCCTGGCCGTTGGGCTGAGCGTGCGCAGTAGATCTGCACCCTCAGCACAGCACACTGCGAGCTGCTCAAAGAAACTGTTGCAGGCAGTTGACTGTTGCGAGGCGCGACTTTTGCGAGGCGTGCGCTGCAGCGCGGTCGCTGTGTCCAGGCACCCTGCCCCTGACCGCGCGCACGGCGCTGGCGGCGCGCAGGAGCGCTTCATTGAGCTCGACCCTGCCTCGCGCTGGGTGCCCATCAAGCAGCGGCGCGCTGCTGCCGGCATCCTGGTGCTGAAGGATCGCAGACCGGGTGAGAGTCTGCCCAGCCCCGATCTGCCCAGCCCCGCAGCCCCGCTCTGCCCAGCCCCGCTTGCGCACAGAAGCTATTCTGCGCTCCGCTTGGGTCATGCTCTGTCCAGGCTGACGCAATGCGGGGGCTCGCCGAGCGCTGTGCCGTGTGCATTGTGACACACGATGCCGCCGCTCCAAGGCTTAAGCAGTGTGCAGCGCGGCTGCTGACGTGCTTTTGGCGCGGTCCGCCGCCTCAAGCCGCGGCCGGGGCATGCGCGCAGGCGAGCCGGTGGAGCTCGCGAGCGCGGCAGCGGCCGCGCCGGCGCCCGCGCAGACGCCCGCCCCGGCGCCCGCTCCTCTTGCGCCGCCGCCTGCGCCGGGGCCGCGCGCGCGGCGCCGCGACGACGACGAGGTCCCCCCGCCCGAGCCCTTTGGTGCGGCGCCCGCGCCGTTAGCCCATGCAATCTTACATCATAAAAAGCACCAGTGGCAATTTCAAATTGCTGCAACTCCAACTCTGTGGAGCAGTGGTCCGTCGTGCTATAGCAGAAGGTCAGTGGCAAGGGCTGCGGCTCAGTTGCGCATATGTACCTTGTGCGAACGCCCTGACTCGCATCTTGTGGCCGCTGCGCAGAGTACACCCCGCCCTAGGGCAGGGCGGGTACCACGCTTTCCCTCATCGACGCTGAGCGCGGCAAGAGGCGCTTCTCTTAGAGCGCGCCTTTGGCTGGGCAATAACACTGGGCCTGGCCTGGGACTGGGCAGCTGCAAAGTCCAGCATCCTGGGTGTGTTGGAGGGTTTGTGGGTCTAGGTTCTGTAACAGCGGACACCCCGACCATCCTCTCGACTTATAATATTAATTGTGGCAAATCGTCGCAGAAGGCCAGTGCGGAGAGTGCCATGGCAGAGACTCAGCCCGCACACCGCGTCCACAGCAGCCAGGAGCTCGGTGGTTCAGAGCCAGGCGCAGGTGTGCCTGACCCATGACGCTAGTATATGACTCTGCAGCTTGTGTGTTCCTGCAAAGCGGTGATAACGTTCGTTGTGCTGGTGCGCACAACAGGGCGGCAGATTCTGGTGGCCGTTGATAGGTCAGAGACAGCATTGAGAGCCTTGGCATGGGCGTTGCACGAGCTATACCGCTCTGGCGACACCATCCACGTTGTACGCGCCCCAATCGCGTGTTTGCTGGGCTTTAAATTGTGACCAACGTGGAATGTGACCAATGTGTCAGAACGCCTACCAAGGAGTGCGCTGCGCAGGTGTTTGTGGCAAAGGTATGCACCTGAGTGCAGTCGGCCAACTGCACTGCTGCTTCCTTTGCAGCAGAGCCGGCAAAGCGCCACCACACGCCAGTGTAATCTGGTTGTCCAGACAGTCAACGGTTGGATGTTTGCAGGTGTTGTCGCCGGAGCAGGTCGTCATGCACGGTGCGGGACCAAAAATACCTTCCACAAGCCAGTCGTGCGCCGCTGTAGGCTCACCAGGCCGCGGGGCGCCGCAGGTCCCGTGGGGTCCAGCTACAAGTTCAGGGACGCGACGATCGAACAGGCCCAGAAGGAGATTGGACTGGCCAGGGAGTGGCTGAGCCGCGAGTGCGCCCTTGCTGTGCACTTACGTGGAAGATCACATGTTCGGCGAGCACATCATGCATGCATATGCACTCCTGCAACGGAGGCTGGCCAGCGACCGCACC
>JAABUV010002516.1_pt1 | contig 24672 bp, 23 predicted proteins | sample 5559971 | NCBI WGS metagenome assembly JAABUV01 (sample SAMN10711881, study PRJNA513362) | rock metagenome | isolation source: Antarctica rocks | place: Antarctica: Victoria Land, Knobhead nord | collected 2015-12-19
CCACAAGGCTAAGACCACTTAGGTATAGATGAAAGGTACTGTACCTTACCTTATGTAACTGCAACACGCTAGTTGTATTATATGTACCTTACTCGTAGCTAGTACGAATAAACAGGAATGATTGAGCAGACTGAAGCACTTGTCCATACTCCATAGAGTGTTCAACCTGAAGCATCGATGATGAATGCTACCAATTCCAAGAGTTTTGTCTTTGGATAAGGAAGGAGGCAAACTTCCGGCCTTAGTATACTCGGTCACAACGTCGCTGCCATGGCTCGTTGTAAGCCTTCCACCAAATTTTTCAACATGCATTCACTGATGTCGCCGTAGCTTCCCGGAAAGCGCTGCTTCCCCCAAACCAGCCGGACCTTGTGTATCAGTCTTCCGTTCCACTCTCGAGGAGACGCGCAACGTGGCGGTCGCGTGCAGGAGCATAGGACAACTATAGGCCCAGTTACGGTCAACAACAGTCATGTCACACGTACAGAGTCATCTACTGCGTCGAGAATAAAGGTGGGCTCTAGAGCTTCCACCAAAGCTGTGCCTAGGCTACGTCGTGTCAGAAGTCTTTATGAGCTTGCTGCTCGTTCTGCAAGCCCCTCCCATGCTCTAATAGCTGCGCTGGGTTCAGTTGCTCAACATTATAAAAAACCCCGCATTTTCTCTAATAAGCTAGATCTGTCATATTGTGCACCGATTTTGTTGAGCAAATATCACATATCTAGCTTGCGAAAGACAGCAACAAGCAGCGCCTTACGGCACAACCCCCCCAAACCCCTATTAACCATACTCGTTCAATACATCCAAAATCTTCATCCTCTTGTCAGGTCCTGTAGACTGGCTGATGACTTGCGCTCGCGGACACCAGACTTCGACACTACTTTGCTTAAGACTTTCGACGATGAGAGTTTAAAATTGCTACAACTCAAAGGATGGTCAGTTTCGGATCTGATGTCCTGGACATGGATCCTAACTGCCAAATCCGCGGCGAAGGCAGCCACAAGGTTGATGATGTTGGCAAGTCCCTCAGATGGGATGAGCGGTGTGCTGATTCCGACGTTTGTATTCTTATTGCTTCTTCGCCGGAGAGATATGAACGGGTATGCTTTGAAGCTGCTGATGGTACATTCTTGGCATCGCTTGCTGGGGACGCCTCGCAATAAGTGGGCAACAAAATCCAAAGTTGAACTTGAGATTGCAGCCATGCCCCAGTCATGGCCACAAAGGATGAGGAACGGTAGGGCGACTGGAAGTGTCGTTTATCAACCAATGTCCGAAACAACAATCATGACGGTGATTGTTCGACTCTTACGGCACTGTCGAAAAGTCTGGCCTGCAGCCTGCGTGAGCGTTGCTAAGATGATTACTAATTATGTTAACGGTACAAGTCCTGGGGATAGCCCAACCCCGACTCTTGTGTTGCCCGAACAGACCTTCGCTAGGCTCACCTTTCTTTACAACAAGGCCTTGTCTCTACTATCTTTACCATCATCTATCAATCCATTTCAGTCGGTTGCTTACCATCAGCGAGCACAATTCATTCTTTTGAAAAAGATGAATGAATTCGAGCCTGCATTAGCCATCAACGTAGAAGGTTATCGTGCTGTGACGCGAGTGCAACTTGCCCATAGAAAAACATTTCGCGAGCGCCAATGGGCTGATATGAAAGCAATCTCTTGGCCACCATGGAAAGAAGAGAAGTCCCGTATGGACGTCGACATAGGTCCAGAGCACGGTGTCAGTCGCGCCAGTGAGTCAATGTATCGGTCGAAAGAAGCAGGGTATACTCCACATGACTGGGAAAGAGCGGCCGGGATCTTGGCTGGGTGGGATACTGATCGTAGCCCGACAATACAAACACGGGCTTGGTTTCAGCAACCTCTGGTTCCTCGACGAATCATCACTTCTAGCCATTCAGCCCAACCTGAGCGAGACGGGAATGTCTGGGCCGCTCGTATAAGAGCCACAAGAACCCTTGATGAGGGCTGGGTATGCTTCTTAGCATACAAGGATCAGAAGAGTAACCCGTCTCAAGGGCCTTATTATGCCATGTTCGAGAAACTTGTCTTTGAAGATAAGAGACGAAGGAAGAGCGACAACAGTGGAAAGCTGGATCTTGCCAAAGGCAACACTTCAAATACTTTGGCTGGAGATGGTAAGGAATTGTTGCCCAAACCCGAAGACCCTCGAATATCAATTTATGTGCGGACACCACCACCGTCTGTAGAAGAATTCTTTAACAGCATGATCGAAGATAAGATGTATCCTTCGGGCAGATTCCTGGCCTTTCTCCTGAGCCATGCTGAGTCGTTCCACGCTGGGGTAAAGTATTTAAGAGCAAGTAGGCTGCCTCCTCAAACCATCATAGCTTTACTCAACCAAGACCTAGGCAAGGACTCTGTCACTCGAGCTAACCTAGAATCGGTGCCACAATATATCTTTGCCGCTTTCATTCGCTTTTTAAGTCGATTCGCACCAAGATTCTCTCACAAATTCACAGGTTCAGTTGACCACATGAGTATATCCATCACAAGCCCTACTCGTGACCACAAATCTGTACTGAGACCTCGAGCTATTCGAGTGAATCCACTTCTGCATGCGTTTCGCCTTATGGCTTGCCGAAGGCCATACTACCGACCACCATGGAACGCTTTGTTATGCGCACTCGCACGAGCTGGTACGGCCGTCGATAGTGGCCTCACGTCTGAGGATCCAAGCGTACAAGACCTTCTAACTTGGACTGCCATATGTGATCTTCTTCATCAAATGCGCGAAATTCGCCTGGACCTGGATCTTCAAGGATTTCAAATGGTACTCATAGCTCTAGAAAAAGCGATCTTCGCAAGCGAAAGCTTGATTCAGGGCTCAAAGAAGCCGGTACCTTTACCGGACCCGCAATCCCCAATTCACCGACAATCCATACCTGAGAAGTCTGATTATTACACCCGTAGTAGGCGAGAAGCGGAGAAGGTCCTACTCCACGGCGTCCCCCACGTGAAGAAGATCTTTAAGGGTCTGGTCACTTCAGGCATCGTACGCGACGAGACTACGAGCTCTGATAGCGATGAGCTCTCCCAATGGGTAAACGATCATGGCTTCCTAGCCGCTAGCGCTCTCCTCCCCCGGCTTCTGGAAGTACCCTCCCCAGCTCATCTCCACGCCCTCATCCGCGTACTCGGTCTCCGCGCCGACTACACCGGTATGTTGGATCTAGTGCAATGGATGTCCCGCTTCATGCCTGAGATCAAAGCCGTCATCGAAGAAGCAGGAAACGGTTCTAGGATGATGAGGCGATGTGTTGTTGCTGTCAGAGTCTTTTTAGAAAGGTACTGGTTACATAGCGAAGCTGAGGCGGAAAACGATGCAGAAGTCGATGCAGAAGCCGATGCAGAAGCCGATGTAGAAGCCGATGCAGAGGACTCCGGCCTTGTAGACGAAGGGGCGTCGATAGAGATGATCGAGAAGGTGCATGACATTGTTGAAAGGAATGAGGAATGGGGTGGCTGGCCAAGCGACAAGGAGATGGAGGAGTATTGCCGAAAAGGGCGTTTTATCTATTCCATAACTCAACTCACAAATACATAACGCTCAATTAAGGTCCTATTCTTCGCATCTTGAAGGTCTTCCAGACATGATCTTCCGATGACATATCTCTACATCTGCCTCACAAGTAACCCCCACCCGACCGCCATCCAACCATGCGCCCCCGCCTCCTAATCTCCCTGTCTCATCTGGCGTGCCCCTCCCCCTACCTCACGCGCCCCTACTCCACTACTGCTTCCAGTCCCTCCCTTCTCAAAATCACCAATCTCTCCGCCCCCCACACCGGCACCATCCGCATCATCTCCCTCAACTCGCCACGCAACCGCAACGCCATTTCGTGGCGACTGCTGCGCGAGCTCACCCACGAAGTGAACATTCTACGAGATGCAGGAGACGAGGGCCCGACGCAGGAAGGGGGCGTGAGAGCGCTGGTGGTGGCGAGTGAGCTGGACGAGGTCTTCTGCGCCGGCGCCGATTTGAAGGAGCGAAGGAATATGGGTGTGGGGGAGTTAGTTGGATTTTCATTCTTTGCATCCCACGAACCCAGCTTCTACTACTTCATCATTCATATGCCTACGTATACTGACTACTTACGATGCTACCAACAGAGTCACCCACTTCCTCTCCACCCTCCGCACCACCCTCGCAACCCTCTCCACCCTCCCCCTCCCAACCCTAACCGCCCTCTCCGCACCCGCTCTCGGCGGCGGCCTCGAACTCGCCCTCGCCACCACCCTCCGCATCTTCGCTACAACCGCCACTATTGGCCTGCCTGAAACGCGCCTCGGCATCATCCCCGGCGCCGGCGGCACCTACCGCCTCAAGAATTTAATCGGGGAAGCTAGGGCCATGGACATGATATTGACGGGCCGGCGGATCGGGGGTCGGGAAGCGGGGATGATGGGGCTGTGCAAGCGGGTTGTTGGGGTAGATGCCGGAGCGGGGATGGGGGAGGCGAGGAGGGAGGTATTGGAGGAGGCGGTGCGGGTTGCGAAAGGGATTTGTGAGGGGGGGCCGAGGGCGGTGGGGTGTGCGTTGCGGGCGGTGAGGGGGGGCAGCGAGGAGGTGGAGAATAGAGAGTATGAGGTTTGTTTGGGGGGTGGGGAGAGGGAGGAGGCGTTGAGGGCGTTTGCGGAGAAGAGGAAGCCGGATTGGGGGAGGCTGGATAGGGGTGGTGAGGGGGCGGTGAGGATGGTGGGTGTTAGTGGGAAGTACGGGATTTGAGGATCAGTGGGGGGTGGGGAGAATCGCAATAAACAACAACTAGTCTCCGTCAAGAGCATAGCTACAGTCTTGCTATGTCGTGGTGAGTATCGTAAGACCCTTTTATAACGGTATTCCACATAACAACATTACCTTTGCAACGACATACTTCTTGAGACCAGAAGGGGTTATTTTGTGTGTGCCCATATTTTATACAAGATATCTTCCTGGTAACAATGTGGTTAGGCAGGAGTGTGAACAACTTTATAGCCAGATCTTACTGCAATTGCACATCTAATCACAGGATATTCGAATGAACGGTTAGTCACACTGGTCTTTCAAGAAGAGTAAAGCTATGAAGTCGAGTTTGATTGCCCGATAGGAAGAAGTCAAGAAGATGGCAGATGAAAGAGCAAAAGAAGTCAATGTTGACGCTCGCTGTTTATCTATTCAAACGAACGACTAGTCCCATCTGTTTCTTCAAAAAGAACATCACTATGAAACCGCGTTCAAATGCGCGACAAGGAAAAGTGGAAAGGGGAGTCAACAAAGAAAGTCAATATTAGCCCGAGCTGCCATTTGTTCTGCTCGCAGTTTTCTAAGATTGTGTTACGGGTTGAAGGAAAAGATCGATCCAGTGGCTCGACTTGTAACCAACGGTATCTTGACAGGTATGTTTCGGTGGATAAGGCATCGAGACCGTATTTCGGGGGACTTTTCGAGGTCACATCCGCCCTGCTCAGAAGAATGCCGCTGAAAAGAAAGTGCCCCGGCGGAGATGCTTGGAAATTGGCTATTTCTAGGCGCTGACGCGCATCATTGACATCCTCGCGTTGCTGTTCCGTGCGATGGAACAAGGCTTGCGGTTTGTAAAACGCATCACTGGTCAGGTTCGAGGGTGTCGTGGTGCTTCAGCATAGGTGCTTCTGTTGCAGCAATGGATTCAACGGCCTACGCAGCAGACTTCTCAGCTAAACATATCATTCGAGTTCCACACTCAAGATTTCCAAAGGTTGATGGCGTGATGTCGACCTTTCCAGCGGTATCGCAGACCTTCGTGATCAGGGAATACTGCCACCAACTATCGTCTAGATCGGAGACATCCGACCCACGCGCGAGCTTCATGCGGACCTCCCGGTGCCAGTGGTTCATTGTTGAGATCATCAACGGCGTCAGACTCCAAGTCGGTCTCCATGGGAATGCCCTCATCTTCCTCAGCTTCTTCGTCCTCGAGGAACAACTCAGCCTCTGCCTCTATCGCTGTACCTTCTGTTGCGCCTGGTCAGTCAGCCTCTGCGAAAGGATCTATCTCTGCCTCTGCCACTGTACCTTCAATCGCGCCTGGTTGACCAGGCTTGTTCGCCCCACTAAGTAACAAGCGCCCCGAATTTCTGGAAGGAGCCTGGTCTTTTCGGTCTGACCTGGACCCTTTGCGGCTTGGAGCGGACGCTGAGGCTGCGCTCTGGTAAACTTGCCAAACTTGTTGAGCCGTTGCCGCATCCGACAAGCTTTTGCGAAAGAAGATTCCGTTTCGATTTTCTAGGTTCTCCCGTCTGACAAAAACCGAGAAGCGAGCATAGTGATCTAGTACGCCTCAATCCGCTTTGTCGACCCGAGCCTCCGGCTCCCCTGACGTTCTCCCTCTAGGAACGCGGATTCCAATGCGGCCAAATCGGGTCCTCTAGGCCCCCAGTCTATGTCAAGATCGCAAACTTTCAAACCCTGGCAATTGTCAGCGATCGACGGATTGCTACAGTTTGAGAGAGACGGTTGGCTCAATGGCGCGATATGAATATTGAGAGTACGTTCGACAGAGCCGTCAATGTCCTGACCGCACACGATCAGATGTGACTTTGCTCAAGAAAGTGACTCTTGTAGTTTGTTCTCAGATTGGTAAAGGAGTGGTAAATCCATCAGGCGCTCAATGTATATGTACACTTCATTACTTCGGACGTCGACCAATGCTCACTCATTATTACAAGTAACCCGCATGTCTCGTGTTAGAAATCCAAATGGGCGATTAGCTTCATTGAGAAGAAATAGTATTGTAAACCCGAGTTCAGTTACACGATAAGAAGAAGTGCGAAAAGAAATAATGGAAAGAAATCAATCTTGACGCAGACTGTTGTATATTCTGGTAATCGATCAGACTATACGTTGTGGGAGGGAAATAGTCAACGAGAGCGAAGGTAAAAAGTCAGTACAAACGATCGGTTCTCTGTTGTCGACGTAAGCTGTCGAAATACGTAGTTGATCGTAACAATCGATTTGTCTTCAAGATATCGAAATTAACGCTTGGTCTTATTTGCTTTTTGACGATAATTATAGTCACGGACTCGAAGAAGAAGAAGTAGAAAAGGGAGTAAATGGAAGAATTCAATCTCGGCCTACACGGCTGTGTATTCTGGTGGTCGAACTGCGTATATTTGTGTTAGGCGCTCAAGCTGTATACCCTTCGTTACCTCAAACGCCGTCCACTGCCCTCTAGTAAACCCCCCCTCAATACCATCCGTGCACGATGATCTCTTTACCGGAAGCATGAATGCACAAAAGTCCTGCAACTCCTCGCAACATATTACTCCAGCACTCCACTCATGTCCCCTTCAAAGCATCCACCGCCTCATATAGCTCTTTCGGATCCTCGAAAACCTTCCAAATCTCCCTCGGCACATCCTTAAATGCCTTCTCAAATCTCTCGTCCTTGTTCTTGTCACTCCCCTTCATCTCCGCCACATCTGTCACCTTCCTGATAAAAACCGCCTTTACCCACCATTTGTACTTCCTCGCAATATTCCCATACGCCTCGGGATCACTCTGAGTGCTGTCACCCACACATAGGACCTTTCTTCGAGGCAGCCAGCCGTGGATTTTGTCCATGCGGCTGGTTTTGTAGGCTTCGGTGCCTTGGGTGAGGGAGGCGAGAAATCCGCCCAGGTCTTGCCATGAGGCGTCTCGGAGGATTATGGGGCCCGGGGGATAATGTACGTGTAGGAATGAGCGTAGGAAGGGGTAGAGGTTGTATGGGGAGGCGGAGAGATAGTACCAGGTTGGGTTGAGCACGGATGTGACGTGAGCATATAATTCTGGCATTCCCGCTATAGGCGTTGGTTCATCGACAAATGTGCTACGAAGAATCGCCATTGGAACAAGCGAGCCCGTTATCTTGATGGAGTCGTCAATGTCTAAAGGCAAAGTGTAAGAGGATGGTCGGTGTTCTTCGTGAAAGGGGGTTGGGGGTGGGCTGAGGATGACATGCAACGTACCTGAGATTACTAACCAGCCTTCTGGCTCCGCAAAGTTCGTGATCATGGGACCATGGGGAGAAGCCTCGGGAGGAGCAGCCGAAATGGAGATGGTATCGCCATCGTTGTGCTCTCCAAGGTTTAGAAGGAGCTCCTGGCTGACCGCCGAACGACCGCCTGGCCCTAACTTCTGGATTTCTCCACTCCGGAATTTGACCTCCACAAAACGTGCAGGTGCTATGGTACGGACAAAGGGTTGAAGTCGGTTCTCGATAGTCATCAAACCTTTGTCTTCCGGGCCTAATCCAAGCTTACCTGCGATGTCGGCAACGGCGCTGGTCAGGTCTTTGGACACATGTTTCTTGAAGAAGGCGACCACGAATTCTGCTTGCCATGGTTGGGGCTTGTGAGGGTACACATGAACTGGTCGATAGGCGGTGTTGTCGAGAAGCCAAACAATCTCTTCTGTCGAATCTATTTTCTTGGCGAGCCTATTGAATCCGCCAAAATATGACGTCACATTGTCAACAAGCGGGATATTCCTGCGGGAACCGAGGTGCGTAGGGAGATTCTTCTCGGTTTGACGAAAACCTCCTGCAGAGCGAGTCTCACGCTCTTGGCTCGTCTCCTCCATCTCCTGGCGAGCTTTGTCTATCATGGCCGACATGTTTGAAGAGCTGTGCGTCCAAGCCTACATGTACAAACAACGAGGTGTCAAGTGGAAGGGCAGTATGACTACAGTCATAAGAGCAGAGCAGCAGCTACATCAAGGCGCTTGACAGGCACATATCACCTATTACGCCAACCTTCAAAACAGGAAAAGAGGAAAATACCCACGTGTCATGGTCATTGGTCTTTGGAAGATCGTCCGACTTTGTTGGCAGCGGACGGCGGAGCGGAGGGACGATCACGGGTCCTGGACACTCGTGATCATGGACGATAATTTGTCTGAAACACCCAGCGCTACCTTAGATGTTCATGACGGGTTGTATCACCAGGGGGTGCAGAAAGCCAGTAAACAACGGCCGGTTCGCAGGAGAAATCGTTATTTTCGTGAAGTGGTAGCACCAGTGACTCAAATTTCGACTGCGAAGCTTATGCGATGTGAACAACTGGATAAAGAGACACGAGGAGCTGGTTGTCCATGCAGTGCCATTCCAAAACCATCAAATAGTTCGATAACCCACCTGGCGTGCCTCGCTATTGGCTGTTGTTTAATAACTTTCGACACCTCCCGGTGGATGCAGAATAAATTGGAGATATTGAAGGACGTAATATTGACGATGTCCGCCAAATCCGCATATAGTTGACGCCCTCCGGAACAAGAGCTAGAATATTTTCGTATGAACCTATGCATAACTGTGAACGCCGGCGCTATCTCCAAATCCCGATCAGGAGCAATTCAGATAATTCCAAGCGCAGGAACCTCTCCTTGCTCCTCCTGTAAAGTGCCTTCAACCTTGTACGATGCTTTCCATCGCATCTTAATCGAATTCGCCTGCCCTTTAGCCACTCCATTAATTTCGATGGATTGCGTAATGCCGTTTTTTTGCTTTGGAAAAAGCGTCCGCCCAGTTTGAGGTGTTAGATGGAGAGCGTATCCCTGCGAACACGGTCAATGCTGATCAGGTGCAGGGGGGAGATGAACGGAACGCACCTTTCTCACGGCGACTTGGAAGGTATATTCGGTAATAAGATTAGCGGATGTATTAGAAAAATGCGCATTGATAGCCACGACCGAATCCTTGTTGCTCGGTCTCGACAGCTTGAACAAAATAGTAACGGTGCTGTTTGAGACTGATAGATCCTTCGAGGACGGTAGACTTGCACTCTCGTCGGGCAACGCCGAGCTGAAGTTCCAAACTTCGTCGGCCGTGGAACCGTTACTCTGATTTACGGGTCCAGACTGTGAAGTGGCAGAACTCTGCTGACGGCTCGGTTGAGCAAAATCGAATAGCGAACCAGACGGCGATGAATTAGGAGGCTGGCCTTGCTGAGAATTCAGATAAGGAGATGGCTGACGTGGGACGGATGATGCGAGCGCGGCGAAAGGGTCTTGGGGGTGCTGAGGAGTTTTTGAAGCTAGCTGTGAATGGAGGGAGGGTGCTGGAGTGGTCGAAGTTGATGATGATTTCGGGTTCGTGAGAGACGAGAAAGGATCATAATTGGGCTTTGGGGTCATGCTCGCCTGTTGTGGTTGTGGTGTGCCACTCGGCGTTGGGGGTTTCGCTGAGCTTTGTTGCGTAGTTGAGGACAATAATGAGGGTCCTGGAACGGCTATATTCTAGCATCAGCTACTGCGGTCGCACTTGTCCAATGGAAAAGTACTTACTACTATTCGCACCAAAGCCAAGGGCGATTCCCCCGCCCTGCCCATAACTCTTATCCTGGAACGACAAACCTAAAAGGTCATCCTCTAATGACTCGGTTCTCTGAACACTATTATTATCCGTGCTTATACCTGCGGATTGAACGGGTTCGGGGTCTCCACTGAAATCAATGAGGGAAAGCTCATTATCGGCCGTCTTGCTGACTCCAGTAGAAGTTCCAAGAGTGCCCTTGGGGATTCTTGAAGCAGCGTCCACATCGCCTTTCTTTATGAGCTTATACCTTTCGACAGTCCGATGAATACTATCGTTGATCTCAAGTAACTTTGCAACAGCTTCAGAATCATCAGACTCCTCCTCGCACATCTTCTGAATTTTAGGTTGTGCGCTCTGCAAAGCGTTGGCAAGCTCCTGAAGAAATGTCAATACTCAAGAAACCAAGATCACGAAAGCAAGTCAACCTCAAAGATATCACCATCTGCGATTACATCCCCTGGTTTGAAGTTCTGTAGTCTTTCCTCCAATAATCTAGCCTTTTGCTGAATCTTTCCCACCTCTTCTGCAGCTTTTGCTCTGTAGTCCGTCTTGTGTCTTGTGTCATAACCTGCCATAACCTTCATGAGGCGATTTGCTTCTTGTAGATCCTCTGGCTGACCTCGCCGTATGAGCTCCTGCAATTTGGCTGATTGTGCCGCCTTCTCTTCTTCCTCCATTTCATCCGCCGATTGGAGATTCTGAGACTTGTTAGAACATCGCCGCTACTGGCTTCCAGAAGGACGGACATACGTCGCTTGGATTGAGTACAGCCGCATCTTCCCTCCGAACCTCTGGAAAAATGTAACCCTTATAACTCAGCAGACGGTGCATGTCCCGAATAAACCCAAGATCTTCCTTGTATCTCGAAGTCAGACATATTGTCTGCCTCCATTCTTCAATTGCTTCTAAAATCTTCAGCTGCACCCGTGAAGGCCGTATTGGCGGCCTCTCGGGGAACCGTCGCACAAGTTCGTTGAGGAATTCTTTGGTACTGATCTGAAGGTGAAAAGGGTATCCGCAGTTTTTAACGCATATGTCTAAGAGCTAGCAAAAGGTAAGTGCGAGTGCCCATATCACCAGATGGTGAGCATCGTACCGAGAGGGCTAGTAGGGATACATTGGGGTTCCTATGATTGACATAGTTGACAATAGCTACGGCAGCTTCCCGGGGTCTGCTATGGTATTAGCGACACCTTCGATTCTAGATGGAGCTTCCGCTCACGCATTGCCCTTTTTCGAATTTATGATGTCGGATATCTCCAAGTTTAGGGCGAGGTTAGGCTCGAAGTTCTGGGGGTCCACTGCATTTTCTAGAAAGGCAAATCAGCTTCTTCAGGTGCGCTGCACCCTGGTGTGAGACATACGGATGTATCGCTGTAACGGCGTTTGCACGGGCTCCCCAAAAGCCCCAAAGCGATCCCTGGCAGCGTACCGCGCCGAAGCGGCTTCCATTAAACCGTTCAGCCAAGGAGTTGTATGGATGTGCAAATGAAGGCTGGATCCCAGGTTGCCTCAAAATCGTAAGTTGCCAAATTTATGGGGGATATTCTTGGAGCCTGGTAGTGGAATCAGCCAGGTAGATAGATTTGGAAATTCCGCGATTGGCGGAGCGGGATTGGCGCGGCCCGCCGTCTTCAACGCATGTCATTTACGTAGAGCATCACAACCCCACTACATCTACTTTTACCTATTAGAAGGTACTCTCCAACACTTTTGGAGTCGGTGCTCGCAAATCGGATAAACAACGTAGCTACTATCCATATCGGACTCGGAGCAGTGAGTATGGTCCGCCACAAGAAAGACGCAAAAGGCAAGAAGTATTCCAGTACCGCCCGCCACCGCCCCACTACTCACAATGATGACGACCCTGGTAGCACTGGGAGACCTCCTTTCAAGGCCGCTTGCTGGGACCTTGATCACTGCGATCCTAAGCGATGTTCTGGCAAACGCCTGATGCATTTTGGACTAATGCGAGAGTTGTCCGTGGGCCAGAAGTTCTCTGGGGTTGTTATCTCGTAAGTACTGATTTGCCTAATTTGCTTCATACTGAATTGCTAACGCAGTAACTAAAGACCGAATGCAAAGAGAGTAGTTTCACCCGCAGATAAAGAACTTCTGGAGCAATACGGTGCAGCTGTGGTGGAGTGCTCATGGGTTCGAGTGAAAGAGGTCCCTTGGGCGAAGATTGGGGGAAAATGCGAGAGACTATGTGAGATCTGACAACAAATGCATGAAATTAAAGCGTTGACTATTGTAGTGCCATACTTGGTCGCAGCCAACTCTGTCAACTATGGAAGACCCTGGCGGCTGAACTGCGCAGAAGCTTTGGCAGCCTGTTTCTTCATTTGTGGACACGAAGACTGGGCGCATGAAGTATTAAAACATTTCTCCTATGGCGAGCCTTTCCTCGAGATCAATTCGCAACTCCTAAAGCGATACGCCGCTTGTACCAACGAAGAGGACGTGAAAAAAGCCGAGAATGTCTGGCTACAAAAGATAGAGCGGGAATATTCTGAAAGCAGAGCAAATGGAAATGGGACTTCCAATGAGGATATATGGCTAGGTGGTAATACAAATAGGCGGCCAGTGATTGACTCGGACAATGAAGATGATGGTGAAGACGACTCGGACGCGGAGAACAGTGAGGATGGTGAGGACGCTGAGGGTGGAGTCGAGATTGGGAAAGACCCGATGGATCTTTCCGAAGAATCAGATGACGAAGAGGAGATGGCCGAACTACGGCGGCGAGTCTTGCAGTCAAAACCATTCTCCAACCCGACGTCAGACCAGAAACAGCAACCGGAAACGATCGTACGACCGGCACAACTACCTGTCGACTCGGATTCAGAGTCAGGTTCAGACATTGCGGATAATGAAGCTTTCGATAACATCATCAGCGCGACACCAGTTACAGATCGTACCGGTATCCAAGCTAAACAGCGCTTGAAACAAGGAGATGCCAGTGCTGTGTTTTCGCGTACCAAGGTAGATGCGCCGAAGAAATGGTAAGCATGAATAGATGAATAGACGTGAGCAATTATAAGTAGCTTGAACACACCTCGAGCTTCGTGCTAACCTCAATAATGGTGTAACAATTATAAAACGAAAAACCAATGTCAGGAAAGTCGCGTAAGTGGCCGCGGACTTTCCTCCGGCGGCTCTGCGGTTGTTCCCGAACGAGAGCGAGAAAGGTCTTGGTAGGTAAGAGTCAAACTGGAACAAAGAACACGTCCAGTGGTTAGCAGAAGAGTATAGTATTCATGACCCTTCAGTCCTGATGGAAATACGCGATGAGTGAGGTAGCCGACCAAGCTCTACTCTACCAAGTAGCCACGCAAATAAAAATACTCGTGGTACGGAAGAAACAGACCCTTCCACAGCTTTCATACCATAACAAAGAAGAGTCTCGGCGATCTACTGTACATAAGAGACAAGCGAAAACAAGCTGATATCATAGCATAGGCTCTTTTGATCAATACGGAATCGAATCTAGTCTCGACATCTTTGTTAATTTGCCTTGCAGATACTATGGTAAACACAACCGTTTCCTGTTGCTGGATCATCGATGGAGAAATTACAGACAGAATCTCCTGCCGATCTCGACCCATCTTGCGGGGAACTTCTCCACACTCAGAGAAGCTACTGAGATTGCAATACCTAATGCGATGATGAAAGGGCGACCAAGCCCAAACAATGGCCCACAACCGAGAATACACAGTATCGAGCACAGAAACCATGCGCCACTCATTTTCCAGCTGAAAATGCTCTATTCTCCTTTCCATATCCCGCTGACAACCCCCTTTCCGCCGCCTTCTCCATCAGCCGCCGTTTGGTAGCTTCCGCCCGAGAGGGCGGAAGTGAGCTAAGGCTGCTCGCCCTATTGAGGACAGATAGATCTTTGATGCGATTGATCTCATTCATGTGCTCAATCGATTTTTGCAGATGAGCTTGCTTTTCCGCAATCTCTGCGCCTGACGAGTTGCCGTTGATCGGTGACAGGGCACGATCTCCCTCTGGGCTCCGCCCCGTTTTACTAGCGTTGTCGTCTGGTGTGGACATTCAGATGTCGGAAGTGCTGATCTGCCGCGAAGCAGAATGTGCAGCTGCTGAGGGAGGGTCTTGAGAAGGCTGTGGCAGCGCTGCAGAGGGTTTCAAATTCTGAGACTTTTTGGAGCTCGAAATTGTATTCTCTATCCTTTGTAGCGGACTTTATTCTCCGATACTCATCTCGGGACTAGCCTTTGAATCTCTTCGTTGGATGCCGGTGGCGTGGGCTCTTGTGCTGGTTTCGATCGGCCAAGGTCATGCATGGTGTCTTCGTCTCATACTGTGGACTTCAGTGAGGCCCGGCTCCTCGCTGGCAGCGCGCAATGACTTGAGTTCGTTGAGCAAGTCTTGGTCATTCGCTTCTGCGGCCTCTAATGAATCTTTGAGCTCTTTGTGCTGCGCGGCGGCCTTCACCTCTTTCATACTCTAGTATGCTGCCAGAATCGTTATTGTGCAGGCATGCAAGTAATGTACTGCGTTGTGATTGCGTTTGAGAAGACCAGGCTGCCAAGGGCAATAATTCCGCATTGTTTACTTTCGTTGAAATGCGCGTGAGGAAAGTGGGAGGGCTGGCTCTATCAGGCCGAGAGGGTCCCGACGCCGATTGGCAGGCAAGGTAGGGCTCTCTCTGCCTGCAACTGTCCCTTGCATTCAATATCAGACACCTCCAGAAGAAAGCTCAAATACGGACATCAAATCCTGAACCCTAACCTGCTGCTGCTTGAAAGCCTGCAGCTTGTAGGTTGCTCGGTCCGAAGAACGGATGAGCACAACTACTTTGGTCAAAAGGATAATTCGGAATCGATCTTGTGAAGTAAAAACCGCTGTGATGCTTGATTTGAAAAAAGGTGCTCGATGCTCGATCAATGCCAGTTACTAACCGGCATGAGTCTATATTCGTTGTCGCTTCTGCTCTTACACATTCCCTCGGCCATACTGGTCCACGTTGGCAGCTCAAGTAACTGCATGCTTTCAACTTCTCCGATGTCGAGGTCTAGACTACAGTGTTCCACGCCTCTTGCGCCCTTCTCTAGTCGCAGTACACAACAAGTCTGGATATCTTAGACGCAAGCTGAAATCAAACCAAGCATGCCTCGGTTGATGTTGAACTACCCATCAAAGTCAGTCGAGCTGATATCCGGGCATTGCAATCACCAAGAGTAATACTTACGTTGTTCAGGCTTCGCCAATGCTCGGTACGCCTCAAACGCTCTCTTCAAGAGCAGAACGGTTTGCCCTGTGGGCCGAGCAAAGTAACGAATGTATCGAGCTTTCCGATAGACTGCATTGTTTGAATCTTAGGAAGACCGGTATACACGGAGATAGGTAAACAAGAGACTCAGGCATAGACCAAGGCCCGCCAAGCCAATGCCCATGTACAAAGCGCCCCTATAGCCTTTCAGTAGGTCACCTCCGCTTACCTGCGACTCGACAGTGCCCGCGAATCCGAGGCCTATGGAGATGCTATAATTGACGACGCTAGAACCTCCACGTCAGCGTCCCGAAACAAAGCTCGATGTGGACTCATCGTTCGTTTCGACTTACGTCATGATCAGACTGGCTGCGATTCCCTGATGTTCAGGCTTCACCGCATTGCTCATGATAATCGTAGCAGCAGGAAAGCTCATATCGATACCCCATGTTATGAATATCATGCTCACAAATGTCTGAGCCCAGTAAGTCTGAAGTACAGGTGCCGTAGCAACGAGCACAGGCGCGATGGTGAATGAAGTGAGTGACAATGCCATGACCCAAGCTGGATGAAGAACCTGAAGAAGTAGACCAGTAATGATGGAGGCAAGTGCACCGGATATGGCCGCAGGAACATAGTAGGCAGACGTAAGTAAAGGACCGCTGCCTCGGATCTGCTGAAAAAATTGGAAAGAATAATAGATCCAGATTCCGAAAGTCGCCCATCCACAGCTAACACACGCTATCACGAAGCCTATATCACAGCTAATGACATCCAAGGGAACAAGTGGTGAAGATGAGACCCGAGTCTCGATTAGGAAGAAGACCACAACAAGACATATGCCCAGTACCAGAGTCGTGATGACAGAGGGCTCGGCCCATGAAGTGGCTGGGGCTTGGTTCCATGCAAAGTTGATCAAAGCAAGTGCAATGATTCCAACAGATCCTCCTAGTACGTCTAATGTTTCTAACAGCTGCCAGAGACTGAGCTTATTGTTATCCACGGTCTCGGATACCCGATTGGGTATGACCAAGTAGCTAACGATTGCTGCTGTTGCAAGGACGAGAGCAAGACTATAAAAGGCCCATGGCCAATTCTTCTGGAAGATGCCTCCAAAGACAGCTCCAATTACAGCGCCTCCGGGGGCAACGGCGCCAAACACAGCGAATACAAGGTTCTTTCGCAGCCCTGGAGGATAAGTGGTGCCTAGAAGAGCAACAGCATTGGGAAGACACATGGCAGGACCAATGCCTAGTATCGAGCCGTGAGCGGCTGACGCACTCGAATGGAGTAGACCACTTACCTTGGATCACGCGAGCAAAAATAAAAAGGACATAATTCGAATAGTTGCTAACCCCGGCAACCATCGACCATAGCGAAAACCAACATAGCCCGATTATGAAGAGTCTCTTGTAGCCAAAGTAATCTCCAAAGCGCCCAAATAAGAGAATGAAGGAGCCAACTGTTAGAGAATAGCCTGCGATGAACCAGCTGAGTGTTCCCGGGTTCTTCGTGTTGAAATGGTCTCCAATGATATGAACGAGGTTCAGAGTCTGGCCCAGAGAAATCTGAGTTGAGAGTTGAGCGACGCACACGACGCCGACGAATAAAATCTCGCGAGCAAGAGAGTGGAATGGATTGGAATCTTTGCGAGGTCCATCTGCGCCATCCTCTTTCAGAGGAAGACCTCCGCCTTCCGGATACTTGGTCAACTCAATTTGCGAATCATTCGCGGTAGGTGCAGAGGAGCCAGTACCCCGAGTGGAAGTGGACTGTACCATGCCTTCGCAAAGGAGCTGGCTTGATATCTTGTGGCGAAGCGATCTCGACGAAGCTGTTCCTTGTCGGAGCAGGTAGAGGAGGGAATTGAGCGATCTTGGTGTTGTGTGTGAATCCAAGTTAGGTACATGGCTGGGGGAGACCGCTTAAGTGTTTTCTCTAGTGAAATCCGATTGCTTATCAACATCTCGGATGTTAAGGCTCTCCGAAGGCTCCGGTTGGATGGTTGCAGATCGTTGAGCAATGCATGACAACATGCCCCGTGCCTTCCATGACGTTTATTCCAGTTTAAGATGGTCTACTGTAAGAACGTAAGGTAAGGTACTGTAAAGCCTCTACGTTTCTTATGTTCTTGGTATGGTTACTGTACTGGTTCCTACCCGCTGTCAGAGAGTTCTGGGCGCGCCAAGGTAAGGTAGCCTAGGAGTAAGGGATGTACTATACTACTAGCGCCTAGCATCACCCAGGGACGCACTCGGAGAATAAAGCGCGCTTAGCTTGATACGGTTAGCACGATATCGATGCGCTAGCCCGTTTGCAGAGCAGCAAGGCTGGAGTACTTCACAGTACGGAATACTTCCGCACTATTCTACATAAGGTACTCCGTACCTTACGGTGGGGCAGGCATGGCAGGGTCCCCCCCCCCACGCCAGCGGGCCCCTGTCAACGCTGGTCGCGGTAATCTGCACCGCGATTGGAGGCCCAGTAAGGTACCTTACGTAGAATTCTATTCCTCGATGGCCTCCGATTCCCAGTCCCCAGCATCATCGTACGCACTGTTTGTTTCTCCATTGAATCCGAGAGCCGGTTTTGCTATGTATCATCGTTCTTAGATCGTGTCAGGCTAGCCGCAGTGAATATAAGGTACCGTAGCCAAACGCCGACGTGAAGTGCCAATGTGGATGCGTGGCGACGAAAGTTGGTAGCTCCTTGTGGAAGGACTCAAGGGGGGTCGACGGCGAGGTGGGTAGTGCGACAAAGAGGTGCGATCACGGGGTAAGCCTGAGCTGGCTTACTAGTTACCTTATTAATGGTCAGATTCGGATTTCGGATAATTAACCTTTCTCGGTTCCGTGATCAGACAGGTGCTAATAAACCGCAGTTCGAGGGTCCGGTTGGATAGACTGCCGAGCATCAGAGCTCGGCTTGAATCGATTGCCGATTGTAAAAGGGCGAGGGTTGGATTGTTCCGCCTACGGGCAGCCGTGGGCGTGGGCGGTGATGGAAAACACTTGTGATGACATTTATTTAAAGAGCCACGGCCGTCTCGTAACTGAGCTCTCGACGCAACGCATTGATTGCATTGAGCCCCTGATTCTGCTCTCGTTGCATCCATGGAGCAAACCGAACAAAACTCCATTCGGAGCTTGGCCAAGAGAGTTTCGGAACTGGCGGAGCGTCAGACTAGCCATGGCTCGGTCCCTCAAGGGGAATTCGTGGAAGCAATCCAGCGCCTTCAAGTCGCAGTGGAAGGTCCGGCACACTACGTAGCGAGAATGAGACATCAAGTACGAGATCATGTACTACCTGCCCACTTTCGATCGAAGCTTAACGGCCATGAAATAGCCAGTAGAATACATCAGTACTCTTCTCGCTGTCGAATCGGGAGTGCTGCAGGCTCTTGTGGAGAACGGCGGGAAGCCGCTTTCGGTGCAAGAGCTGGCAGAGAAGACCAAGGCGGAGCCGCTTCTAATTAGTAAGTGGTCTTTGAGTGCGGTGGTGGATACGCTCTAACATGCAAAGCACGTTTCATGAGAATCCTTACTGCCGTTAACGTGTTCGATGAAGTTGGTCCGAGTCTGTACAAGAGTAACGCGATATCCGAATGGCTGGGGAAACCTGGACAAGCTGATGGGTTTCGTTTGATGTATGAAATAAAAACCCCCGCTTGCAAGGACCCTTTCATCTGATCGATTCAACAGTACAAGATGGGTACTTCCCATCGCTAGCAACATCTTTTCCCTCTGGAAAAACAACCAATTCACTCAATTCCCGGACCACAGCAAGGGCGAGAAGAGCCCGTTTATATGGACCCATTCGATCAATCAATGGGAGATGATGCGTGGAGATCCTGCACTAAAGCTGGCATTTGATGGATACATGCCTGCACGCCGGACCGGGCTGCGAATGCCCTGGCATGAGATTTATCCAGCAGCAACTGAGCTGGACGTTACAGGTTATCAACAATCGCAGGAGCCACCTCTGTTGGTTGATGTTGGGGGCAACACGGGATACGACGCTGCGAGTTTTCGAACCAAAAACCCACACATCAAAGGTCGCTGCGTGGTCGAAGACTTGCCCGAGACACTGGCTTCTTCCCCTGTTCCTCCAGAAGGCATCGAGAGGATCGGATATGATTTCTTTACTCCCCAACCCATCAAAGGTAAAGTCCCAGATACGTGCGATCTGAAACGGGCGCATTTGCAATTCACTAACCCCGCCCGCTTCAGGCGCTCGAGCGTATTTCTTCAAAGCCGTCTGCCACGATTTCGACGACGCAGACTGCCAGCGACTGCTCGGCAACACCGTCGCAGCCATGAGCCCCGAGTCCTCCCTCCTCATCGACGACTGGGTCCTTCCGGACGTCGGTGCTCCTTTAGCCGGCGCCTCGGAAGACATGTTCATGCTGATGCTCCTCTCCGGCATGGAACGAAGCGAGAGCCAATGGAAAGCTCTTCTCGACTCGGTGGGACTGGAGATCAGGAAGATCTGGCGAACAGACGGCGTGTCCGAGGCTGTGATCGAGGCCAAGAAGCGATGAACGGAGTGTCTCAACCTGTGCTCTATCTGCCTCGTTGCATCGAGCCAATTTAGAAACTTAGCACAGTATCGAAAACGGAAATATTATAGGAGATTATACAGTACACATAAAGTTCGAGCGCATGTGTGAAAATGGGTTTTTGGCCGGGAGTCGCATGCCACGGTGCTCTACATACCTACATACATACATACTCCCTCGCACTGGCCTACATTAATGAGAAAAAGAGGTTACTTACACTATAACGACTGACTACCAGCCAACCTCCCTAAAACGTCTTACATGGTCAAGAACTCATAGCTGGCTTCTACATAAGTCAAAACCCGCCCCTGAACGCATGAAAGAACGTTGTGTGTCGAAATCTATCATCATGACGGCCGGCTGATCTTTTTTTTTTTTTAAAGAGCTTTCTGCTTGTGGGTCCAACATAGCTAAGGTACATATGCAAAAGCTAGGAATGGGGATGCGTGCATGGCAGGAACGCGACACAAGGTGCCTGCGCTGCAAAATGGGCGTATGCTGGTATAATAGGCGTGCGGCTACAGCCTACAAGTACACAAGGCATACGCTACGGAATGGCGGACGTTCCAGAAGGGGTACAGTACGCTACGAATGGCTTTGCGATCTGACAAGCGTGCACTAACTACACGGGCGGACGCTGCTCCTAGCATTGCCTAGGTGGGTAGGTAGGTAGGTAGCATCTCCCGTATGATTGACCGTCACTTCGATCACTCAGGATCTTCAGGATAGATGGGTTGGCGCTACAACAGGCGTGCACCACACAGGGGTACGCTACGATTGGCGTACGCTGCACCACGGCGCACACTCTCAGATAAGTGTCGATAGCTCATTCGGATGAGGCGGCGGATTATTTTGAAGTCGGACTGAAACGCTGATCGAGTTATTTGACTATGTATCATTCTCTCACCAGGGCCCCTTGGCTGCTAAGATCTTTCTCAAAAGCAGGGCACCGATAGCTAGGGTAATGGAGACTGAGTGAGCTAAGAAAGTCAACGGTTTTGTTCAGCAGTGCCAGAAGATCGTCTTTGGTCACCAGCCAGGAAAGAGGTTTCGACTAGAAGGTAACAGCGAGCACAAGCATATCGCCAAATGGCCTGTCGCCGGCTTAGTCGATTGTGTGCCAGAGTATTTGCAATCAACTTCCGTATGCACTATCCCAGAGACCCAGCACGATGAGAGAGATCGCTCTAGTCGAGGTTGTCCTAGACCTTATCGACTATGTGTTTCAAACGGGCTGGTTCGAGGAAAGGATGAGGATGTTGTGGTAGCTTTCCATGAGCGCGGCCATCGTATATCCGTCGAGTTTCAAGACACCTTGGACCGCAAGTCCTCCGAGACGGTTCCTATCATCAAAGAAGAATTCGCCTTCGGCGACATTCGGAAAGCCCAGATTGTGGACGCCCCGAATCAAGTCGTCGGCCGAGGCGATTCCCAGTCTGCTTCCCGGGTCTTCATGGCTGGCGGAGCTCGCTGGAATGGACGGGGTTCTGCTTTGAATGCCGTCGCGAGTCACTTTTCAATTGCATTTGCCATAGATCCTCAGCGGACCTTTCTTTTTCTCGGTGTTCTTTGGCGCCCTTCCGGCAAATCAATCCGCGGACAGACCGCCAAGCCAGGAGTTTGTGGGCGGCCGCAGTATTATTAACGTGTATGCTGATCTCTGACAAAGTCATCTCGGTTGCATCCGATTGCGTTCCGCTCCACATGCTGGCATTCTCTCGTTGGGGGATCGATAAATGCGCCAGTGCTAAACGAGATCGCTTGTAGTCCATCAGCCCTGCCGTATTCGACGGCCGTCACCTACGACAGACCGTATCGTGCAAACTGAAATAACTCGAAACGTCGAACGTCGAACGTCGAACGTCAGGCGAGCGAAGTCGTGAATTCATCTCAAAATTCAAAACCCATCTCATAGATGTTAACTTGATGTTCATTGTAGTTAGTAATGTAAATTGTAGTACAATCTTTAGATTAATCTACACTGTGTAGAAGCATTGTTCTAATATTGAATGACACATTGAATATGAGCGACAGCATGAAATGAGTGATGAAACATCATGACTATGAACTACATAATGAGTACAAACAACATGAAGCAGAATACACATATCAGTATGACTACAGCATGAATATGAGCGACAAGCAGAAGAATACAAGAAGCAGAATATATGTACAAGCAACATCAAGACTAAGATGACGCGATCTCATAGCTACAGACAACACAGTGACTACGAGTGACACAGAGCAGAATACACATATCAATGTGACTGCAGCGTGAGTATGAGCGACAAGCAGCAGAATACAAGAAGCAGAACACAAGAAGTAGAATACAAGAAGCAAAATATAAGAAACAGAATATAAGAAGCAGAATACAAGAAGCAAAATACAAAAAGCAAAATATAAAAAGCAAAACATAAGAAGCAGAATACAAAAAGCAGAATACAAGAAGCAAAATATGAGAAGCAGAACATAAAAAGCAAAATATATATATGAGTGATATCATGATTAAGATGATGCAATTTTATGATTATAAACAACATGATGATTACAGACAACATGATGATTATAAACAACATGAAACAGAATACATTAATATGATTGATAAGCAGCAAAATATAAGAAGCAGAATACAAGAAGCAGAATACAAAAAGCATAAAAAGCAAAACATAAAAAGCAAAATATATGTATGAGTGATATCATAATTAAGATGACGCGATTTTATGATTACAGACAATACAATGATTACAAATAACATGAAACAGAATACATTGATATGATTGCAACGTAAGTATGATTGATAAGCAGCAGAATACAGAAAGCAGAATACATGTACAAGCAACATCATGATTACAGATGATGCAACACAGTGAGTATGAGTGACATGATGATTATCAATGACATAAAGCAGAATACATATGTCTGTAACTTAAAGCAGTCGTGACTTATTGATTTGTTTATTATATATTGAAAGTTTCTGTTCTTATGCAAATCTTGATTAATTCTTCTTACTCTGATTTTACTTTTATTTAATTACTTGAATCTCATTTACACTTTCTTGTTTAAATCTTATTTATCATTAAGTTTTTAATTAAGTTATTGTTTAAATCTTCTTACTCTGTCAACACTTGTTACAATCTTCTCATTCAAATCTTGCTTATATTTTGCTTAATTCTTCTTACTCAGATCTTGCTCATATTTATTTGCTTTGTCAATACTTGTTGACTTGAAAATCTTCTTACTCAGATTTCACTCAGATTTTACTCAGATATCTTGCTTAAATCTTGTTTAAATTTATATGCTTTATCAATATTTATTAACTTGAGAATCTTTTTATTCAAATCTTGCTTAAATATTTAACTTAAATCTGAGTTAAATCTTGATGATTTGATCTGTGAAAGTATCAAATCTGAGTGAGGTCTGACTCAGATTCAAGCAAGATTTTGATGATTTGATTTATGAAAGTATTAAATTTGAGTAAGATTTGAGCAAGATATTTGAGTCAGATGTTAATGATTTGATCTGTAAAAGTATCAAATTTGAGTCAGATCTGACTCAGATTTAAGCAAGATGTTGATCATTTAATCTGTAAAAGTATTAAATTTAAGTAAGATTTAAGCAAAATATTTGTCATGAACTGAGAACTGAATGAAATCAGAATGAAATTCTAATAACTAGATTTTAAATACAAGACGTTGCACGAAGAAGAAAGAAAAGAAAGAGATCATTCAGAGATTCTTATACTTCATGAACGCTGAGTATCATTCATATCGAGAAGTTCTCATAACATCACTGATAATTTCACATTTATCATCATCTATAATATTGTTCAACATCATCTAAGTGATCTAACATCTCTTTTCTCAACATCTTTCGAGTAACACATGCTAAAATTGTGACAATAAATCTCTCTTTTTGAAGTTGAAGCTTCTGCGAGACTTTTAATTCTCTGACTCATATTCAGAGTCGCTGCTTTCTTGCACGTAAGCGATTCATGAATTCTTACTCGAACGATCGAAATTTCGAGCGTGATAGACGTTCATGACTTCAATGACATTCATCACATTTGCAAACTTTACTCAACTGTTTTCTTCTATCTCAGTTCACTTAATTAAATACTCTAGCTGAGAGTTCTTTACTCGAGAGTTCAATATTTCGTTCATCTCTCAGCTAAACACTTCTTCAACGAAGACTATTGAAAACGACGCGAGAGATATTTGTTCAGATAAGAGATCGTTGATCGCAGAATGAAGCAGATAAGTATGAAAGACGTTGAAACAGAATCAGTCATCAAGCAATTCTAGCTGATAAGAATGAGAACTAACAATTTTGATGATTCTGAAAGATTTCTCGAATTTATTAGATAACTTCTTGCTGAATCGATGAATCATCAGATTGCGAGCATCTAATCAAATCATATTATTAATTGCATACTTGAGAGCGTGTTGTCGATGAACATTAGCGAATTGTTTCTGATATGCTTGAGCTAAGATCATTTGTTCTCGCAGAATTTCATTGATTCGATTC
>JAABUV010002517.1_pt1 | contig 24670 bp, 26 predicted proteins | sample 5559971 | NCBI WGS metagenome assembly JAABUV01 (sample SAMN10711881, study PRJNA513362) | rock metagenome | isolation source: Antarctica rocks | place: Antarctica: Victoria Land, Knobhead nord | collected 2015-12-19
CCACTGCGCGTGCGCCGGCCCGGCCGACCAGACGCCGTCCTCGCGGCCGCTGTCCTGCGGGATGCCCAGGCTCGCCGCGCCCAGCAGGCTGCACTCGCCCGTCGCGCCCTCCAGCAGGTCGCCCTGCACCGTGCTGGCCGCCCCCGCCCCGCCCGGCGGGCCGGCCGCGTGGGCGCAGCCCGGCAGGGTGTCCCCAATGCACGCGTCCCTTGCGCGCTCCGAGTCGGCCACGGTCGGACGCATGGCCGGGGCAGCCCTGCAGCCGCGGTGGGGGACCGCGCCGCCGCCGCCCTGTGCGGGCGTAGGCTCGTCGCCAGGCACAGTGTGCGCGCCGCAGGCGCCCGGCGCCGGGCCCGGCCTAGGGCCCAGTGCCGACGCGGCTTCGAGGCGCGCGCCCGCGCCGCCGCCCGCGGCGGGCGAGCCGGGCCGCTCGAGCGGGTGGGCGCGCGGGTCCGGGCACAGCGCCAGGCTGGAGCTGCAGCTGGACGCAATGTCGGAGCAGGAGCTGCGCAGCGGGTCGCGCGAGTCGCCGGACGACCACATGCTGCTGCAGCTCGCGCCCGCGCCGGCCCTGCGCGCCCCCAGAGCTGGCGGCGGCGGCGGCGGCGGCGGCGGCGGCGGCGGCGGCGGCGGCGGCGGCGGCGCGGCCGAGGCCGGCGCCCCCGCGCCGGGCGCGGCTGCGCCGGCCGCGGCCGCCGCTCGCGCCAGCCGCGCGCTGCGGAAGCGCGCGATGCCGCGCTGGACTGCGCGCGGCGGGCAGGCGCATCAGCCCCGTGGCAAGCGAGGCCGTGCGCATTCCCGCCGGTAGAGACACGCAACACGGCAGTGAGTGCCCGCACACGATCGCCGGCCTGCCTGCGGGTGCGGCAGTGTTTCCGAAGCGAGCTGCAGGCGAGCGTGTGTGTGAGAGCCGTGGCAAGCACGCGCGTGCGCACTTGGCGACGGCGACGCCTGGCGCTTGACCGGCATGCCCAGGTGCTGCTGCATGCGGAGCAGACGGTGCTCCTCTGCAGAGTCTCTCAGGCCCCAGTCCCTGCTCCGCCAGGCAAGCCTGAGTCTGCGCTGCAGGCGTGCCTCTCGCTGCAGGGCCACAAGTTACACAGGCTGCGAGGGCGGCTGGCCTTGCAGCCGCAGGAGCGTGCCCGGCCCGGATCTCCCTCTGCCAGAACCTTGGGCCGCAGGTGTCTCAGGGAGGCACAGCATGACTGTGCTCGGACATACTCACAGGCTGCAGAGTGCACACGCATACGCAGTAGCAGACCAGGCAGCCTGCGCCGTGCGCACCCCAGCTCGGCGGGCCCTGGGTTGCTGCCCGGCGTGCTCCACGCCAGCGCTACGGGCCGCCCCTTCACCACCAGGCCCGCCGCCCGCCCATCCTCCAGCAGCAGGCTGGCGCGCTGCCCGTCGTCCAGCGTCACCGCACGAACCTGGTGCGTGACCGCTGCCAAGCCCGCGCAGCAGTCCCCATGCATGCAGCTGTCATCGCCGGCCCCCGCCAGGCTGGCGCGCACGGCGTGCATGCCGAACGTGCCGGTTGCCCTCCGCAGCCGAGCGCGCGTCACCTGCAAGCGTGCGGGCCGCTCGCAAGTCGCGCGAGCATCGCGCGCGGCATCATCCAGCTCGCTGCAACTCGCCGAAGTTAAGAGTCCACACCTGCAAAAGCGCTAAGGAGCTGCCAAAAGGGCGCCAGGTGCACCACTGGTGATGTAACCCGACGCGCCAGTTCTGCGACTGGCAGAAGGAACGCGCCTCAGGCTGCCATCCCGCAGCGCCGGTCGGTGAGGCCTGACTGTGCCAAACGACTCGTGTCACCCGTTGGCGCGACACTGTAAGGGTGCGGCAGCTGCCCAGCTACATCATATCAGCTCTTCCACACAGAGAGTAGTGCGAGTATCGCCACCCGCCTCCGGTGGATCGACTCAAACGTTCTATCACGCCCATCGCCTCTAGAGCAACGACCCAAACAGCGATGAAAACACACAGCCAGAATACAGCTTCCGTGCTCGGCAGGCATACAATAACATGTTCAAGCGCTTCGGCCCTTGAATCGGTTTCGTACAATGCTGAGGCCAGCCTGGAAAGCGGTTCAGTGTGTTCAGCGGCTTCGCCTAGCTCGCGCTGGAAAAGCGGCAGTGCATTCCGTCCAGCCGCTAGGCCTCCACGAGCCCGTGGCGGCGCAGCGTGGCGCGCGTGGCGGCCTCCGCGCTGCCGGGCCGCACCACGCGGAAGCGCCCGCGCTGCGCCAGGTCGACGATCGTGGACCCGGCGCGCCCGGCCGGGAGCGGCCCGCCGTCGAGCACGGCCGCGCAGCGCGGCCAGAGCGGCCGGAACTCGTCGGCGCGCACGGGGCTGGCGCCGCCGCTGGGGTTGGCGGACGTCAGCGCGAGCGCGCCGCCGTGCCGCCGGCACACGTCCGCCAGGAATGCGCTGTCCGGCACGCGCACGCCTGGCCGCCCCAGCACAGTGGCACCAATCTGACATCAAGCTCCACCCCTCCCCACCAGGAGCCGCGCGCGAGAGAAGGTGGTGACACTGCTGCGCTGTGCGGCTGTCTTCACCGAGACTTCTTTTCAGGCTGCTTATGCACACGAGCGGGCGCAGCACTGCCGCCTCAGCAAGCAATGGTGTTGGTTGGCCGCGCACCGATGGTCGCCACGCCGGGGTTGAGCTCTTTGCACAGGCTGCCGCCCGGCCGCCGCGCGAGCAGCAGCGTGACGGGCCCGGGGAGCAGCGCGCCGAGCAGGCCCGGCGGCAGGTGCGCCGTCTCCGCCAGGCCAGCCACGTCGGCCGCGCCCGCCACGCACACTGCCAGCGGCGCCGAGGCCGCGCGGCCCTGCGAGACGCGGCGCGGGCCGGGTCATGAGGGCATGAGGGCGCCAGTGGTGCCTGACCTGTCTGGGGTGGCACACATGGCGCCCATGCGCCCCTGCCCGGGCAGTGGCTCATGGCCGACAACCTGCCAGATCGCAGCAGAGCTTGTTGGAACCCATGAGCCGCGCAGCGCGCGGCGCAGCAGGCAGGGCGGCGGCGCAGCAGGGCCGGGGGAACCCTGGAAAGCTCCTGGGCGCGCCTTGATGGCGTAGATGGCGGCCACGCCCGCGGCCGACGCCGCGTCGCAGGCCAGCCCGTAGAGCGTGTCGGTGGGCACCGCAATCACCCCGCCGCCGGCCAGCGCGGCCGCCGCGGCCGCCGCAGCGCCAGGCGCGCCCACGGGCATCGGCGCGCGCCCGCCTGCTATGGCGCCGTTTCCTCCAGCGCCAGGGCTGGGACCGGGGCCGGCAGGCGCGCCGTCCGCGGGCCGCCCGTCGCCGGCCGCGCCGGCAGGTTCCCCAGCAGGAGGTCGGTCGCCGGACCCGGGACCTCCTGCCTCGCACGACACCGCGCCCGCGCTGGGCGGGCGCCGCCGCCGCGGCGCCGGGCCCGACACTGCAGCGCCGCCCGCGCCGCCCGATCCCGCTGCACCCTTGCTGCACGACGCCCGGGGCGCCGGTGCGCGCGGCTGCCCCGCGCCCAGGCCGTCAGCGCCCCGCGGCGCGGCGCAGCCGCCGTGTGGCCCCGCACCTGCGGGCTCCCCGTCACCCTCGTCCTCCGCGCGCGGCGGCCGCGCCCCCGCCGCGGCGCCCCCGGGCAGCCACTCCAGGTCCGCCACGACCGCCAGGTGGTCCGAGGGGTGGCCCCGCGACGGCAGCCAGCCGGCGAGCGCGGCCGCGGGCGGCTGCGGCAGCACGCGCGCCGCCGCCATGCGCCCCGGCTCGAACCAGACGTAGTCTAGCAGGCCCTGGTACCTGCGCGCGTAGGGTTTGTGAGTAAAAACAAAGGTTTGGGGTTAGGGTTCAGGACGTGGGTGGCTGTACGCAGGCCGCATGCATGCACGCTGTGCGGCGGCCGGTGCCCGGGCATGGGTAAACCATCCGCGCGTGCGCGACGGGGCGCGCACCCGCGCACGAAGTTGGTGAAAGGCGTCGCGAGGGCGTCCGCGCTGGCCAGGCTGAAGCTGTGCTCCAGGTCCACCCCTACCGCAGGCCCTGGGTGCCCCTCTGCGCGCCCCTCTGCATCCTGCGGCAGCCCGCCTTCCGCGCCGCGGGCACGCGCCGCCGCGGCGTCTCCCGTGCCGCCGCCGCTGCCGCCGCCGTCCTCGCCGCCCAAACCAGCGTCGGGAGCGGCGGCTTCGGCGCCGGCGCCGTGCCGGCCACCGGCCTTTGAGGCAGCAGCCGCGGGTGCGGGCGCGGCGGCAGCGCCGGCGCCGCCGGGGCCGGCAGCGCCCTCACCAGGGTCGCCCTCGCCCTCGCCGTCCTGGGGTGTGAAGGAGAAGCCGGCGCCGAGCGCCCAGTCAGGGTGGTCGGGCGCCAGGCGGCCGCTGCGCAGCAGCTCCACCGCGCCTGCGCCGCGCGCGGCGAGGTGTGGCGCGTCAAGCGCGCGCTCCCGTGCCAGGCCTCCTGGCTTCAAGCTCGTCAGCTGCCATTGCAACAAGGTCAAAATTCAGCTCCTCCTTGTGAGCATGACATCAGCATGTCCCTAGAAACTTGCTCTGAGTAGCAACTGTGCTTCGGTAGAGGACGCGCTGATGACAGCCAGGGGAATAGACTGGGGGCGCCTGCGTGTTTGCATGGTCAGCAATGCGTGTTTGCATGGTCAGCAATGCGTCTTTGCATGGTCAGCAACGCGTGTTTGCATGGTCAGCACTGGAACGCACGTCTCACAACGGAGAGGGAACCCCAGCATACCTTCACGGGGCCGCACCAGGCATGCCATCGTTGAGGTCGCTGTTCAGGTCGCCGCAGAACAGCAGCGCGGGCTGGCGCCCGGCCAGCGCCGGCGCGGCCGCAATCTCATCAATTAGCGCGCCCGCCTCCGCCAGCAGCGCCGCGGTGTGCATCGCGCGGATGTGCGGCGCGCGCGGGTGGAAAAACAGGTGCGTGTTGACCACGCACAGCGCGCCGTCGTCTGCGCGGCCGCCGCCGCCGGCCGCCGCCGCCGCGCCGCCGCCCGGGGGCGCAACCGGCGCGAGCACGGTCAGCTGCCCAACGGTGGCCACCTGCGCAGCGCGCCGCGCAGCCGGCATCTGCTGCAGCCCCGCCGCGCGCGGCAGGACCCAACGCAGGCAGCACCGGCCAGCCGGGGGCGATAGCAAGCATGGCGGCGCCGATGATGCCGCAGACACCCAGACCTGGGTGCACAGCAGCCGCGTGTGGGGTCAGCGCCGTGACGATGCGACTGCGGCCGGCCAGGGGCTGCGCCTGAGCCAGGGTCCAAGCCGCGGACCTTCTGCAGCGCGGCGGCAAGGGCAGGCGAGTCGCGCAGCATGGGCGCAAAGCGCGCGTGCCGGGCGGCGCCGGGCGCCGCGCCGCCGCTGCCGCCGCTGCCCTCGGCGAGCGCCGCGAACAGCTCCTTGAGCGCCACGTCGGCGCGCCGCACCAGGCGCAGCCGGCTGCGCCGCCAGAACGTCGCGCAGCCCTCGCGCGTGTTGCTGGCCTTGTTGGTGTAGTGCCCATCGAAGCCTGCACGGCAAGCCAAAGCCAGCTGACCTTACCCTCCGGGCGCTTCAACACTCGGGAGTGTCCTACAAGCAAGGGCGCCGTCAGACACAGTCCGTTGCTGAGCACCGTAGTCTGTCTAGAGTGTGCTGTTACGTCCTGCGAGACATGCAACAGTCTCTGTACACCTACCACAGAGCGCGCCCTGCCGCAGTCCCCGGGGCGTTCTGGCGGCGGGCGGCGCGGCAGGCGCGGCGCAGGGCGCGCCTTTGCCGTCCAGGTGCGACCGCAAGCTTTTCGTAAAAAAGCTCTCATCCACCTCCTGCAGAGCACATCCGCGTGGTAGCCCAGCAGCTCGCGCACGACCAGCGCCCGGCGGTACTCGGGCGCCAGCCACCTGCGCCGCGCAACCCCCCGCGCCATGGGTGCCCCCCATGGCCAAGCCTGGCTGGCCAGGCTCCGCAGGGCTGCCGGCTGACATGCAGCGCCGCATGTCTGCTCAAAACAGGCTCAGCAGGCCTGGAAGAAACAGCAGTGGGCAGGCGCTGCGGCGCGCATGGTGCCTGCTGTCTGCATGCACACGGCGCACCGCGCAGAGCGTCATAGGGTTGGGCTTGAATCCTGCTACAGGGCCCATGGGCCGCCCACGGCCGCGCCCCTCTCACCGGGCCGGGGCCCGCACTCCGGCGCGCAGTAGGCGAAGAGCACTTGCTGCGCGCGCTCGGTCGCGGCGTACTGGTCCGCCAGAATATTGTACGTCACCACCCGCAGGCCGGGCGGCGCCAGCGCCGCCGGCGTCAGCGCGTGCCGCGCGGCCGCGGGCGCGTCCGGCGGGCCGCGGCTGATCGGGCCCACGTCCGCAGCGGCCGGCGCGCCGCGCGTCTCGCCGCCGTTGTGACTCCTGCGGCGCAGGGGCGGTCTAACACACCTTTACACATGTCATACCACATGCATGAGACATGTAGGTCGCGCAGCACATGCGTGGAACATCCAGGCACCAAAGCGGCCTCAGGGCATGCTGCCAAGCGCCCGCGAGGCGTCCACACGTGAGCATGGTCAGGGCGCGCGTCTGGCGGCGGCCGAGCGCCAGGCGCAGCTGCCAGCAGCCGCGGGGCTGCACGGCAGCCCGGGCGAGCCTGCGAGGGAGACAGCGCGGCGGGCGGCGCGCCTGGCAACGGGCGTGCACTCCACGCGCAGCCAGCCGCCGGCGTCCTCTTCGGCCGGGGTGTACACGCGGCTGGCGCCCACCTCCCGCCACTCCGCCTCCTCGCCCGCCCCGCGCGCCGCGGCCCCGTTCTCCTGACCCGCGCCGGGCGGCAGCGCGGCGCCGGCGGCGCGCCGCCGCGCCAGCCACCGCCAGCGGCAGGCGCCCTCGTCCGCGCACTGGAGCTGCGGGGTGGCAGCGGCGTGAGGCTCAGCAGTGCTTGGAGCGAGCGCGCATGAGTTGAGGGAGCTGCTGCCACCCAGAGCCAGCAGCATGCATGGGGTGGCCAGGCACCCACCATGGCGTCTGCCCCAAGCGACCTCACACTCTGACATCAGGCGTGCAGTGGGGTCGCAACCTTCTTGTTTTGTCAACAGGTGAAGAACACGCGCGCGTTGCGAGGAAGCCATGAATGGCGGATCTGCTCTGGTCGGTATTTGTCAATGGTCATGTAATATTGTCACTGGGTGCGCGCAGGCACTGCGCAACGAGCTCTACGCGCGCAGCCTGACCTCCCGATAGCAGGAGGCCGCGGCGCCGCACCGCGACATAGGCGCAGAGCGGGTAACCGACCATCGGCAGGCTCTGCACCTCCACCTGCGCCCGAGCACGTCCACCCTGACACGCATGCATGCACTGGTTGCGAGCGCGTGCATGCCGTACGTGTGCCAGCTCGGCTGCTGACTGGAAAAGAGCAGCTCAATGGGCTGGAAATCCTTGCATGCAGTCCGTCCGGCAACAGCGGTGGTATTTTTGACCGCTTCGTCTGTGCCATGCCATCCGATGCACTTGGCGCATTGGCAGTGCAGCAGACGCGAGACCAGCACGCGCCTGATGCGCCTGGCCAACCACCTGGCAAGCCACGCAGGAGCAGAGCCGGGGCTGCTGCGCGTCAGGTGCGCGGCGCGCGCCTTGAGCACGCTCGGCGGGTTGACAACGACGTGGTAGAGCTCGTCGCCCACGCGCAGCGTGCGGCCGCTGAGCCAGGCGTCGGCGTTGGGCGTGGCCCCGGCGAGCGGCGCTGTTCCAGGAGCGCCCTCCAGCAGCGACACCGCGGGCGGCAGTAGCTCTGTGCTCGCGCCACGGCCCTTCCCTCTCCTCCCGCCTGCAAGGCACAGCGCTGCGCCTGGTGGCCCTGAAGCGGAGGGGACAGTTGGCGAGTCGCGTGGTGGGGAAAGGGTGCGCGCTGCAGGCAGCGGAGGCTGGGAACGGGTACCAAGTCACCCGCACAGCAACATGCAGGCTCGCTGCTGCACAGCACAGTCTGTCCTCTGACACTGTACTGAGACAGCCGCAGCGGCCGAGCACACGGAGGGCGAGGCTGTGTGAACCCATCCACTCGCAAAGCGTTGAGCACCAGGCTTTGCAGCATTCATCTGCATACGCGTGAGCGTGCGCTCCAGCGCCTCGGCTTTTGGCCGGTCCATGAAGCGTTGGCGGCCAGAAATGACAACCGCTATCGTCAGTTTGTCCTCGGCTGGCAAAGATGTCACGATGGCCTGTCAGAGACGGCCATGTGTCAGCTGCAGGGCACGACCTCCGACGGTGCAGAAGAGCGACTATGGTGCTGTTGCGCCAAGCCAGGCAGGAGCAGCACTTCCGGCCGTGTTGCTCAGTGTAGGGACAGCGCTTGGAGTTCAATTATTTGCATACTGCAGAGGATGCAGGCTAGCGCCTAGAGCTGGCACACCTCTTTCGCACTTCCTGCAGCCATAAGCGCAGCCAGGACCTCCCTGCGTGCGTGGCGGCTGACTGAATGCAGGCGCGCTCTCAAGGCTGCCGCGCGGGCATAGCGGTGCGGGCGGCAATGAGCATGTGCCTCCAATGCTACCCGCCGCCGTGTGCGCATGCGTCTGTAAGTGGCAAAGTGGAAAGTGAACTCAATATTGAAGTGAACTCAATATTGCAAAGGTCGTGACTTGTGTGTTTGGACATCTCGGAGGCAGCTCGAGTGCAACGCTTTGACCTCCTGCCGCCCTGCACAAGCGCCCGAACAGAGTACTGATAGACGAAGAACAGAGAAGAGGATGGCCAGCGGGAGCATGCTGGGCGGCGGCGGGCCTGCGCTGCAGCTGCAGGGCGAGCGCACGACGGGGGAGGACATCAGGACGCAGAATGTGACCGCTGTGGCGGCGATAGCAAACATAGTGAAGAGCTCGCTGGGACCAGTCGGCCTGGACAAGGCAAGCCGCCAGTTGCCGGCGCATTAAGCGCACATGTTTGCGCCACAGCGGTGATCTGAACCCAGTGAGTGCCTCTGACGCCGACCTGTGGCCCAGATGCTGGTTGATGACATCGGGGACGTCACCATCACCAACGATGGTGCGACCATCCTGCGGCTGTTGGAGGTGGAACACCCAGCCGCAAAGGTGCGCATCCCCCACACTCCTAGGCGGCGGCCTCTTGTTTGCACAGAACACATCGCCTGCAAAGTCCAAACGCTTGAGCGTAGCCGGCACATGCGGGGTCGGTGAGCGCGCGCGCCCAACTCCATCAGCCTCGGGCCGCACCGAGCCGGCGCCTGCCCCCCCCCCCGTCTGGTCTGCCTCCCTGGCACAGCACGCTCAATATGGGGCAGCAGCGCAAGCGTGCCGGTGGGGCCGGCCCGGCCGTGGGACGCAATGCTCGTCTCAGCAGCCGACCCGCCGCGCCCGGCGCGCGCAGATCCTGGTCGAGCTGGCCGAGCTGCAGGACCAGGAGGTCGGCGACGGTACGACGTCCGTCGTCATCGTCGCGGCCGAGCTGCTGAAGCGCGCAAATGTGCTCGTGCGCAACCGGATTCACCCGACCTCCATCATCAGCGGCTACCGCCTGGCGATGCGCGAGGCGCGCCGCCGCCCTCACCGCCACACCAACGCCCTCGCGCGCTGGGCCTGGCCGCGCCTCAAGCGGGCCGGCGGCAGGCGCACGGCCCCACTGCTCCGCACTCCCGTGTGTCTTGTCCTGGTGGCAGTCTTGCCGCTGCGCTGGCAGCGTGTGCACAAACAGTTTCCTACAAGACCTCGTGGCGCCGCCCGCGACACCCACGAAGCAGCCGAGTCCGGGCGCGCGCGCGTCCACACCAGGCCCGGCGCGCGTGCAGGATAGGTTAGCATACGGTTAGGGTAAGGCTTAAACGCACAACTTCACCAGGCCCGGGGCGCGCGCAGGCGTGCAAGTTCATCGAGGAGCACCTGGCGATCAAGACGGAGACGCTGGGCAAGGCGGTGCTGGTCAACTGCGCCAAGACCGCGCTCGCGTCCAAGATCGTCGACTCCGAGTCCGACTTCTTTGCGCGCATGGTCGTCGATGCCGTCCAGGCGCGCCCCGCGGCCTGGGGTGGCGTGCGCGGCCGGCGTCCGGGTTTGGGCTCCTGAGCAGGCAGGCCGGCGCAGCGCCCGCACAGAAACGCTGCTCGCGTCTGAGCCAGGCATGCTGAGCTGCCGGCAGGGCGCTCCGTGAGGGGGCAGCGAAAGCCGCGGCTGCGCCGGGCGGCAGGCGCGCGCCGTCTGCAAGGGGCGGATGCTGCCTCAGCCGCAGCGGGCATGTCCCTGCCTGTGATCACGGCCCAGTCTTCCACTGCATTTCAGCTGCCTGCTGGGCGGGCCGGGCGGGCCGCGCCGCGCGCCGGCGGCGGCGGGCGCCGAGCGCGGCGCGCGCGCGCAGGCGGTGAAGACGGTGACGCCGGCCGGCAAGACGGTGTACCCGGTCAAGGCCATCAATGTGCTCAAGGCGCACGGCAAGAGCGCGCGCGAGTCGGCGCTGCTCAACGGCTACGCGCTCAACCTGGGCCGCGCGAGCCAGGGCATGCCCAAGGGCGTGCAGCGCGCGCGCCTGGCCTGCCTGGACATGAACCTGCAGCGCGCGCGCATGCACATGGGCATCCAGGCGCGCCCGCGCCGGGCCGCCCGGCGCACCTCCACGTGGCACCGTCGCTGTTGACCCCGCAGCCCGCATGCTCGAGCCGCGTGACCGCCAGCAGGCCCAGTCGCACGCTCGTGCGAGCCTGCCGCCCGGCTGACATTCTGCTTGTCTGCCATGCGGAGGAGGCCTGCCTGCGCAGACGGGGCAGCCTGCTGCGAGTCGGCTCACAGGCCAACCGTGCATGTACTCAGAAGAGCTGGCAGGCGCGGCCCAAGCAGTGGCTCATACAGAGGTGTTTGAAAAGTCTTGGACTACAGGCGCGCGGTGAGACCTCCCTGCGGACGGGCAGGTGCTAGCACGTACCCGACGGAACTTGCGCAAGCGGCCCACGCACGTTCCTCGGTCGGAACCCTCGGAAACCCCGCGCGCAGGTGCTGGTCACCGACCCCAAGGAGCTGGAGAAGATCCGTGAGCGCGAGCAGGACATCACCAAGGAGCGCATCCAGCGCATCCTGGCCGCGGGCGCCAACGTGGTGCTGACCACCAAGGGCATCGACGACATGGCGCTCAAGTACTTTGTGGAGGCCGGCGCAATCGCGTGCCGCCGCGTGCCCAAGGAGGACCTGCGGTGCGCGCGCGTGAGGGGAGCCCGGGCTGGGCGGAGCTCGGGCGGCGTGCCTGGCGCAGCCGGCGCGTGCGCGCGCCGCAGCGTGTGCAGGAAGCGAGCGCCAGGCCGCGCGCACAAGACGCCAGGGTGTCAGAGGGGCTGGAGCAGCCAGGCGGCTGCGCCCTGGCAGGTGACGGCGGACTGAGCTGCGGCCGGGCGCTCGCAGGCGGGTGGCCAAGGCGACGGGCGCGACGGTGGTGACCACGCTCGCCGACATGGACGGCAACGAGACCTTTGACGCGAGCAACCTGGGCTCTGCCGAGGAGGTGCGGTGGCCGCTTCGTTTAGATAGTCTACTACACATTTTATTGTGCCATAACTCTCGCCCGGCTCCGGCCTACAACTGCGCCGCCTCTGTCCTGCGACTCTCTGCATGCATGCGTTTGCACTGCTCCCTGGCTCAGTAATTGATCACAGAGTCGAGTATGCGAAGCGATTGTGATCGACACGCTGCATGCCGCGCAAGGCGCCGTTGCCCGCCAGAACCGCGGCGCCTGGCGTCGCAGAGCATGCACCGTGTCCGCACTGGAGACCCTGCATGGCGCTATCTGGCGGTTGCAAACGACCGGCCTGCCAAGAAGCAGGTCCTGAGCGGAGAGCACCCTGGAACGATTCACCACCGCCGTGCGAGGAGCGCGCGCAGGTGGTCGAGCAGACGGTGGCGGACGACGACGTGGTCATGATCCGCGGCGCGGCCAACACGCGCGCGGTCTCGGTGCTGCTGCGCGGCGCGAACGACTACCTGCTGGACGAGATGGACCGCTCGCTGCACGACGCGTTCTGCATCGTCAAGCGCGTGCTGGAGTCGGGCGTGGTCGTGCCGGGCGCGCCCGCGCGGCCCCGCCCCAGCCTGGGCTGCTATATCCTGCTCTAGTGTGCTGCCATCATGCGCAAAGCGCATGCTGCAGGCCGCATGGTCGTGCCTGATGCGCCGATATCCTGCCCTGGCCTGCGCTGCAGCAATCGCATCCAGATTGAGAGATAGCCTCGGGATTGACACTCCCATGCGAGGTCCCAGAGGGTGCCCTGCCTGCCCGCCCTGTGGAGCACCGCAAGAGACTGGTCGGCCTGCCGCACTGACCTCTGCATGCCTGGCCCTGCGAAGCATGCAAAGTGCGCACCCCTGTCCACCTGGAGCCCCGCACGTGCCTGGCTATCCTGTGGCTGCCCTGCCACGCCCGACACGCCTGATGCAGTTTCTGCCGCGCGCAGGCGGCGGTGCGGTGGAGGCCGCGCTGAGCGTGTACCTGGAGCCTCATATGTGCCTGGCTACCCTATGGCGGCCCTGCCATGCCTGACACGCCTCATGCAGTGTGCTGCCGCGCGCAGGCGGCGGCGCAGTGGAGGCCGCGCTCAGCGTGTACCTGGAGGCGTTCGCGACGACGCTGGGCAGCCGCGAGCAGCTGGCGATCGCGGAGGCGGCCGACGCGCTGCTGGTCATCCCCAAGACGCTCGCCGTCAACGCCGCCAAGGACGCGACCGAGCTGGCGCGCGCGGCCCTGAGGCGGAAGCGGAGACGCCCCAGAGGCATCCTGCCTCGGGGGCGCCCCAATGTGTTGAGGCGCAGCTGTTTGACACAGCGTACATTGCATGTCACAACCATCAGTGCATGGGCGGGAGCGGGAAGCGGCCAAGGCGACGCATGTCCTGATCCATGATACATGGTATTGAGCTGTTTGCAATCATGCACACCATGTCAGCGCATGCCCGCAGTCTAGGCTTACTGTTGCCAACGCTCTGAAACGAAGGGCAGGAAACCCTCCGACACTGTGCGCAGCAGCAGCATCCATCATGTGTCTGCCTGGCACGGCGCAACCAGCGCCGGGTGCGCGGTGCCGGGCGCAGGTCGCGAAGCTGCGCGCGTACCACTACACCGCGCAGACGCGGCCGGAGAAGAAGCACATGTCGCGCTTCGGGCTGGACCTGGTCGGCGGCGCCGTGCGCAACAATGTGGACGCCGGCGTGCTGGAACCCGTGCTGGCCAAGATCAAGATCATCCAGGCGCGCGATGCAAACCCTGCAAACCTTGCAGGGCGACTTGCTGGGGTGCTGCCGGGGCCGGCATCAGCGTGTGCGAGGGCAGGGCAGTCCGTGGGCTGCGCGCTTGTCCGAGCCCTGCTTGTGAGCTGGCGCCGTAGGCACCGCAGGTGCCTCGCGCAGCCCAGCGAGCGGCGGCTCGCGGTACAGCCTGGTACGCACAACACAGGGACCCACTGTTGGCCTGCTACAGCCGCAGAGCGGACCATTCAAGTTCACGCTCTCTGGATGCGAGGGTCAGCCTGCCGGGTTTTCACCTGCACTGCAAGGTGTGTACCTCCCAGAAAGAAGGCGCGCTGTGGTAAGGGCAGGTGCGTACCCATGGAGGATGACTTCTGCAGCCAGCATGGTGTGTATTGCATATTGTTGGTGCAGGTGCCATGATGTCTACGATATGACTGGGTGGAACCATTGAGCAGGTCTGCTTTGCATGCATCCGGTGATGTGCGAAAGCCTGGTGGTTTGCTGATCAGGGCAGCAGGGCGCTGGTTGCGACGCAATAGCCGTGCGCGCAGTTTGCGACGGAGGCCGCCATCACCATCCTGCGCATTGATGACATGATCCGGATACAAGCAAACCCGGAGGAGGACTCCGAAGGGTAGGGCTGCTGGAGCCGGGCCACGGCGGGCGAACGGAGGCCGGGCGCAGCTTGGGAGTCGACTGCAGGTTGTGGTTTTCCAGTTGTGCTGCTGTCTGCAAATGCATGCCATAGAATTGCCACCAGAACAGATGCGGAACCTGTCAGGAGCTCACCATACGCCGCTGACCGACCGGGCAGCGCACGCGCTGGAGCAGCACCGTGCAGATACGATCACAAGCGCACTGCATCTCGCACACAGTCCTTGTGACGGGCGTGTCTTTGCCCTCTAAGAATGTATGAATGAAATACAACCATGTATCAGCGAACATTTGCATCCAGACCCCCCGCAATGATGGCCCCCCTAATCCGTTTAGCCCCCCTTTGTGCAAGTGTTGTCCAAAACCTGTATTTTCACGATTCCCGGACTGTCGCTGCGCCTGTAGTAGTTGTGCGCGCTAGCCTTCAGCTTTTTACAGCACAGCGATTCTTTGCGTCTTGGAACTTGGTCCAGGTCACCATGCCTGCCGCAGGCCCCATCGCTGCCTGCGCGCCAGTGCAGAGGCCGCCGGCCCCGCTGGCGCCCGCGCGCGCTTGCGGCAGGCCCCGAGCCGGCGCTCGGCCCGCGCGCCACCCTCGAGGGGCTGGCAGTGGCTGCGCGAGCCGGCCACACGCGCGCGCGCGCCGGGCAGGCGTCGCCTGCGGCGCCGCGACGCTCGAGAACGAGTTTGCGGTGCAGGAGGACGAGCTGGAGGATTTCTACCAGCTGCTGGGCGTTGTGCGCCGTCCCCACTGGGCTTTTGCCAGCACTGCGGGCACTGCTTGTTCAAACAACGAGCAGCTGACAACAGATAACGTGTCTGCGGCCTGGCAGGCACCCACCGCCAGCGAGCGGGAGATAAAGCAGGCATACCGCAACTCGATGCGCAGCTGCCACCCCGACTTTGCGATCGCCAGCGGCGAGGAGGACGAGGAATCCGCCACGACCGTCTGCGTGTTCCTGAACGACATCGTGGAGGTGGGGGCCCGACGCTATGCGGTACTGCGTCTTGCACTGCAAGTTGCAGCCCCTGTTTGTTCAACAGGTATGCTCTGGAGCTGGCATGCACTCTGCAAGGTGCACCTCGGGCGGCCCTGTCAGCCCCTGACGCGCCCCGGGGGCCCGCACGCAGACGCTGCTGGACCCGGAGAAGCGCGCCGCCTACGACGCGCTGGCGGGCTTCACGCACGGCGCCGTGAACCCCTTTGTGGACGCGGCGTATGAGCGGGACCACGTGCGCTGCCTGACCTCGAAGCAGGCAGCTGGCGGGGGAACCAACAGAAAGCTGGGGCATAACTGTAGGGTGTTGCAGGCAGGCTTGCAGGGCGGTGCGTCTCCTTGCACAGGTTGCTGTCTGCAGGCAGGACTGCAGGGCAGTGTGTGATTTGCACTGCTGTCTGCACAGCTGTCTGCGGGGCTTGCAGGGCAGGGCAAGCGCCGCGTTGAGCGCTCTCCTGAGGTGCAGGGAGGTAGGGCAGGGCGAGCGCTGCGGTGAGCACTGCGCTGGCGCAGTGCCCTCAAGTGCTTTTGCTGCTCGTCCGCAGGCCTTTGTCGACGAGTTCTCGTGCATCGGCTGCCGCAACTGCAACAACGTCTGCCCGCAGACCTTTGGCATGGAGGACGACTACGGGTGCGCCAGCCCACAGAGGCGCTGGTTTGCGGTGACTTGGAATAAGTGGAGCAAACATGGAGCGAATCGATCAAGGAGGAGGTGGGGGCAGACTCATGATTGGGTCGTAAGTAAAAACCGTGAACTCGCAACCTATTATGCATTGGAGAGACCGTGCATTGGTCTTGTGTGACATGGAGTGCGGCTGTTGGCCGGCGCACAGCCGCGCCTGCTCGCACCCACAGTCTGGCGCCACCGCTTGCTTCCGGCCTGCCTGTCTGGCGCGGAGCCGCTGGCGCGCGCGCGCCCCGCGCGTGCGGCGCAAGCGGCTGGCGGGCGCGCGCGCGTCTCCCGCCGAGCGCGCCAAGCGCTCTGCTCACCAGGCTGCCTGTGCTGGCGCGCGCAGGCGCGCGCGCGTAATGCATCAGCGCGTGGACTCCGACGAATTGGTCCAGGAGGCCATTGACACATGCCCCGTCACCTGCATCCACTGGGTGCGCCGGCGTCGTGCGGCCCCGATGGCGCCCCGCGTTGGGGCAAGCCCTGGTGGGCACGGCGCACCTCATGTCGTGCGGGCGGTTTGCGTTGTCCCCTCTGGCGCTGCCAAAGGGGCGGTTGCGTTGTCCCCTTTGGCGGCGCCGCGGCCTGGCAGCTCGGCGCCGGCAAGGCGGCTTCTGGGAGCGGCGGAATCGGGGCAGGCGTGGTGACGCGCGCGCCGTGCTTGCGCTGGCTGCGTGCGGCGCACGCCGCGCGCCCCGGCGCGCGGCGGGCAGGGTGGGCGCCTTGCCCATGCGGCGCGCGAGTGACAGCGCCAGCAGCGCCAGCTGCGGCGCCGCTGGAGGTCGCGGCGCGCAGGGCGAGCGCCTCATGCTTGGCCCGCGCGGCGCGCAGGTGACGGCGCCGCAGCTGGCGCTGCTGGAGGGCGTGATGGCGCGCATGGAGCGCGTGGACGTTTGGATCCTCATGAACGGCGGCGGCGGCGGCGTCAACCCCTTCCAGGCGCGCGCTGAACCCTGCAGGGTCCGAGCGTTCTCTGTTGCAGGGCCGGGCCGCGCGCGCGCAAGCGTCCCAGCCCAGGCCCATCCCCGCCTGCGCGGCAGCGCCCGTGTGTGTGCCGACACGGGCAGGTGCAGGCGGTACCCCGCGCGGTAGAGGGCTACCGACGGCCACAGGCTAGCAACTTGAGCACCGCCCGGCCGCGGCGGGCGCCAAGCGTAGTACATGACTGCGGCGCTGGCGCATGGGCCTGCTCGGCAGGCGGCCGGTGAAGCATGCTGTTGGACGGCTAGGGTATACGGCTGGGGCATGGACCAGGTCTCACAGGGCGTGCGCTGCCGCGGCGCGCAGGAGGCCAGCGTGGCCTGGGAGAAGCGGCAGGCGCTGCTGCGCCGCAAGCGCTCGCGCGCGCAGTCGCGCGGCTGGGGGCCCTTTGGCGGCGGCGGCGGCGGCGAGACCGAGGCCGCTGCGGGCGCGCGCGCGTACGGCGCGCCGCGCGGCGAGCGCAGCGTTGATGTGCAGCGCGCGACGGCCGTCGCCGCGGCGACCGCGGCGCGCAGGTGCTGCTGAGAATGGGTGCTTGGGCTGAAGCGTAGCAGTGATGGCTGGGTGTGTGCTGGGCCGTCAAGAGCGCCTCTCCTATGTCAGAGATGTCGCTATTCTTGAGGGTTCCCCCTGTGTGGTGTGTGTGTGTGCGATAGGCACCGCCAGCCACAGGCGGCAGGCGCTCCTGCATCACGGCACCCCGCCATTGTCTGCAGCGTGAAGCTGCGCTGCTGCGCCGGCGGCGCGCTCAATGGGCGGCGGCGCGCGCAGGTGGCGCGACCTGCAGCGCGCTCGGCGCCAGGGCAGCACCGCGCTCCTACCTGGCGAGCGTGAGACGCCTCAGTGAGCTTGCAGTGGGCTTCGCAACCCATTAGGCCGTCAAACCCCTGTGCTTCCCTCTCTCTTGTACTCTACCCATCAGGCCCAAGCGGGCGCCCCCCAACTGAGGCACGCCGGTCGCCCTGACCTACTCAATTCCTGGCGACGCAGAAAAGTAGCGCATTGGTATATTGATTGCAGCTGCGCGTGCCAATTTGGATGAGCAGATTGACTTGTACCTCTTTGTATGAGCGGCGAGCGCCTGGTGCGAGCTGCGCAATGATCTGTTGGTGCGATGTGGTGAATTGTTTGCCTTGGGGCCTGAAGAATCTACTTGCTGCGTTGCGGCGCAGCGGTTGTGAACGGGAGCCAGCCGCGCCGAGTCAGATTGAGCTTTTGTGAGCATGGCAGGTGCGCGCTGATGAATTTAAAACACATACTTGGCGTGAGCGGGTGCATGCAGTGGAAGTGTATCCGGGCGTGCTGGGTGTGAGAGCACACCGCGCCGGCGCCCTGAGTGGTGTACAAACACCTGAGCAGCAGAGACGTCATCAGCCTTACCCTCCAGGCAGTTTTCTGACGGGCTTGCCCTCCCATGTGTACCCAGGAGCTGCGGCTCGCTCTTTTGTGTAACATGGGCACAGACGCTGGATGTGGATGTGAAGCAAGGCTCATCACACACCGTTGCACATGATGCGGCAAGCTGCCAATGTGGGAGCACATGAAGAATGCACCTGGAGACTTTCACACGTCCAGTGGAAACAGCCAAGCTTGTGGAGTTCAAGTTCAAGCTCTGATGCCCGTTATGCCCATGAGCGCCGGCTGGGGCAGACATCAAGGCATACGTATTGACGCAAAGCTCCCACACTGCCGTTGTGTACACATTTTGCGACAAGCTGTCTGCCGGCAGCGTTGGGCCAACCAGCCGCGGGCGGGCGCGCGCATTCATCCGCTAGGGTCAGGGCCAGGGTCGGTGCCCGGGGCTGGAGCCCTCGCGCGCGTCAGTGCGCGCTCCGCGCGTGTCCCCGCCGCTGGCCCTGCACCGAGCTCCTCTGGCGCACTGCTTTGCGGCACGGCTGCGCCACAGGAGGCGGCATCCGCCCGACCACCAGGCGGCGCCCCGCAGCCGGGCCCCGGTTGAGGCGGCGCATGCAAGGCCCGGGGCTCGGTCCCCGCGGCTGCAGCAGATGCTTCCAGGCCGGCCGCTTCTGGTGCAGCGCCGTCTGTAACGGCGTCCGGCACCGCATCAGCATCCATCCCGGGCCGCGCGGCTGCGCCCGGCTGCGGCCCCTCCTCGCGGCGTCCCTCCGCGCCCGGCTGGGCGCCGCGCTCAGGCCGCTGCGGCGGCGCTGCGCCGGCGCCCGCGCGCCCTGCCGCCTGCCGCCCGCCAGCACGCGCTGCAGGCGGCGCCTCCGCGCCGTCCCCCGCAGCAGCTCCGTCGCCTTCGTCGGGCGGCGGACGCCCTGGGCGCGGGGCCTCCAGCGGCGGCAGCGCCGCCACCGCCTCGGCCGTGGCGGCAAACGCGGCGGCAGTGGCGGCAGCAGCGGCGGCAGACGAAGCGGCCTCCGCAGTCTCGGCGGGCGCCTCGCAAGCGTCGCCAGCGCCCAGGGCGCAACCCGCCCCAGCACTAAGAGGGTCTGCGCCAAGCCCTTCCCCTGGCACGCCGCCTGCGCCGCTGCCGCCCGCCCCGGCAGGCCCCGCCGCCAGCTCCATGTCAGCCCCCGCCTCTGCAAACACGCTGGCAGGCAGGGCCGCCGGCCCGCCCGCTGCGGCCGAGCCGTTCGCGGCACGGGCTTCTGCCGCGCTCGCCCAATTAGCCTCGCCGGCCTGCGCAGGCTCGGCGAGCGGCGGGCCCGACTGTGCGTCGCCCGCGCCGTCCGCCTCCTCGGCCGCGCCGCCCGAGGCCATGCTCCCGCCTGGAGAAGCGGGAACGCAGGCCGCTTTGGCCAGGTGGTCGGGGCACCGACTTACTGACAGTGGCCAGCTGGTTGCGCGCGGGTATCTACTGGTCAGGTCAGGGTCACGGTGCAGGTATGCACTGCCTGTGAAGCGGCGCCATGGTCCTGCTGTGTGCGCTTGAAATGTATGCATTGGTACTCTTTCCAGCACATGCTGCGCATCATGCACAGCCTTTTGCATGCCCAGCGCATCGGATGCCAAGCGCATGTGCTCTGCCTGAGGCTCCATGTCGAGCAAAGAGGCGCGGGCCGCGCGCACCGCTGGCGTCGCTGCCGCCCTGGCCGCCCACCTCGAGCTCCTCGTCTGAGTCCGGCACGTCGCCGAACGCGTAGTACGCGCTCGCCGGCGGCCGCGGCAGCACCGCCGCAAACTGGACCCACTCCGGCGTGTCCCAGGCCGGGCCGCGCAGCACGGCCACGGCGCCCAGGTTGTTGTATCGGTCGCCGTCGTCCGCCTGCGGCCCCGACCGCCGCCCCCTCCCTTGAGCTCGTTCGCCTCCGTGTTTCAAGATGTGGTGCAGCTCTGGCCGATCCAAACACAAGCGCGCAGGGACTTCGCCGGGCACTGGCGTTCAAGGAGCTTGCCACGCGACCCCTCTCGTGCGCACTCTCAACGTAGAAAGGCATTGCAATGCAGGCCACCACTTGCTCCGAACAGCATCCATGCACACCCGGACGTGATAGACATCCAACGTGCAGACCCGGACGTGAGGGACGCACAACCAAGAGCAAAGCGGCGCCGGCGCGCGGGCGCCCCGGCGCCGTGCTGGGGCCGCCCGCGCCGCAGGTGCCGTGTTGCCTTTGCTTGTGCGTCCCTCCACGTCGGGGTCTGCACCTTGTATGTCTTTTCACGGCGCCGGGCCGCCCGCGCGCCGGGCCCTGACCTGGAACTGCGGGTAGTCGGGCGCCGAGAAGACGGTAGCCAGGCGCCCGGCCGGCGTGACGTGGTCGATGGTGAAGCCGGCGGCCATGCTGGGCAGGTCGGCGCGCCGCCAGCGCGCGTCGGGGCCCTCGTGCGAGCGCAGGACCAGCCGCAGGCCGTTCTCCTCCAGGAAGCGCTGCGCCGCGGGGCGCGCTTCAGGCGGTGGCGGCGGCTCAGTCATGCAGGCTGCCCAGCGCGCTGAGGGCTGCACGACAGCTAAGTAATCCGGCATTGCGCCATGCTTATTAGGCGCCATGCTAAATATGCCGCAAGGCATGCACAGCATATGACCATAGCATCACATATGACTGCATGACATGCTTGTTGCGAATTTAGCAACAGACAAACCACTTGCGGTGCACTGTCTAGCCCACTTAGAGGTGTTTCAGACAAGCATACGCTCAATGGCCTGTCAGCGGTCACATTGAGGTTAAGCAGGAGCACAAGCCTCAGCAGCATGTCATGAGGTGCAGACCTGCGTGGCGTCCGGCCCGAAGACCAGCCCGACCCCGCGCGCGTCGTTGGTGCGCAGGCCCGGCTCCGCGACGGGGTCGCTCCACATGACGTCAGTCGCAATCAGCGACGCGAACAGCCCGCTGGGGTCCATGCCGCCCTGGGGCCCGCGGTGCGCCGCGGTGACGCGGCCGTCACGCAACGCGCTGCGGGCAAAGACATGCCGCACTACCACGCGCGCGCCGGCGGCTTGATGCACAGAAGCATGGGAAGCCCGACGCCAGCTGTCGGCCATGGCACCCTCGCCGGGCAGGCCTTGGGCAAAAGAGGCGCTGGGCACCTCCTCGCGCTTGTGGCGACACCCAGCGCAGGCTAGGGTTGAAGCTCCGGCTGCCGGGCGGCAACGGCGCGCCTTGCTCGCGGCGCGCAGGTCGGCCAGCGTGCCGAGCGCGAGCGGCGCATCGGGCGGCAGGCGGCGGCGCTTGCGCCGGTGCGTGCCGCCACGCGCTTCTGGCGGCCGCCGGAACAGGCCGCCGTGCAGGACCAGGGCGGCGCGCGACACGCGCGCCGCCAGCGGCAGCGCCGCGAACGCGCGCTTGGCCGCGCGGTACACCGCCGGCATGCCCTGCGGGCATGGCTACCCAGCTACACTGTCTGCATGGGTAAATTTATCATAGACACAGGAGACCCGTGTCAGACGGTACACAAATACTGCACATGAAAAGATAGTGGAGCACTGCACAGCATGGCTTACGCGACACATGTATTCGGCGGCAAAGCCTGCCCGCATGGCACAACAACCACTGCCGGGTCACGCAAGCTGACACACTTGCGCCCGACACGCTCGGCAGCCACAAAGCGGCAGAGCGGCTTCGGTGCGGCGCGCGCGCCCCGGCCGGGGCCGCCCGCGCGCACCGCGCCGTACTTGGCGGCCAGCTCGGCGCGGAAGCCGTACATGGCGGTGCAGGTGGCCGACTCGTGGTTGCCGCGCAGCAGCGTCACCGACCCCGGCGCCGCCAGCTTCCAGGCGGCCAGCACCGCGAGCACCTCCAGGCCCCAGGCGCCGCGGTCCACAAAGTCGCCTGCGCGCGGCGCGGCCCGACCCTGACCCTGACACCAGTCGGGGCCTGCGGACGGGCAGGCTGGCGCCGCCGGCGCCGCCAGGCTCGCGCGCTGCGCTTCACGCAGGCGCCGTGGTGCGGCCGGGCTCGGCAGTGCTGGACTGCTGGAAGCGCTCACGTGCTGCGCGGTCGGGCGCTTGCACGGCAATGGCGCCCAACCTCGCTAACCATGTCGCAGCGCAGGAGGCGCTGCTGCGCGCTGCGTTGCAGCACTTCCTGCCAGCACGTTGTCACGGATGAGGACAGCGCTGCATGGTGGGGGCTGCGGTGTCTGCAGGGCGGGACGTAGGGCCGTGGGCCGCGCCGTTAAAAATGAAGCGGCGCTTGGGCCCAGGGGCCCCCAGCGTGCGCAGCGCGTGCAGGACGTCGTGCAGCTGGCCGTGCGTGTCGCCAAACACGGTCACTGTAGCACCGTCGCTGGGCTCCAGCTGCAGGCGAGGCAGCACTCAGGCGCGCCCCCGCCTGAGCCACGTTCCCGTGAAGCTGCAGGCAGCCCAGGCAACAGTCGCTGCGTCTGGTCAGGGCACACGTGGCAATCACAGAGCCAGTCCCTGCATGTGTGGTGATGCAGCGCAGGGCGGTTAACGACACAGGCAAAAGCTGATGTGGCCAGCAGCGTAACCCCCTGCCTGCCGCTACCAGGGCGTCAGGACTTGAGCGGCTCAGTGGGAGCGGGGCGCACTTCGACGAGCGTGGGCTCGCTCTTCAGCAGCACGGTCAGCGCCTCAAGCAGCCGCGCCGCCGCCCCGGCGGGCAGGACTTGCTTCAGCGCGGTCGTGCCGCGCCAGCTCGCGCGCTCCAGCGCCTCGGACAGAGTGCGCACGGCCTCCGGCGTGACCTGGCGACGGCGGCGTCGGGCCCGTCAAGCTGCAGCTGGAAAGCTTTCAGCTTTAAGCAGACAGCAGCCATGCAAACAGTGCCGGCGACGGTCATGTTTCTTCGCACAAGCTTGTATCGTGCATCAAGGAGGCTTGCAGGCTTGTTTTGTACAGCTCCACAGCAGGGCAAGCACATGATGCTGTAAGGAGCAGCAAGGCAGCTCACTCTGTCCACATCCAGCTCGATCGGCCGCCGAGGCGCGCGTGCGTGGCTTGCTCCTGCACCATTGGTTGTTGCACCCGCTGCCTTAGCTGACTGCTGTGCCAAGTCAGTGCCAGCTCCACTAGCGGCAGCCTCCGTCGTCCCCATCAGCGCCGCGCCCAGCTCATGCGGAAGCGCGACACTCAGCAGCCTCTCTCAGGCATAACAGAGCAAGCTGCGGTGGGGAGTGCCTTGGACATGATGAGCAACATTGGTATGGACTAGCGCGCACCAAGGACCTGCCTTGGCACCATTCGGGCTACACCCCCGCTTGCTTTGAGCGTCCGGCGAGGAGGCTCCACTTTTGGCGTCCAACTACATCCCTCCTTCGAGTATATCGCCTGTGACAGCGCTCAGCTGCCACCGTTTGGAAAGCAAGCACGCGTTCTTGTGAAAGACCACACAGCTCACACCTGCTGTTTGCGCCAGGCATGGCGACCAGCAGGGAGGACGTGCTGAAGGCTTTGAAACAAGTGCCAGCTGTCGTCTGCGAGTATGGCAAGGTGGGGCCCCACACCTTGCTTGCCACTTTTGTCGTATGTGTGTCTGCAGCATGCGCTACGTGCTGCGGGTGCACCAGGGTAACTCCGTGCATGTGCGCGCGTAGCCTATTGTCCACTACACCTTCATCCCACTGATAATCGTGCTGGGGATGACCATGACGGAGCCGCGGCCAACGCTCGCACAGCTGCTGGGCCCTATGTGAGTAGCAGACACGCGCCAAGGCTGACCTGTGGTCAGTCTGAGTTATTGTTACAGTCAGGCAACAAAGTGGTTGGTAGTTCTGCTGCTTGCAGCGTGCTCGTGAAGTGCTCCTGCTTGCGGTCAGCGCGTGCAAAGTCGCCTGGCAAGGTCTCGCACTACAACCCTCACATGTTCACTTTACCCCGTGCAACAGTGACACAGTTACAGGCTCTCGCCAGGCTCCTGGCTGGCTGTGTGCACCCAACCTCTGACGAACTATAGGCCAGACACACACTTACCAGGCCGCTCAAAACACAGACCTACGTCGTCCCCGCACCTCATGTGCACTGCCTTTGTTCACTGCACTGTTCCAAAGCCGCATAGCGAGCGGCATGACCTCACTGCCTGCAGCAGTACCAACCGTTTGCACCTGGGCCGCGGTGGACAGTGCTCCAAGTCCAAGGGCATGCGCTCAGCCTCTCCTTTCAAAAACCCTACTGCTCCGCCCAGAAAGGGACTTTGACAGGTTGCACAACAAGGCAACGCACCCGGCCCATGCTCTCATGCTCCAAACTCCCAGGCTCATCCCCCGGCTCCAAGCCCGTGCGGTGCTCAGCAGCCACGGCGGCAGCTCTAGCACGCGCCCCTATGCGCCATAGTCGCGCGGGTCCACGACGCGCCCGGCCAGCGCGGAGGCGGCCGCAGTGTACGGCGATGCCAGGTACACCTGCCCGTCCTTGTGGCCCATGCGGCCCGGGAAGTTCCTGCGCGCGGGCCACATGCAAGAAATTCGCCGGCCGGACTTGGTCACAAGACCTGGATGTCAGGCACTCGTCGTCTGTCGTGGCACGGCTGTTATCTACACAACTGCTATCCACACTGACACAACGCCTGCAGCTGCCCCGACAGAGGGCAAACCAGTCATCACACCACCTCACACTGGTTAGGCACGTGCAGTGCTGAGCGCGCACCGCCTTTATGACGTGAGCGCGGCCGCAGGCATGATGGCACAACATGGCAATCTTTCCTTGGCAGGGCAGGCTGGTCAAAAGCCAAGGGCCGCCGCGCGCCTGTTGGTGGTGGACACGCAGACCTGCGGCTCGTTCATGCGCGCGAACGTGTCCTTGGGCCCGCCCAGGCA
>JAABUV010002518.1_pt1 | contig 24668 bp, 30 predicted proteins | sample 5559971 | NCBI WGS metagenome assembly JAABUV01 (sample SAMN10711881, study PRJNA513362) | rock metagenome | isolation source: Antarctica rocks | place: Antarctica: Victoria Land, Knobhead nord | collected 2015-12-19
ACCACGATTTGGCTGACGCGCGGGCGCGGCGCGCGCAGGGCCTCTTCCACCCGGCGCGCAAGGTGCGCGAGGTGTACTGGAAGGTGTACAACTCGCTCTACGTGGGCGCCCAGGACGCGCTCGTGGCCGCCTACCCCCGCCTCGAGGACGACGCCAAGAACACGTTCTCGCGCCAGGAGCTCGACGTCTTCATCTGAGCCCGGTGGTGCATGGGTAGGGTTAGGGTTGGGGTTTTAGCCAAATTCCTGCCATGTCGCATGGGGCGGCTGCGGGTCTGGGACGAGGGCGGCGCTGCGGGCGCGCTCGCTCCGAGCGCGCAGCGTCGGCAGGGCGCTGGCGCGGAGGTTGCGCGCGGCCGGGGCGGGGGAGGTGGGCCGGTTGACTCGGATCAATGTGTGCGACTGCAGGCTGTTGGGAGGCGCGCCTGCCTGAGGCGGTGGGCATAGGCTGTGGTGCTGTCGCGTCCCTGGTCTCAGTGTGTCCGCAGATGAGGTTTGCTCGCACGAAAGCGCGTGCTGCAGTTTTGGAGGGTGTTGTTGGGCACAGCCTGTGGCCTGAACCAGGCAGCGGGCTGCTCGGGCTAATCCGTGCCGGCTGCGGGAGCAGGAGTCTGCGAAAGTCTATTCTTTGTACAGCATCCGTGCGGGGAGCGCTCCTCAGGGGCTGCCTCATGCTGTGCCGCAGCTGTAACATAGCCCTGCCGCTCTACGCTGCCATCCAGTAAGCAAATACTTCTGCTTGGCGCATGAATGCATGCACCAGGCCCAACCATTCCCCGCCGCTCCGCTCTGCCCGGCATGCTGCGTCAGGACAGCACGGGGTGGCCGGCGTCAAACACCACCCTCGTGTACTAAATAGCAAGATGAATTGGACAGACAAGCCACATCCACCTGCTAAACCTGCTACCGCTCTGCAGCGTCAAGTGTCCGGTGTACAAGGAGCAGCGCCGTCTTGGAGCCAGTGCATGGCCACAGTACAAACCTGGCAGCGAGGACCGCCGCCAACCAGAAATCATTCCTGCCAGAAGTGCCACAAGGGACGGCGCGCATGGGGCCTGCCCGCGCAGCGCGCCTGCAGCGGCCTGCATGGTCCCCGCCCCGACCAAGCGGAGCCGCCGAGGGCCATGGCACAGCCATGCCGAGCCCAAGAGGATGTTGGACCCTCAAAAGCAGAACAGACGTGCGGCTGCATGCACCCAGGCGCCCAGCCCCGCCCGCCTGGGAGGGCAGCACAGCTGCGGGGCCAATGGCGCCAGCGTGGCTCCCTGCGCGCGCGCCGGCGCCCGCGTCGCGCTACTGCGAGCGCGCGCGCCGCGCGGCGCCGCCGGGCCGCAGGCCCCAGCCGACAGCGAGCCCTGCAAAGCCCTGCGCGCTGTGCGCGAGCGGCCCGCCGCCGCCGAGCGGCGGGCCGCCGCGCCGCGGCTGCAGGCGCGCATGCTGCGTGGCGCCGACGCCCGCGGGCTGCGAGGCGCGGCCGGCCGCCGCTGCTGCGCCGCGGCGCCGCCCTTGCGGCCACCTCATAAAAAAGGCACCCTCTGCGCGCGCCCGCCCGCGAGGCATCAGCCACGACCCGCGGCGCTGCGGAATGACGGGATGCGGCGACCGGGAGAGATCGGCCTGGGCTGGCGCAGGCAGACGCCCGAGCAGCGCCGCGAGGCCGGGACCGGCAGCAGTCGGGCGTCTGTGGGACTGGGGCGCAAGCGGTACCTGTGCTGACCAGCGCACGGCACTGGAGCGGGCGCGCGGACAGAGGCTGGCATAGGTCACCCTGCTGCGCTCACACGCTTGCACCTGAATGCATGCGTCGTGCGCCCGTCCGAGGCGACAGGCACACGTGCGCGCAAAGACGCGCAAGGGGCAGGCCCCAGCCAGGCCCGAAATATCTCGCGCATATGGGCCACATCCCCCCCCCTGCATGGGTATGGGGTGGAGGCGCGCGGCGCGCCTGGTTGAGCTGCACCTCGCTCAGGTACCCCGCGCCCGCGACCGCCGTCGCGCCCTCGCGCCCGCGCGCGCGCTCCACGCGCCCGGTGCTGCTGGGGCTGCCGGCGCCGCTATCCGTCAGCGGCGCCTCCAGGTCCTCGCTGGACGGCCGCCGCGGCACCTTCGCCTTGCCGCCGCGCCCGCTCTGCGCCGCGCGCGCGCGCCCCTCACCCCCCACCATATCCTGCAGCGCCTGCATTGACGGGGCGCATGCAGCAGCACCGCAGCGGCGCCCGCCAGGAGCAAACTTGCGAGTCTTGCACTCACAAGGACAAAGCACGTGCGCGTGGCAGGTGGTGCAGCATGCCATTTGAAATTTGAAAACCCTATCCCTGAAATCTATGGTAGCCTGACAAGGACCCCGGCGCGCCTGGACCGGCGAGCCCTCGACGTCGGGCAGGATGTGCTGGCAGGCCTGCATGAGGAACGGCGTCACCAGCAGCGACATGCCCGTGATCCCTGCGCGCGCGGCCGCGCGCCCCCCTTGCCGCCGCGCCGGCGACCCGGACGGCGTGTGCGCGTCGGCCAAGCAGGGGGCTCGCTGTCAAGCATCGGGGAGCATCAGGCCCGGCGCCTGCATCAGAGGGGGCGATGCGGGCTCTGGCACCATAAAGAGATGCTGCTAGCGACTCAACTTTCGCCTGGACCGCCGTGTCACACTCACCGACACGCTTCAGGGCAGGCCGCCAGGCGCGCACACTCAAAGTCGGGCCCGGCATCCGGGTCGGCGTGGCGGCGTGCAGGGCAGGGCAGGGCTGCTGTGCGGGGCGCTGCGCTTCGCGCCAGAGGGGGCGGGAAGCCGCGCTCTGCGCCAGGGGGCAGCAGGCGCACCCATGAGCAGCATGTACACCTGGTACGCGAGCAGGCCCTGGTGGCTGGCGACCGACAGCAGCACAAAGGCGAACTCGCCGATCTGCGCCATGCTCAGGCCCACCGCCAGGGCCGTGCGCAGCGGGTAGCTAAACATCCACACCACCGCGCTGATCTGCGCGCGGCGCGCGCGCGGCTGGTCTCCCGCCGGCCAGGGCTCGGGCGAGCTGCGGGGCGCGCAGTCGGCAGCGGCCGCCGCATGCATCGCAGCACAGCGCGCGCGGCCCGCCCGGAGCTGGCCGGACACACGTGCAGGCAGTGGTGGGTGCGCGGACTGTCGGCGAGACGAAGCGCGGCCGTACTCCGCGCGCCGGCCCGCGGCGCCCGAGCGCCGGCAGAGCAGCTCGAGCGCACGAGGCGCCAAGCGGCGGCGCGCATGACCAGGCTGGGGGGCCCTGAGGCTTCAGAGGGTTAAGCGGGTTCTGGAAGGCTTCTGAGGAGGAGGGGGGCAGGGCGCGCCAGGACGGTCTTGCAGGCGATGGTGAGCAGCAGGCCGCCGGCGAGCACGCGCAGGTGCTGCGCCAGGAACGTGGGCGAGATGACCAGCCCAATGCTGGACACGAACAGGCTGAGGAAGAACTGCTTCAGGTGCTCCAGCTGCGCGAGGCAGTGCTCCTGCTGGTCGGTCGCGCTCAGCATGACGCCCGCCACGAACGCGCCCAGCTCCGTGGACAGGCCCTGCGCCGGCGGCCGGGCTTGCTGAAGTCCAGGATTTCCAGAGTCCCAGGGTGAGGCGGCGCCCGGCGCGCCGCCGGCAGCCGCCGCGCGCCGGCGCCCTCGCCGGGCCAGGCAGCGCGCGGCAGGCGCGCGCTGAGCCAGGGGGCCCGGAGCTCCGGACCACACTCACACAAACGGCTGCAGGTTGCTTGCTCGAACACCGTGCAGTGCCTGACGGCCGCGGCGGCGCCGGCCGCCACACGGTAATGCGCGCGCCGCCAATACCCAAAACGGCTCAATCCGCCGGCCGAAAGCAGTAGCACTTGCAGCCCGCTCATAGGATGCTGGCACGCAGGCAGGTCTTGCTGTCTAAGGGCGCGCAGCACATCGTCCGGCCCCGGCCCTACGCCTGCTATGCAAGAGGGTGGACAGCGCGTTGCGCGCAGGCCCTGGTGTGGCAGCGCACGAGGCGCGCGGGGGGGGCTCGCCATGTAGCCGGAGAGCCAGCCGCACAGCAGGCAAAACGCAATGAGCGTCAGCTGGTACAGCTCCGGCGACGCGTGCCGCGACAGCGCGCGCAGGCCGGCCGGCAGCGCCGTGCGCGCGAACGCCATCGCGGCCGCCAGCCCGATCGCCAGCGTGAACGTCACGCTGCGCGCGGCCATCATGTATAGACTTGGACATTCACAGACACGTTTACAGGGACGTTTACAGAGCACACATCGCGTCGCACGCAGCTCATGCTGTGCGTGCTTGCAAGATTTTTCCGTGGCGACTGCGTTCTACATGGCAGTCCCCTCTGCTGCTGTACTGCCTTGGCGGTCGAGAGTGCCTGGAGGTCCCGCACCTACCTGCCTTACTGCCCAGGACACTGGTCCCATGAGGCTGAGCACCGTGCTGCTGGCGACCAGGCGACAGCCTGTGTCATGCGCTGTCATAAACTAAGGAGAGGCCGGCCCGCGACGCTGTGCGCGCAGGCACCGGCGAGCGCTGCTCAGCGCTCCCGCGTGCGGGCGGGGGCGGCAGCCGCGCCGCACCGGACCAGCGTACGCACGACGTCCAGGCGGTCGCCGTCCTCCCCGCGGCTGCCGGCCAGCACGGGCATGAACGCAAACAGCAGGCCCACCATGCAGTCCTGCGCGCCTCGCGCCACCGCTCAGCTCGCACGGCGCGGGCAGCGCTGGACGCCGCCGGCAAGGAGAGTGAGGACTAAAGGACATTGCGGCATGGTCGGGCAGTGCGCAGCAGAGCTCGTCCGCAAGGAGCTGGCCTGGTACCCTACCATACCCTAAGATTCCCTACCCTTACGCCCGCGCGCCTGCAGGATGAGCGTGCCGATGGTAATGGCGCCGTGCGGCGTGTTGGTCGACTTGGTGTCCGACAGGCACTTGATGACGATGGACGTCGAGGACATGGACACCTGCGCCCCCGCCGACGCGTGCATCAGCAGCCGGGCGGTCCGGGGCGCGTGCACGCGGGCGGCACAGCACACCCTGCACCCTGCGCGGCAGGTACCCAGGGCCGCCAGCAGCGGCGCCGAGCGGCCGGCAGAGCTGCGGCGCGCGTGTGTGCCTGCCAGGCACACGCTCTGCGCCATGACAGAGCGCGCGCTGGTGCGCCAGCGCATCGGGGCGCGCAGGCCAGAGGGCGGCACCAGCGCGCCCACGAAGATGCCCTCGTGCACGGAGGCGCCGATGAAGTGCGCGACAAGCCCCGAGACGATGATGAACAGGAAGATCTCGACCATGCCGCCTGCGGAACAAGCATGTGGCCATTGAAGCCCGCGGGACGCACTCCGTATCACGCGATCGGCATCACACGCGCAGCAGAACACGCTCGCGGCCCATGTGGCACCTTGCCCAAATATGTCCAGAGAGCCCTTGAGCTCTATTGCACTCCAATATCAGTGACATGCTGGTGTGCGGGCAAAGCCGTGTGCACAACACGGCAGCTCGTGCCGACGAGCGCTCATCCAGCTGGCTCAAGCAAACAGGCCCGGGGCGGCTGGCACGGCGGCCCGCGCGCGCCCGCGCGCCCGGCGCGCACCGAGCAGGGCCACATTGCGCACGACGCGCAGCTTGGCCAGGCTGAACTCCAGGCCGAGCGTGAACAGCAGCAGCTGCACGCCCATCTGCGCCAGCGACTCTACCTGCACCAGCTCCTGCGCGGCCGCAGGGTCGAGGTCAGGGCCTGTCCCGAGCGCGGCGCGCGTCGGCAGCGCCGCGCTCTCGACGCGGACGCCCCGCGCTCTCCGCACGTCACAGGGTCCGGCGCGCCAGGCCATCGTCCAGAGGAGCAGAAGGGTATCCGCGATGCAGGACGCTGCCCTTGATGACAAAAGAGAGGCGCCTAGTGGCTGTATTCAGGCCGGAGCAGGCGAGACCAGAGGCACGCTCCTGAGCGCCGCTGGTGCCGACCGCAGCGGACCACTTGGCAGGCTGGCGCGGCGCGGGCGCGCGCGGCGACGCGCCTTGATGAGCTTCAGCCCGCCCGGGCCGACCACGGAGCCGGCAATGAAGTAGCCGTTGATGACCGGCTGCTTGACCGCCTCCAGCAGCATGCCGCCCGCCACTGACGAGGAGATGAGCACGGTCAGGTCGCGCATCAGCTGCGGGTCCAGCGTCAGGCCCAGCGCGCCGTCCCTGCGCGCCGCCCGCGCGTCTCACCGTGACCGCAGCGACACTTTTAGTAACGGCAGCTCGCAGTGTCCGGCTCTGGCGGCGAAGGGAAGCGGGGCCCGGAGCGCGACGCGTGCATCCAGTGACCGGGCAGCAGGCACAGGGCGTACAGCCCTGCTCCACGGCACTGTACGTGCACTGCTGGCTTCACTGATCCCACTACCGGCGCCGGTCCTCCAGCTCCACAGCACGCACACAGGTGATGTAGCATGACAGCCTCGAGACCGCCAGCATGTGCCGAGTGACGCCGGTCTGAGGGGCGGGCCGCTCGTGGTGCCGCCTGCGTGCCGGCCGAGGCGGGGCGCACTTGGGCCGCGACAGCACGTACTCGTTGTCCTGCGAGTCAATGATGCGGTCCACCTCCTGCTCCACCGGCGCCTCGCGGCGCTGGCGCTCGCGCGCGCGCGCCCGGCCAGCGCGCGCGGCCTTCGGCGGCGGCGCCGGCGGCGGCGACATGTGGATCTGCAAGCGCGCGCGCAGGTCAGGAACGGCCTCCGAGGCTGCGTTCATCGTGAACATGCGGTTGGCCCCTCCTGCGTCAGCAGTGCCGCATGGTGGCTCCGCATGCGCTCTGCACGCTCGCATAGGCGCCGCGCGGTGGTCTGAACGCAGAGCGCCCGCGCGCCGCGCACCACCGGGATGTCCTTCGGGTCGGTGCTGCGGTGGCCCCAGGAGTGGTGGATGATGGAGTCGACGACCGTCTCCGGCGGCGGCGGCGGCGCCGGCGGCAGCGGCAGCGCCTGCGCGGCGCCGCCGCGCTCCGCGACCTCCTTGCCCCTCTCCCGCTTCTCCTTCTCCTTCTCCGCGGCCTCCGCCTTCTTCTCGGCCTTCTCCGCCTTGACGTCCTCCGCGTGCTTGTTCCCGCTCACCTTGATGACCGTCTCCACGGTCGCCTGCGCGCGCGCGGCCGCGGCCGGTCACGCCCTGCGCGCTCTGCGCCGCGCGCGCGCCCTGCGCGGGCGCCGAGCATCGCGCCGGTGCCACCGCAGAGGCGGCCTGCGTGCGGGAGCGCGGCGGTCGCGCTGGCGGCGCGCATCCCAACCTGGACGCTGTCCAGGCTCTCTGGCAACCGCGCCAGCGACGCCAGGCACTCCGCGCGCCGCCCCTCCCAACCGCCCGATTCAGCCACCTTGATGCTGTCCTCAACCGCTTCGTCAGCCTGCCAGTAAGCCCGCGCACAGCTTCTGGCACAAGGCCACCCAAGCCGGCGTGCGCAAGCACGCCCGCAGCAGGCACACTGTGCTCCTCCCTGCAGCGCCGGCCCGCACGTCCTCCTGCAGCGCTGTCTCGTTGTAATTCTTCCCGATTTTCTCCGGCTTCTCCTCCGGGAACTCCTGCTCCAGCGCCTCGTCGATGATCTGCGCTATCGACTTCTTCTTCGCGTCCGCACCGGTCGCATTGCCGCCCTCTGGCGGCGGCGCGGGCGCCGCATGCCGCACCACGGGCCCCGCAACGTCCTCCTTGACATCAGCGCTCACCGTCCGTGCGCCCTTCTTGCTGGCCAAGGCCGAGCGAGAGCACAGGGTCAGGGCGAGCAGCAGGATGACTGCTCCGCCCCGACCCCTGAACCCCATCCGCGCGGGCACCACCACCGCGCGGCGCTCAGCTCCACGCCATAGACAAAGCTTGCGCGCCCTCCCTATGATCCCAGCTTGTTGAGTTCTATCGTACAGGTGACCAGTCCTGAGCGGTCACCAGGGACCTATCGAGGGTAGCAGGGTTCCCATGTCAGCATGCTCAGCATGCGCATGCTGTCGTTCATTGATTCACAGACACCTGTCGCACATGATACACAAGCACAAGGCTCCACGCCCCCACCACTATTCGGCGGGTCAAGTGATGGCCTGCTGGTGTGCGGGGCCGCGGGTGTCGCACCTCGCTCACTCACGGCGGTTTGGTCTATTGCCACAGGACTCCGGCTTGCGCTCAGAACAGCTGCAGGTGACCAGCTCAAAACTGTACATGTAGCGAAGCGTGATGCTTCCTTAGCAGCACCATCCACCATGTGGGCGCAATCCAGCTACCCAAGGACTCGGGGTCAAGCATGAACCTGCTCGAGCAGCCGAGCTATTTTTGGCGGCACTGAGATCAAAAAGCCTTTGGACAGGCGGTTGACTGTGCAAACACAAGCATCAGGTCAGGCAGGTGGCCATGCGCCATTGCACAGGGCGGCGTATCAATGAGCACAGCCCCCCGAGATGCGCGGGCCACTCATACGCCGACACTGCGTCTGCTGCACTTTGTACATCACCAGAACCGGCGGCCTGCGGTACGCACGCTAGCCTGCCCCCCTGCCGTCAGAGGCGTCTGTGTGCCAGCAAGTGGTTGCCGTAGGTTGCGTCGTGCACACCTTTATTGCCCAGTGATAGATGGCCTTGCGCAAGCCAGTGTGTGGGCCAGCTCTACTCCCCGTATCTTTGTTCACCACCTTGCTGCACTGCTGGTCACTGGAGCAGTTGCTTTGCTGCCAAGTCGTATCGACAGTGCCCTGGTGCCAGACAACAGTTGTGGATGCTGCGCGTGACAGGACAACAGCTATCGCTACTGGGTGGCGTTCGTAGCGGAGTACTTTTCGCCAGGCGCAGTCATGCGCCTGTCAATTGCCCCCACTCCAGGCTGCCAGGCGCATGGTGATGCTGCATTGCACGCAGAGCAGAGTTGCTTCGGTGCGCCGCCAAGCCCCCGTTGCATGAGAGCTGCTGTGTGACACTTTGATTACACAGGAGGGGCCAAGACAGCTCTGCACGTTGCCTGAATGGAGCACGGATGCGCGCCACTGGACAGTACCAGCTAGATACCAACTAGGTCATGCGCGGCGCCTGTCAGGAGCCGCGTGCCACCTGCACAAAATATCTTGTTTATTGTTAACGAGCTGGCTCCTTCTGCCCTGTTGTCCCCAGTGTGCCCCGTGGCACAGCAAGGACCTCGCGGCGATGCGCGCAGAGGCGCCCATGGAGGTGCTGCCGCGGCTGTTCCAGGTCAAGTTTGACGACGGCCTGCAGGAGGAGACGCTGTTCATCGGCAACGCGCAGGAGCTGCCCTCGGCCGTGGGTGCGCCCCTGCCCGTGCCCGAGCGGCGCATCCGCGCGCGGGCCTGCTCCGCGTGTGCGTAGCCCTGCAGCCAGCGGCAGCCTGCCCCCAACACGAGCCCCCGAGAAGCTGCACCGCCGGCCGGGCCGGCGCATGTGCGTGGGCGGCAGCGTGAGCAGCGCGGAGAGGCGCCTGCGCAGCACCACACAGCGGTTCGAAGCCAAAGGGGCGCGCGGCGCGCGCAGGCCCGCCCGGCAGCGTGGTCGTGTCCATCGGCAGCGCGGTGGAGGAGAGCGCGTTTGCGGCCGTGCGCGTGCGGCGCTACGGCAACCTGTGCGTCACGTTCACGCCAGAGCTGAAGATCCTGGCGTACGAGTTCCACATGGTCGCGATCGACCACTCCTACCCGGCCGGCCACGTGCACGCTGAGCTGCGCCTGCTGCGCGACGCGCTACTGCAGCAGCAGCGCGGCGCGGCCGCGGCGGCCGCCGGCCGCGGCGACGCCGGCGCGGCCGGCGCCGCAGCGGCCGCGCTGCAGGCCGGCGCGGACGCGGTGCAGGCGCTGGGCTGGGGCCTGGAGGCGCAGCTGGCCGCGCGCACGGAGGACGGCTACGCGCGGCGCTTCATGCGCGGGCTGAAGGTGGCGGACCTGGTCGCGTCCATGGGCGACCTGCTGGACGCGGCGGCCTCCGCGCCGGCCGCCAGCCCGCTCGCCGCGCTGCAGGCGTACGCCGTCGCGGCCGCGGCCGCGCCGCAGCCCGACCCCTCGCAGGCACGCGCCCCGCCCCGCTCGGCGCGCGCGGCCCGCCTGCCGGATGCACCGCGGGCGGGCGCTCAGCGCGCTCGGCATGCGTGCTGCCTGCTGGCGTCGCAGCTGCTGCTCTGCAGGCCGCATGCCCAGCCCATCGGCGGCCTGCGCTCGGCCGGTGTGCGCGTGGTGCATGGGCGCCCCGCCACAGGTGTTATGGCGCAGAGAGTGGTATGCACACTGGCGTCCGGCAGCGCTGGCAGGGCGCAATGCCTGCACGCGACGGCGCGCAGGGCTCGTACTCGCGCGTGGAGGCTCCGCTGCATGCCTCCGGGCAGGCGCATGCGCAGAGGGACACAGACATGACAGCGCGGCCGCCCCCGACCACATTCGCTCCAGCCACGCGGACCGGCGCCGAGCAGCGCAAGCGCGCTGCGACGCCTGGCCCGGCCTGCGGGGGCTCCCCTAAGTGGGTGCAGCCGGAGGCGACGCAGAAAACGTTTTGAGAGTCAGGTCCGCCCCGCAGCAGGCGGGCGTGAGCCCCCACGGACCCCAATGTCTGAATCCAGGTGTGTAGCAAGTATTCAGAGTGCAGGATGAAGCACATTGATGCCAGTAGTGGGAGTTTTCTCAGCGCCTGCCTTTGCGCAGCACAGTGCTGGGAACATGGCATTGCCATCTGCTTGCTCTTACAGTCATGGGCGTAGCTGGGGTTTTGCAGGTTTGTCAGCCATTGATAGCGTCCCCTCTTCGAAGGCAGGTGCAAGTGTATTCGTGCGGCCGCGTATTGCCAACGCGGGCTGTTTTGTGGCTGTCGAAGGTAGCGTTGGGTTGCTTGCCAGGGGAGAGCGTTTGCGCGTGATGGCGGGTCACTTTCAAAGCCATGCAGGCTTTGCAAGTCTGTTCAGTCCTATTTTCCGTGCCGCATTTTCCAGCCGTGCTGCATGCGCCTCCTTTGCCGTTGGAGGCCGCGACGCGACCGGCCTCCGCCCCCACTGTGCTTTCCCGACTCGCGGAGCCTGCAGGGTGTTGCTTCGGTGGGATGACTCCGCTTTTACCTGTGTGCGTTGGGTTTCAGTCAGGGTGCCTGCTGCGCGCCTTGCAGCCCTGCGCGGGCTGCGCGGCCCCAGTCTGCATGGCTCGCGTGAGCTTGTGATTGTGCTCGCGCTCACATTCGCGTATTCAGTGGCATGTAAAGCAGCACCAGTAGCCCTTGAGGCACCACCCCCAGCCGTCTGCGGTCGCTGGCAGTCATGCAGGCGGTTGCATGTTTTGCCATGCAGAGCCTTAGCTTGAACCGCAGACAGCTGCACACATATCAAACAGTTGACGCATACGTACGGACCGCTCGGTGCGAGCAGTAGAAGTGCATCCGCCAGTTCAACGTGTGTTCTGCTGACATGGCACAAGCCGGACTGCTCCCAGGGACGCTGGGAATGCCTGAGTTGTCACAAGGACAGTGAATGTCCACATGCTGCACAAACCGTGCGGACCTGAAAATTTGGCAGCCAGTGCCTGGCAGGTGGGCGAACAGGGCGGTCTGAGTCAGTGCACCAGCAAGCCAGATCCCGCAGTGGCGCTCATTGCGCCGCTGCGCTCCACCAGGGAGCCCCCGGGGCCGCCAGGTTGCCAGCCGCAGCGACCTCAGCGCGCGGGGGGGCCCAGCCGCGGCCGGCACGCCGGCCGCCCGCAGCAGCATGGCAGCATGGTGCCGCGGGGCGCCCAAGCGCCGGCCCGCCGGGTCACGCGGCGGCGGCGGCCAGCGCGCGCTCGCCGCTGCCGGCGCGCTCGCGCAGGAAGCCCTCGGCGACCACCATGTCGTCGGGCGTGGTGACCTTGATGTTGTGGTACGACCCGGCCGTCAGCCGCACCGGCGCGCCCAGCGCCTCCACGATCGACACGTCGTCGGTCACCGCCAGGCGCTCGCGCGCCACCAGGGCGAAGCCGTCGCGCAGCAGCGCGGGCCGGATGACCTGGCGCGCGCGCGCGCCGCGGTGGGCGCCCCGCCCGCGCGCGCGCGCGGCCGGCGCCGCGGCCGGGGCTGTGGGCGGCCCGCGCGCGCGACTGCGCGGGGCCTGCTGCTTGCATGTTGTGTCAGGAGCGCAGGGGAGCGGAGACAGGAGCCTCTGCTGGGCCGATCCAGGCACCAAACACAAGCGCTGCGCACGGCAAGCGCATACCGGGGTGAATGGCAATCAAAGGTGCGGTACACATGCGCCAAACACCCCTCGCGGAACAATTGACACATGCACAGAGCCCCTGTGGTAGCCACGGACGCCCCCAGGCCTAGATCCAGGCTGCCAGCGGGAGAGGCGCGCCTGGGGCGTCTGGACCTCCCACAGCAGCGAGCGCTCCAGCGTGCGCACGACCAGCCCGTCGCCGCGCACCTCCTTGATCGTCGGCTTCACGCGCACGCCCAGCACGGCCGCGCCCACCTGCGCGGCCCCGCAGGCCGGCCGCGTCGGGGATCCGTTCCTGCCGCCGCTGGTCCGCTTCCGCTGCGAACCCGCCTCAGGCCCGAGCCAGCCACTGGCGCCCAGGAAGGCGGCATACGGACGCAGCGCCCTGGTCCGCGGCGCGCCTGTGCGCTGCACGCACCTCGAGCGCGTCGAGCAGGCACCTGCGCACGTCGGCCTCCTCCACGAGCGGCCGCGCCGAGTCGTGGATGGCCACCAGCTCCGCAGCCGGCCGGATCGCCTGCGCCGGCACGGATTCTGTGCCCCTCTTCCACGCCTGGGGCGGCTGACCCGACAGAACTGCACCCTCCCCAACCCTCTCCTTGGGTTTCTTGCAAAGTGGTCAAAAGCATGGTCAAACGCTGGACGGGTACGCTCTCTCGCCGGGCGAGCGCTGCACCGCGAGCACTTCCAAAGCACGTCTCACACCTGCCTTTCAGGTGTCGTCTACGTCCGGGCAACCGTGTGTCTGCAAGCTACACTGTGCATACAAGTCATGAAAGTTCAAACGTGAGGCGCTTGCTGCCACTTCCGCCCTCTGCTGTTCTTGCGCGCAGTTGCTAGAACAGGGCGGGGCCCCATCCAGGGGCGCGGCCCGCAGCAGGCCGCGCGCACCGCAAAGCCGTTGCACACGCTGTCCTGGCGCTCGGCGCCCGGCCGCGCGAAGAGCAGCGGCGGCCGGCCGGCCGGCAGGCGCGCGTGGTGCTCCCTGAACACGCCGTCGTAGGACGCGTCGCACACGACCACGACCTCGCCCACCTCGCGCATGGCGGCAAACACGTCCAGGCTGTACAGCGCGATGGGCTGGCCGCGCAGCGGCAGGTACTGCTTCGGCATGGCTGCCTGGCGCGCGCCGGCGGTCAGCCCGGACCGAGCCTGCCTCGCGCTCGCGAGCACCTGCGTTTGCTGCTCTTCGCCCCAGGTGTGCACAGCCATACTCAGGCAGTTTGAACAGGTGGCACCATGCACCGCAGGCCTTAGCGACGCTCTGCAACTCAGGAGTGAGCGTGCGCACCCCCATGCGCTTGCCCACGCCGCCAGCCAGCAAGACTACACTCACAGCGCCATCGCTGACTTGTTCTCCCTGCAGGTACGCCCAACGTAAGTGGCCGCGGTGTTTCAAAGATACCAGGCCGAGGATAGGGGCATACGCACCAGCGCCTGGATGGCCACGCATCTGCGGCTGGCTCGTCGCCTGCTATGCGTGATAGCCCACATTGGCTCTTCACGTTGTACTCGCCTCCTGCATTTTGACACTGGAGACGGCACACAGCCTGTCAGCCGGCAAGTGAGGAGCAATACCAGCACTGTATATCATTCGCAGGACAATGTTGATACCAGTGTTGAGGCACTCTTACCAGCACACCAAACATTACGTGCGTAAGTGCGCGGCTGAGAGCCGAGGCCGCTCCATGATGCAAGGCTGATGTGCTGCTCCTGCATGCATTGCCGTGAGGTCGCTGCACTGGGCGGCATGGGCTGCGCCTAGCACCTCAGTCGCTTCAAGGACACAGCTCCACAAGCTCCTTCGCTTATCTTGCAGCCTGTGTCGCCGAGACTCGGCCCGAGAGGGAATCCAATGCCAGACCCTGCCCCGGACCCCCTTTCATTTCAACGTTCACTTCAGTTTGCCGGAAGGTGGGCGATTCACGGTGGACAGTAGTTGTTTTTTCACTATTGCTGAAAGGCACTGGGGCTGCACCTGACCACGCAGGGCTGCAGAGCGCCGCACTCTGGCAAGCGGCGCAGCGCACCGCTTGAGGGCACCTGAGTGCTTGGTTACTTTCAGGTCATTGCAGGTGCGCCAAATGCGCCAGTATGGCAGCGCAGTGCGGCCACACCTGTGCGCGAGCGCATTGCATGACGCCGCGGATGTCAGCTCACAACAGCACGTCTTTCAGACCAGCATGGCTCCTGTGTCACCCGCAACCAGGTCCGGACGCTGCGCAGGCACTCCGCGGCCACGGGAGCAGTGATGGCCCGCTGGACCTGATGGATTACCGGGAGCTGCAGCGCGAGTGCAAAGCCGCCGGCGTCTCTGCCAAAGGGTGCGGTGCGCTGCGGCCGCCCTCTGCGCGCCGCGCCTCTCGGCGAGCAGCTCTGGCGCTGAGGTGCAGCAAGCGCGTGCCGCAGGAAGCGTGAGGAGCTGGAGGAGCGGCTGACGGGCGCGCTGCTGGCGGCCAGCCAGAGCGCGGTGGCAGCGACGCCCGGCAACGGCGCACTGGCGGCAGAGGAGGCCGTCAGCCCTGCGGCGCCCCTGGCGGAGACGCCCGCGACCGCGCCGTCGACCCTGCGGCTGCGCGCGCGCCTGGCGCGCCCCCAGGCGCCGCCCGTGCTCGGCTCTGGGCGGTGGCGCTGGGTCTGCGTGCTGCCGCTGTCTTGCCTGGCTACGCTTGGGAGCCGGCTGCCGGCAGGCGCCAACTGTGGTGCCTGCACGGACGCGCCCAGCAGTGACGCCGCGTGCAGCCGTCTTGCAGGACCACTCCATAGCTGGGGCAGACAGCCGTGGGGCAGCGCAGGCGGGCCAGGCGTCCGACGCGGCAGCGCGAGATGCCGACGCGGGCATTGACGCGGCCGCTCGCACGCCCTTCCCGCAGCAGAGCGTCCAGCCGCTGCAGGTGCGCCTCCCTGGCCGCTGGTGCTGGCCTGCCTCCAGGGAGGGTGGGCCGCTGGGGCGTCTTTCGTGCCGGGCGCCCTGCATGCTGCTGCGCCGGAGAGCGTCAGCCAGAGAGTGGCCCGGCGGCGGCTGCTGGCGGCAGCGCTGGCAGCCTGCAGGCGTGTGTGCAGCAGCGCGCTGGCAACTCCCGCCGCGGCACCAGCGCCGCCTGGCCTGGCTGGGGTCGGGGGCTGCATGGGGCCAGGGCGAGGCAGGGCGGGCATGGGCGGGTGGGACGCGCGCCCCGGAGGCCCTGCGTGCAGTGCTCTCCCGGCGGCGGGCTGGGGGCACTGTAGTAACAGGCGCGCGAGCACCGGCGCCGCGCGACGTCGCTGGGCTCACCGGCCGAGGCTGAGGCTCGGGGCCCCGCGGCGGCAGGACGGGCACGCCGGCGAGCGCTTTGCGTGGGAGGCGCTGCGCGCGGTGCGCTGGCGGTGGGCCGCGCTCGCGGTGCTGCTGGCGGGCGTCGGCGCGCTCACCGTGTCGCAGTGGCACCAGCGCCCCGCGCTCGCCGCCGCCTGGGAGCAGCACGCGGCCGCGCTGCGGGAGCACGCCGCCAGCCTGCGCGAGCAGCTGGCTCACCAGAGGTGCGCCGGCGCGCGCGATGTGCGGCAGGGGCCTAGGGTGCCGCCTGCCCCAATGCTTGCGTGAGTGGATGCGCTCCAGAGGTCCGCGCGCTGGGGCGTGCTCCCGGCTGAGGCGTTGCCCTGCTGTATTTCTCAGCCGAGCCAGGCTGCTACGGGCGGCCGCTGCGCCGCGCCCTGTCTCCTGCCCAAGCCGCCACTGAGCGGGGGTACGCCGCTGCCCGCAGGGACTGGGCGGCGGCGCAGGCGCGCGCGACGGGCGCCGCCGTGCGGCAGGGCGCGGGCGGGGCGCTGCAGCGCAGCGCGTCGTGGGCGGGCGAGGGCGCGGCCGACGCCGGCCGCGCGGCGGCGGCGGCCTGGCAGCGCACCTTTCGCACGAGCCTCATCCGCCGTGGCAGCCGCGTGCGCCGCTCTGGCTCAGATTCCTGGGTAGGGTTAGGCAACTGTGCAAGCAGACCTGCTCCGGGGCTGCAGGCGGCGAGCCGGGCGCCCACGGCCCGCGCCCGCGCGGGGCGCGCGGGCTGGCTGCCGCAACGCGGCGATATGCCTTATCCCAGGCAGCAGCGTGCTTTCACAGCGACTGCTCAGGGACCCCCACGCTCCCGCGTCCGGGAGTGCAGCCTCCGGGCAGGGGGCCCGGGAGGCGCGAGGCGCCGACGCCGCGGCGCCTGGGCGGCAGGGCGGCGGCGTGGGCCGGCCATGCGTGGCGGCGCTGGATGCGGACGCGCTGGACGCCATCCTGCGCAACGCGTCTAAGTGGGACGGCACGCGCGCGCTCCTGCGCGACGTCTGGCGCGGCCACAAGGAGGAGCCGCGCAAGGCGCGCGCCGGCCGCCCGAACCGAGCGCGTCCTGCTCTTAATCCTGCTCTTATGGGCGGCAGGGCTGCGCGCCGCCGCCCACGCTGCCCTGCATGACGAGCCACAGAGCCTGCATGACGAGCCACAGCACCGTGTGTATCGCTGCGTCCCGGGACCGCACGGCATGGCAGGCGACCCCGACCTGGCGCCTGCGCCCCGCCAGGCTGCCATCAGTCCGGCACGATCCCGGGGGGCTGCGAGACTGCTCCGGCAACAGGCGGCGCACCCAGGGTGATGCCGCGCGGCGCAGGGTGCGGGCGTGCTGCTCGCGGCCAGCAACGGCCTGGCGCTGCAGGCCGCGTCGCTGGCCATCAAGCAGGCGCTGCCGCCCATCTGCTCCGGCTGCCTCCTGGTCCTGCAGGCGCGCCCGGCGCCCCGGCTGACCTGCCGGCTGGTGCTTACCCTAACCCTTACCGGACCCCATTATGGTGGCAGCACCCAGGTGGGTCGCCCAGGCCGCGCGCGCCCGAGCGGCGCGCCCGGCGACGCAGGCGGACCGCGGGGACCTGGCCGGCGGCGGCGCGGACGCCCGCGGCCGCCTGCAGAGCCGCCTGGCCGCCTTCCTGAAGGCCTGCCCGGCCAGCGTCATCGTGCTCGAGGGCGCCCAGGTCCGCCGCCGCCCGCCGCGCGCCGCCCCCGTCGGCTGCATGCGAAGTGGCACTCCTCATGTGGGTGGAGCGTGCCGTTTTGTGTAGCAGTGGAGCTCGCGGCTGCCAGCCGACCTGCTGATCCGCTTGCCAGCGGCTCCCAGAGTGCCGCATGTGTGCTGCCCACCTGGGCGCTGCGCCTCGACTGTCTAGCTCCCCACACTGGCACGCAAGGCGCCGTTAGCAGGGCAGGGTTGCGCGACGGCACACCCTGCCGGACGGCCTGCTCCGCGGTGAGGCGCCACGCGCGCATGGTGCAGGGCTGCACGCCGCGGGGCTGAGCACGTCCGCGCGCGCGCCTGAGCAAACACTGACCCTGATCCTGCGTCCTGCCCGCCCCCCCCGGCGCTGCACCCGGCGCTGCTGCCGGTGCTGGTCAACGCGCTGGGCGAGGGCGCCTGAGCCTACCACTGTTCTGACCCCAAGGCCCGCCTGCCGGCGCAGGCGCTGCACCCGGCGCTGCTGCCGGTGCTGGTCAACGCGCTGGGCGAGGGCGGCGCGTTTGAGGTGGACGGCGCGCCCGTGCCCGCCTGGAAGGCGACCTACGTCGTCTCCCTGCTCGTCCCCGCGGGCGTGTTTGACCTGGCGCGCGGCCCCGGCTCCGCATGAGAGGGCGGGCGCAGGGCGCGGGCGGCGGACCCGCGCGGCGGGTCCCACGCGCGTAGTGGGCGCGGCGCGCACGCGCATGTTTCAAAAGCCGCATTGCTGAGCCGCCTTGCCGGACTCTGGGGCTGCCGATGCTGGCTCAGGGCGCTGAGTGGGGAGCTCGTTACACGGCCCATGCGGCGATCGCGCCACTGAGCGCTGGGGCGCCGACAGGGTCAGGCATAGTCCTACCCCAATCATGCCGTACCCTTACCCTACCCTATGTCCGCGCCCGCAGGAGGACGGCACGGCGTTCGGCGCGGCGGTCAAGAAGGAGCTGACGTCGGCGCTCAAGTCCAAGGCGGAGGGCAGCGCGCTCGCGCTGGCCGACGCCGCGCGCGACGCGGAGGCCTTCCGGCGGTGCGCGCGCCCGCGCCCGCGCCCATGCGCCCATGCGCCAGCATGGGCGGCCCGGGGCGCCGGGGCTCAATGGTCGGCGCAGGCGGCCGCGCCGGCGCCCTGCGTGCGCCTGTTTCTGCGCAGGGCTCGCTGCAGCGGCCCCTGATTTGGCCACTGTGCCGCATGCGCCTCCCTGCGCGCCCCGGCCCTATTGCCAGGCCTGGATCAGGGGCGCCCGGGTGGTCGGGAGTCCGCCGGCGGCGGCTGCCAGGCGCAAGAAGCCGGCCGCGGCGGGGCTGACAGACCGGCCGCGCGCGTCAGGCGGCTGGAGTATGTCGCGCCGCTGCGGGAGTGAGCGGGCCGCGCGTCGCGGGGCGCCCGCGGCTGCGCCGACCCTCGCCGCAGCCGCATGCTCCAGGCCACGCGCCAGAGGTTGGCGTCGTAGCCGCCGCGGCCCAGATGTCTGGGGGAGCAACGCCCTTGGTCGGTCAGGCAGCCGGTCAATGCGCTCGGGCGCGGCCTGGCTGATGATGACAGCCGGGGTGATCCGGCAAGGCAAGGCTGTTTTGAGTTGCTCCGCACTGTGCGGTTCTGACGAGTGAGGCTTTCGCTGTACAGCAAAGCACAGACGCGCTTGAGCCCATTTGGACATCTGCCTGGCCTCCTGGCTGCGGGACGTTGACGACGCTTGCATGCATGCATGCGACGTGCCGCTCCGCATGACCCGCCAGCGAGCGCCCTTTTGCCAATTTTTCGTACGGCTGGGTGCTGGAAAAATTTTGACGAGGCCTGAACAGGACGGTAGGGGTGAACGTGAGCGGAGATCGTGCGCATCAGCTTGCCGCTGACAAGCATTTATGTCAGACACTGCAGGTCCTGCAACGATAGTGCGCACTGGACTAGAGTTGCCATGGTTAAGCTCCGCAGCGCAAGGCTGAAAGGCCTCTCGTTCTGCTCCCCCCCGCAGGACGAGTCTGCATGGCTACATAGCAGTCGTACAGCCCAATGCGGTGGACAATTACAGCATGGGCCTCGCTTACCGCCTCAGGCATGTTTGGAGCAGAGCGAGACCCTGAGCGCTGCGCACACAAGGGCCCAGCAGCGCCACAGAACCTGCCTGCGCCACTCTGCCACACGCAACACGCAACACTGCTGCGGCCGGCACAGGGCAGCTGTTGTACAAGCGCGTGAAAAGACACCTTATGCCGCGCCCACGGCCTCGCCAGCGCGCGCGTCTGGTGCGCCGCGCGCCGCCAGCGAGCGCGCGGCGAGCAGGTGCAGGCGCGTGCGGAAGCGCGCCAGGCGCAGCGCGTGCAGCCGCCGGTGATGCCGCCGCACGTCGCGCCAGTGCGCCACGTGGTGTCGCCGCAGCAGCTGCGCAGCAGAGGGGTAGGGTGAGGATTTGGTTAAGAAACACGGATGGGCCGGACCGTGCGCGGCTCCAACCAAATCCATTCCTGTGGAGGGACCAGCATGAACACAAGGTGCCTTACGTCTCCGCCGCCTGCGGCAGGCCAATCCGTCAGGCAGCACGCCGACACCCCGCCGGCTGCCGGCCAACTGTATTGGCAACGGGACCGCCTGAGCCAGACACGCTGCATGCGACGCAGCCCCCGACTACCGCGGCACTTCCATGGGCGAGACCCCGCCGCCGCGCACATCCAGGCTGGGGCCGCGGTAGTCGGGCAGCGGCTGCGCGCGCGGCGCGGCCGCCGCCTCCGCGGCCGCCAGCGCGTCCGAGCGCGGCGGCGGCGGCGGCAGCGCGGCCGCGAACGGCGGCTGCCGGCCGGCCGCCTCCGCCAGCACCGCCGTCTCGTCCAGCACCGGGTTGTTCTGCACCCAGCGCCGGCACAGCACGTACAGCGGCACGTCGCCCTCGGCGTCGCGCACGCGCACCTGCCGCCCGCGCGCGCGCGCCCGGTGGGCGCGCGCTGCGCCGGCGCGGCGCGTGCAGCAGCGCGTCGTCCCCCGTCTTGCGCGCTCGCGCCAAGCCCCGACACGCGCGCGCGCGACCCTTATGACTGGACCCCTTCAGTTTGGCTGTGCCCTCATACTCCTCAAGGAGTTTGAGAGCACTCATGAATTCTTGAGGCCAGGCGTGGGCGGCCATGACTGCATATACGGCCGCTCCTGCTGCCCATACACATGCTCCTGCTGTTCAAGCAGATGCTCCTGCTGGCCGGGCAGGGCGGGCGCAAGCACTGCTCACCCTCGCCCGGCACAGCGCTTCACAGCGTGCGCGCAGGGCGCCGCGCAGGCGCTGCGTCACACCCAGCTCGGGGCTGCCGCCGGGGCAGGCGCGCGCGGGGTCGCCACCTTGCGGTCCGTTACGGTGAACACGGACGGGTCGGTAGGCGGCGCGGGCGCGGCGCTGTACCAGTCGCCGTTGGCGGGCGTGCCAAGCGGCGTGCCGCCCGGGCCGAAGCGCAGCGACGCGGGCGGCGTGCTCAGGCCGCTGGGCGTGGCCAGGCCGCCCGGTGCGCCGTACGCGCCCGGCAGCCCGCGCGGCGGCAGCGACGCGGGCGTGCCGCCATTGGCGACCGGCGACAGCAGCAGCGGCGTGCCCTGCGGCGTCCCGCCGGCCGACGTCGTGGACATGAGCCCGGCGCGCGGGCCCTGCGGCGACGCAAAGACGATCAGCGGCCCGCCGCCGGGTGGCGCCGCCGCGCCGGGCTGCGCGCCGCGGGGCTGCGGCCCGGGCGGCTGCGCGGCCGCGGCCGGCGGCGGCGCCCGCGGCGGCATCTGCGGCGGCAACGCCAGCGCCTGCGCGCGCCCCGGCCGCGGCCTCACTCCCCTGGTTAGGGTAAGGCGCTTGCCAGCCCCTGACTTGTTGTTCCTGCCTCGACCCTACCACCCAAACAGGGGCCGGACTCTGACATGCCCAGCACCGTGCGCCAGGCGCCCTGCTCGCTGCCACCAGGGGCGGGGGGTCTGCAGGCAGCTGCAAACGCCGGAGCCGCGCGTCCAGCAAGCGCGTTGCAGCTCCGCTCTCTGCGGGGGCAGGCCCGCGCCTGCTGCTGCTCCCCCGCGGGCGCGGCGCCGGCTGCGCCGTCGGCCGGTGCCTCGCCCGGCGCGCCGGCGGCGGCGGCCGCAAAGGGCGTGGGCGCCGCCTCCTGCGGGCCCGGCGCGGCTGGGAGCCCCGGCTCCGGCCTCGCAACCTCTGGCGCGTCGGGCGCCCCGCCGCCCTCCCTCCCAGGCTGCTGGCCGGGCGGGGGCAGCCCCGCACGCGCGGGCACGCTGCTGCTGTCCTCCAGCTCCAGGAGGTCCATGGCGCTTGCCGCGGCGGCGACCACGCGGGAGTCAGGAACAACAGTGTGCTGAGGACAGAGGTTGGGTGCAGGCACAGCCGGCAGTGCGCTGTGCTCCCGCCGCGCGCGCCGGGCCCACGGGCAGAGCCCAGCGCCGGCAGCGGGAGGGCCGAGGCTCGCTCTCAGCAACCCAATGCATACCCGCTCCGGTGCTGGCTAGATGCGCACGGGGTGGGCTCTCAAGGGTGCTTGCCGCAGTGACCAAGCAACACCAAGTCTGCGATGAAGCAGAGCAATGGCATGCACCTGTGATGGCCGCGAGGCGCGGATCTGAAACTGAGCCTGAACTCTCCTTCAGCCCAGTGTTGCAGACTCCACAGTCGCCGCTTGCACTTCCGTCGACATCCGCAGGCGCCGCGGTGCGCTGGTACAAGGTAGCCGAGGTTGCCCAGCGAGTTCATGTGCAGGGCTACCTCGCTGGGAAACCTAGCTCATAGTACAGTTGGCTGGACAAGGTTTCGAGCTCGTGTAGCGCCCACAGCCTGTGGCAGTCCCTGCTCGTGACCTGCACGTTGAAGGCGCTGCTCAGCAGAAACACCTGACGTCTTGATTGCTCTAAGTGCCCTGCACGTGCATCCTTTCACGTACTGTGGTTGCCCAGGCATTACCGTTACAAGCTGTGAGGAGGCCTGCCGCTGCGTGCAAAGACATAGGGATGCATGCAGGCACGGACACCGCCCGCACCGGCAGCTCTGCAGGTGAGCAGAGGCCCGTATTGACCACCCGGTGCTTTCATAAGCTTGCTGCACCTCCCGGTGCCAATGCTGGCCGAGAGCACAGCGCGATCCGGGACGCCTGTGCAAAGAAGAGGTGACTCTGAGTGCGCGCACAGGCCACACAGGGCGCGCCTACACGCGCTCACGGCGGAGCGCGCACCCCCGGGCGCGCCCCAGAGCAGCGGCCGCCGTGCAGGCGGCAGCGGCGCCCCAGCCCGCCGCCGTCGCGGAGGCCCGCCCGCGCGCCGGCCGCGGCAGCGCTGACGGGTCAGGCGACAGGCCAGCGGCCGCGGCAAGGTCGCCTGCAGGCCGCAGGCAGCCCCCTGCCGCTGGGGCCGGCGGCGGACCCGCCGACGCCGCTGGCGGCCCCGGGGCGGCGGCGGCGGCTGAGCCGGCGGCGGTGGGGGCGGAGCCGGCGCGCCGGGCGGCGCAGGCAGGCGCGAGCGCGGATAACGGCGCCGGCGCTGCCAAGCGCCCTCCGAAGAGGGAGAGCCGCGAGCGGGCGGATGACAGCGAGGCTGTCGCTCGCCGTGAGCGCCCCTGCTTCACCGCCCGGCCCGCCTTGCACCTGACGGGCAGGCGCAGGGCACGCAGGCGCTTGCGCTCCCGCAGGCCTGACTGCTGCGGCAGCGCCGGGCTGAGCACCCGTTGAGGATGCATACATGCCTGCGAGCGTGCGGCACTTGCCGCCTGCGGCGCACGCGGCGCACCCGACGAGCCTGGGTTGCTGCCGGCCACCGGCCGAGCCGGGGACGGGCGGCTCACCGGCCCGCCGCGGCGGCAGGCCCGCTGCGGTACAGCACGCGGCCGCTGCCGAGCGTGCTGCTGGTGCACACGGGCGGCACGCTGGGCATGGACCCCACGGCCTCCTTCCAGGACGACGTAGAGGGCCACCACCACCTGCGGCCCGGCACCGGCGGGTCGTTCCAGGCGCGCCTGCGCCCAGGCGCGCGGCCCGCCCAGGCGCCAGCCCTAGCCCTGACCCTAGCATGTCGTTCCAGGCGCCTGCCCCCAGGCGCGCCCCTGCCCAGGCGCCAGCCCTCCCTCACTCCAGCATATTGTTCAGGCGTGCGCGGGCCCTCTCATGTGCACAGGCCGTAGCAGGGCACGCACAGCTTTGGCGCGCCCCGCTCGCGCCACGAAGCGCAGCGCGCTGGTCTGGGGAGCGCGCTGAGGGCCGCCAGCGCGCGCGTGCAGGCAGCATGCTGTCGAGCCTGCTGGATGCGGTGCCGGAGCTGAACCAGCTGGCCAACCTGACGATGGCCATACCCTACAACAAGGACTCGTGCCGCATCGGCCCGCGCGAGTGGGTGCAGCTCGCGCGCCTGCTGCACCGCAACCGCGCCGCGTACGACGCGTTCGTGGTGCGTGCGTGTAACCGTATGCTAACTCTACCCTTCCCTGTATCCGGGACTCTGCGTCCCACGCGTGCGCGCCTTGGTCCCGGCGATGCCGCGCCGGGTCACCGCCGGGCGCCTGAGCAGCGCCCACCGCGCGCGCGCCAGATCGTACACGGCACCGACACGCTGTCGTACACCGCGTCCGCGCTCTCGCTGATGCTGGCCGGCTTCAAGAAGCCCATCGTCATCACGGGTGCGCGCCCCGCCCGCACGCGCGGGCCCTGCGGGGCGCCCGGTCGCGCCCCTGCCGTGGCGCCTGCGGGCAGTGCGCGACGGTGAGGAGCGACGGCGGTGAGGCGGACCGGCGCGCTGGGCGCCAGGCTCGCAGGTGCCGCTCACGCTGCCGCGCTCGGACGCGCGGCAGAACCTGGTGGACGCGCTCACCTGCGCGACGTCCTTCTTCAACCCGCCGCACACGCACCTGCAGGCGCCGCCCCCGGCCGGCCGCCCCCTGCTGACGCTGCACCCGTGCCGGCCGCGCCTGCGCGCCTGAGCAGCAGAACTCCCCCACAGGTGCCTCACGCCAGCCGCGTGCCTGCCCGCGCCCCGAGCGTGTGCGCCTGTCGCCTGTCACCTGCATGCCCTGCGAGCGGCACGCCCCCGAAGCTGCGGAGACCGGCGTCCGGAGCGGGTGGGGCAACCCTGCCCCGAACGCGCGCGCTCCGCAGGAGGTCGCTGTGTGCTTTGGCGCGCGCCTGATGCGCGGCAACCGCGTCCAGAAGGTGCACAGCAGCGCCTACCGCGCGTTCGACTCGCTCACGTACCCGCCGCTCGCGACGCTCGGCGTCGACGTGGAGTGGGGCCACCGCTACCTGCTGCAGGTCCGCCGCCCGCCGCCGGGCCGCCGCCGGGTGTCCCCTAGCACAAGCCGCACCCTCACAGCCGGCCCGCCAGTGCTCTGCACCCGCCCGTGAGCCCGCTCGGCACGCACCGCCGGCGCCGCCCTCCAAGGGGTGCGCAGCGGCCGGACAAGCGCAGAGGCGCGCAATGCCCCGGACTGGTTTAGGGTTAGGGTCAGGGTTATCACCCCTGCGCCGGCGCGACGCAGCGCGGCGGCCGCGCAGGTGGAGGGCGTGTACCGGCCGCGCTTCCG